>JACCDG010112024.1_pt1 | contig 38631 bp, 33 predicted proteins | sample 7442471 | NCBI WGS metagenome assembly JACCDG01 (sample SAMN15323444, study PRJNA562643) | freshwater metagenome | isolation source: river surface water | place: USA:Blue River Watershed | collected 2017-08-17 | reverse complement strand
GGCGCATTAGCCGCTCTTGCGCAGTACGTCATGTGGCTATAATTGTCAAGATCTGCCAGGTGCCTAGTTTCAGTTTTATCTTAAGAACTAGATAAGCAGTAGAGGTTTGAATATTAGCCTGATAAGAGGCTAGAATATATCTTTTGCGAGGTTCGAGAGGTTCACGATGAATACTAAGCTTGCTCAGAAATCAGGAAACAAGTCTCAGGTTAAAGATGCTTCAGACCAAGGCGAAGAGGTCACCCGTCCGGCAAAAGAAATCATCAAGAAATACCCAGTAGATCCCGCTATCGCCAACTACGAAAAAGCTTACACTTCTTTCTCATGGCAAGAAGCGCGCGCTGAAGTGCATTGGTTTGGCGGTGACATGGTTAACGCCGCTTACAACGCAGTCGACCGCCACATGTACGATGGCAGACGCAACAAAGTAGCGCTCTACTCAATTGGAGTGGACAACAAACTCCACAAGCTGACCTTTTACGATATTTATGAACAATCGAACAGACTTGGCAATGCCTTAAAAAAATTAGGTGTTCAACGTGGCGACAGAGTCTTTTTCTTTTTACCTAGAGTGCCAGAACTCTATGTAGCCACAATTGCCATTGCAAAAATTGGCGCCATCATTGGACCGCTTTTTTCGGCTTTTGGACCAGACGCCCTCAAAGACAGATTGCTCGATTCAGAAGCTACCGTAATCATCACCACTCCCGAACTGAAAAAGAAAATAGACCAAATTCGCCAAAGCCTGCCCGACTTAAAACATGTGATTGTAGTCGGCGCTGACCAGAAGAGCCTGGCAGAAGATGAGCATAGCTACAACCAATTAATTGAAGCAGAGTCTGACAAATTAGAATGCGAGCGCATGGATCCCGAAGATCCTCTCTATTTGCTCTACACATCAGGCACTACAGGCAAGCCAAAAGGTGTTGTGCATGTACACAACGATATTTTAGGTCAGCACATGACTTCAAAATGGGTGCTTGACTTAAAAGACGACGACGTTTATTGGTGCACAGCCGACCCTGGTTGGGTCACAGGCACCGTATATGGTATTTTTGGTCCCTGGTCAAATGGCGCATCGGTGGTGAGCTACGAAGGTCGCTTCGACGCTGATGCCTGGTATCAAACTATAGATAGATTGAAAATAACTGTCTGGTACACAGCTCCAACTGCACTTAGAATGCTGATGAAAGCAGGCAATGATGTAGTGGCAAAATACAGCCTAGATAGTTTGCGTCACGTACTGAGCGTAGGCGAGCCGCTGAACGCAGAAGTTGTGCGCTGGGGCATGAAAGTCTATGGACTACCGATTCACGACAACTGGTGGCAAACTGAAACCGGAATGCAATTGATAGCCAATTTGCCATGCATGGCAATCAAACCAGGCTCAATGGGCAAACCGCTTCCAGGCGTTTATGCTGCTGTCGTCGATGAACATGGACAAGAAGTCGAAGCAGGTAAATTAGGCAAACTGGTAGTTAAGCCCGGCTGGCCTTCAATGCTCAGACAAGTATGGCGCAACAAACAAAAATTCGATGAATATTTCAAAATACCTGGTTGGTATTTCTCCGGCGACAACGCATGGAAAGATGAAGACGGATATTTCTGGTTTGTAGGCCGTGCAGACGATGTAATTAATACAGCCGGACACAGAGTGGGACCTTTTGAAGTCGAGTCAGCCCTCATTGATCACCCTGCTGTTGTTGAAGCAGGCGTCATCGGAAAACCTGATAAAGAGCGCGGTGAAATCATCAAAGCCTTTATAGTACTTGCCAAAGATGTTCAGGCAGATGAAAAATTAATAGAAGACATCAAAGAATTCACTAAGCGAAATCTGGCGGCACACGCCTATCCACGCGAAATTGAAATCAAAGACTCACTACCCAAAACACGTTCAGGTAAAATCATGCGCCGCTTGCTAAAAGCATGGGAGCTTGGATTACCTACAGGCGATACATCCTCATTAGAAGATGACTAAGAAGAAAGAATTCGAAAAGAAAAACTATAGTGCCCCTGAAGATTTTTCAATCACAGAGGCTACCTTAGAGCGGTTGCCTCCTCAATCGCAAGAAGCTGAGCAAGCCGTTCTTGGAGCACTGCTCGTCAGTGGAGATGGCATGTCGCGATGTGTGGATTTATTGGATCCAGAATATTTTTATCGCAAATCACATCAGACTATTTATGCCTCGATGCTCGATCTTTATGATCACAGCGAGCCCGTGGACATAGTTACCGTTTCTCAAACCCTCAAGGACTCCGGCAATCTAGAGCAAATTGGCGGCAGAGCTTATATCACTGAATTATCTTTATCGGTTGCCACTACAGCCAATTTAGAGTATTACGCTCGTATGGTGCAAGAAAAAGCACTGTTGCGTCAGCTAATAAAAGCAGGCACAGAAATTGTAGGTAGCTGTTATGAAGAACCAGATGCAGACATAGCTTTAGACCGAGCCGAGCACCTTATTTTTGGATTGGCTCAACGCAAAGAGATGAAGAGTCTTGTTCATATCAAGCATATTGTCGAAGACTCATTTCAAAAAATCGAACAACGTTACGAAAATAGAGATGTTCTTTCTGGCGTCCCATCAGGGTTTTACGATCTAGATGCAATGACTTCGGGCTTTCAACCTTCAGATCTGGTCATTATTGCAGCTCGTCCTTCCATGGGTAAAACAGCATTTGTACTCAATCTAGCTCAGCACGCTGCAGTAGAAAATAATGTACCAGTTGCTATCTTCTCTCTAGAAATGTCCAAAGAATCGCTCGTTATGCGTATGCTTTGCTCATCGGCAGAGATTGATGCAAACAGACTTCGAACAGGACACATGCACACAAGCGACTGGACCAAACTGGCAAGCGCCATGGGGCGTTTGGGCGAGGCACCTATCTATATAGATGACTCGGCACTGGTGAATTGCATGGAAATAAGAGCCAAATGTCGCAGGCTCAAGTCTGAAATGAATGGTCTTGGACTAATAATCATCGACTATATTCAGCTTATGCAAGGTCGCAAACAGACAGACAACCGCGTTCAGGAAGTATCTGAAATATCGCGAAGCTTAAAGACACTGGCGCGTGAGTTGAATGTGCCGGTTCTTGCTCTGTCACAACTTTCGCGCGCAGTAGAGGCAAGACAAAACAAACGCCCTATGCTTTCAGACTTGCGTGAATCAGGCTCTATCGAGCAAGATGCCGATCTTGTGATGTTTATTTATCGCGACGAATATTACAACCCCGAAAGCGAACGTCGCGGCGAGGCTGAAATCATCATAGCCAAGCAAAGAAACGGTCCAACCGGTACTGCTGACCTTTTGTATCAAGGTAGCATTACAAGATTTTTGAACAAAGCAGCTACCCAGTATGCCGGTTGAGCGGGTTAAGCCAACAGAGACTGGAACATTAGCAAATTCTCCTCTAATGACAACGCCAAAGCGCTAAAATTACTCTGTCTTTTTATGATTTCTGTTTTTAGTGGATTTTTATATGCAAACTAAAGTCAAAGGCGTAAACAAAACCGATTTCATCGTTTGTATGACTGACGGCTCAAAACCAATTCAGGCTAGTTTGGCTCAAACACCAGAAATTGTTTGTTCATTGTTAGAGCGTGGTGGAATCATTTACTTTCCCCAGACACCCTTTGAAATAAGTGCTTCTGACCGTGAATTTTTGCTTGCTCAAAAACAGAAAGAAGCTGACTATCACAAAAATATTGCCTACAGACCAAAAGAAGACATAGTCACAGGATTTGCAGCCAAAACGCAAGTTGACGCACAGCGTCTACATTCGATTATGGCTGACTATCATAATCAGACCACTAATTTTTTGCGCAGTTTTCTTGCACCATATGCAAATGCGTGGGAGCCTGATTTTGCCACTTTTCGACCAATAGAAGAGAAGGGACGCAAAATGAGTCTGCGCAAGCGCAATGATTTAATTCACGTCGACTCATTTGCCACACGCCCCATATATGGTGACCGCATTTTACGCACCTTCACCAATATAAATCCCACCCAAAACAGAGTCTGGAAAACATCAGACACTTTTGAGCATCTACTTGAAACATACAAAAATGTGATGGCCGCACCAGCTCCATTCAAGTCAAAGAACGACAGACAATCGATTCTTACAAGACTCTACTCGATGCTTGGTCTCAAAGCAGTTGGCACATCACCGTATGATAAATATATGCTCGACTTTCATAATTTCTTGAAAGAAAACGGGTTCTTTCAATCCAACTGTCGCAAAGACACCTGGGAGTTTCCACCAAATTCATCCTGGATGGTTTTCACCGACATGGTCAGTCACTCAGTTTTGAGCGGACAATATGCCCTGGAACAGACTTACATTATCAATCAAGATGACCTGGTCATGCCAGAAAAGGCACCAATAAATCTAATTAAAAAAGCATACAATCTCAAATAGATTTCTATTTAAAAAGAACAAGTAGCTTCCATTGTTGCCTGTCCGACCTGGACTTGCTTGTCAAACTTGAGCGTTTCTAAATTGAGAAATCCCACTGTGTCTGAAGCTGCACTTGTCACAAGTATATGATTTAAATCAGCAGTCAAAACAAGACATCCGGGAAACTCTACATCGAGTGGAAGCGAAACTGTTTCTAACTTGTCGAATTTATTTGAAGCAGCCTGAGTAATTGAAAAAGCAGAGATGGTATTGTCTTTAGCATTGGCTACAAAGAGTCGGTCTTCTGTGGCATCCAGTGCAAGACCTGTTGGTCCTTCACCTACACTAATATTAGTTATCAGTTTGCGCTGAGTGGTATCAATGACCGAAACCGTGTTGGAGACTCTATTTGCTACAAAAGCCAGTTTGTGTTTCTTGGATAAAATTACATTCGAGGGCATTTTGCCGCAAGTAACAATTCCGACTACTTTATTAGTTAGAGTCGAAATGAAGCTTACATGCCCAGTTCCAGAGCAAACAATCAATGTGTATCCATCTGGAGTTATGGCAATATCGCCTGGACTGTTTAAGACTTTTGTGCGCTGAATGACTTTTTTGGTGGCAAGGTCAACTGTAGCCACAGTGCTCAAAGCAGACTCGCAAACATAAATCTGATCGCCTTTTGGAGACACAGCAAGAGATCTTGGAGATGACCCCATGGGAAACTCGATAAAAGTATCCCATTTCATCGAATTGGGATTGTATACGACCACCAAAGATTTTGATTGGTCACACACAAACAATTTGTCTTTAAACCAGACAAGACAGGCAGGCGTGCCATCTGTCGGAACTTCAGACACCTTTTCAAAATTTTTGTTGAGCACGTAAATTTTGCCACTCTTAGGCGACGCTAGAAATAACTTTTCATCGCTATTTAGGTCTAATTTTTCTTCGGCAATCACAGGTGGTTCGCCATCTTTCAAAATTTCGACACTCAACTCTTTTACCAGTGGCTTCAATTTTCCAGACACTGCCATATTCTGAGGAATGAGCAAATCAGATGGCAATGAGCCTTTATATAAAGAGCGCATAACCGATTCGGGCAAATCATTAGGCAACAAAAGAACCAATTTGTTATTGCTTTTTTGCAATTTCAAAAATATCCAGTTATTGGAAAAAACGACTAAATCTTTGCTTGAAAATGTGGTGACAATTTTCTGTTCCATAGTGACTTTTGTCACAGCAGGAGGCAGAATCGGCACATACAGAGTGCCGTCGGTTTCTTGAATCATAGCGTCAATGCGAAGCTGCCCTTGCGGGAACTTTTCTTTTATAGCTTCCTTCAGCTCTTTTGGCACTTTGGTGGCAAATGCAGGAGTACAAGACATGGCTGCAAGTAATATCAGAGCAATTGCGTAGCTTTTAAATCTAGTTATCATCTTTGGGACGAAAAACATCCACTAATTTATCGAGCAAAGTGTCGTCTTTCTTGCTTGACTTAGACTTGTCGTGTTTCATTTTTTTCTTAGTGCTGCCACCATTTTCATCGGTTGTAGAAGATTTATTCTCGACATCATTCTGACTTTCGACATTTTCAGAATCGCTATCTATATGCAATTCTTCTTTTTGCAATTCAGCTAAGCGCTCAAACAATTCTCTTTCTTCTTTGCTCAGTTTGTTTGGTGTTTTCAAATTGATATGCACAATCTGATCACCGCGACGATTAGGTGAGTTGAGCAGTGGCACACCTAGATCTTTCATAACCAGCTTGGTTCCTGATTGAACGCCATGCGGTATTTTCAAAACTTTAGTGCCATCAACTGTTGGTACAAGAAGTTCTCCACCAAGTGCCGCCATCGAAAAACTGACGTCTTGTTTTACGTGAATAGTATTATTCTCGCGAATAAAATCTTTGTGCCGTTTTACATGCACCATCACAAACAAATCACCAAACTGTCCGCCGTGAGGTCCTTTGTCACCAGCTTGTCCAATTCTTATACGTGAGCCATCTTCGATGCCTGCTGGCACTTTGAATTCCCACTCTTTAGGCTTGCGAGTAAGACCTTGACCCTTACAGTCGCGACAAGGCTTGTCCACACTCTTGCCGCCACCGTGACAGCCTGGACATGTCGTGATTTGATACGACTGAACAAATAACATGTTGACCAGTTCTTTTACTTGTCCCATGCCATTGCAGGTCTGACAAGTGGTGATATTGGCTCCTACTGCAGCTCCTGTCCCAAGACAGGTAGTACAATCGTCCAATCTTTTTACAGTAAGTTTTTTCTCAACGCCAAAAACGGCTTCAAGAAAATCAAGTTCTAGATCATATCTAAGGTGTGCACCTTGTGCCGGTCCCCCGCGCGAGCCGCTGAAGCCACCACGCATACTTGCGCCAAACAAACTTTCCAGGATATCGTCCATACCAAATCCTTGAAAGCCACTAAAATCAAAGTTATCGAATCTGCTTGCGCTGCCTTTGACACCTTCATGTCCATAACGGTCGTAGCTTGCACGCTTGTTTTCATCCGACAAGACTTCGTATGCTTCTGCCAATTCTTTGAACGCTTTTTCATCGCCCGAATCTTTGTTGTCGGGGTGAAGCGAGCGAGCTTGACGCCTGAAGGCTTTCTTGACTTCTTCTGGGGTAGCACCCTTAGCTACTCCAATAACTTCGTAATAATCGCGCTTACTCATTGTCGTCATTTCTCTGTTTACTCTTATTCCTGAACTCAGTCCTGATTATTGGGCAACTGCAATTGTCCTTCTTGCTGTCCTTCAGCTTGTCCATCTCCTAACTCAATTGGTCCGCTTTCGCTCAAAGATCGTTTCTTGCTGTTCTTAGCTGCAGCTTGGTTGCGTTTCGCCCCCATGTGAATGGCTCTTCCCATGTCGAGCAAAGCCACATCCAGACCCGCTACTTGCGAGCCTAAGAACTGACTGTCTTCTTGTGACTGGGTGTTGAGGGCTTCTTGAACAGAAGTAATTGCTGATTTTACTTTGTCTACTATTTGCAAGTCGACCATTTCACCATACTTAACCACGGTGCGTTCAGCATCGGCACAAAGTCCCTCTGCTTTCACTCGCATCATGATGCGCGACTTGGTCTTCTTGTCCTGGCTAGCAAATTCTGCCGCTTCAGAGGTAAGGGCGTCAACTTCTTCGGGACTGAGACCAGTTGTTCGTTGAATAGTGATAGAGTGCTTAATTCCAGAACCGTGATCTTTAGCGCTACAATGCACGATACCATCTGCATCTATGTCGAATGTCACTTCGATTTTTGGCACTCCCCGCGGTGCTGGTGGAATACCGGTCAAGAAGAATTTAGCCAGTGATTTATTATCTCCAGCAAGTTCGCGCTCACCTTGCAAAACGTGCACTTCAACAGAAGTTTGACCATCGTCGTTGGTAGTAAAAATAGTTGTACGACTAGTTGGGATTGTGGTGTTACGTTCAATAATGCGAGTGAACAAATTGCCAGCAGTCTCGATACCTAAAGACAGTGGAATAACATCAAGCAATAAAACATCTTGTAAGTCGCCTGCAAGAATAGAGGCTTGAATAGCTGCTCCTAGTGCTACGGCTTCGTCTGGATTTACAGACTTTGAAGGTTCTTTAGAAAAGAAACGACGCAACATATCTTGCACAGCAGGGATGCGTGTAGAGCCACCAACCAGAATAATATTTTCTATTTGTTCTGGATGTAATTGTGCATCATCGAGCGACTGCTGTAGCGGACCCATACAGGATTCAACCAAATTATGAGTCAATTCGTTGAACTTTGCTCTAGATAATTTCGTTTCTAAATGCAGAGGACCATTATCGTTGGCAGTCAAAAATGGAATATGAATTTCACTCATCATTGCAGAGGACAATTCTATTTTGGTTTTTTCAGCCACTTCTTTAATTCGCTGAATAGCCATAAGGTCATGCGACAAATCAATCCCAGTCTGAGCCTTGAATTCGCCAATGAGCCAGCTAATAATGCACTGATCAAAGTCGTCGCCACCCAATCTGTTATTTCCAGAAGTGGATTTCACTTCAAAAACACCATCTGTAATTTCAAGAATACTTACGTCGAATGTCCCACCACCAAGGTCAAACACAAGGATTTTGCATTGACTATCCAGGCGATCAAGTCCATAAGCAAGCGCACTAGCCGTAGGCTCGTTAATGATTCGCAGTACTTCAAGACCAGCTATTTGACCGGCATCGCGAGTAGCCTGACGTTGGGCATCGCTGAAATAGGCAGGTACTGTAATAACTGCGCGAGTTAGTTTTTCACCAAGATACGCTTCGGCATCGGCTTTCAATCGTTGCAAAATCATGGCTGAAAATTGCTCGGGACTATAAGCGACTCCATCTATGGTGACACGCTGATTGGTGCCCATTTCACGCTTGATAGACTGTATCGTCCTATTAGGATTGGTCACTGCCTGTCTTTTAGCAGTTTGACCAACCAGACGCTCGCCTGATTTGGAAAATGCAATTACAGAAGGAGTGGTGCGCTGACCTTCCGAATTTTCGATAATGATAGGGCGTCCGCCCTCCATAATAGCTACGCAGGAATGCGTAGTACCAAGGTCAATACCTATAATTCGCTCGCTAACCATCTATTTGATTATTCATCGCGCTCAAGAGCCGACTCCACCACTTGTGGATTGTCGTCGCCAGAAACATCGCCAAAAGCATCAATAGACTCTGCCGAGTCTGTGATATCGTGCACTTCGCCTACATGTTCTTCGACTGAATATGGCTCAAGATCTTGAGTAGATGTATGGGGTACTTCTTGATTCTCTTGGACGGTTTCTTCAACTAGCCCTTCAGTTTGAGTTTCGGCTGCAGCTTCTTCAAATCCTTCAGGTGGCGCAGTAGCCACATTCACAAGCGAGGGGCGCAATACTTTGTCGTTATAGATGTAGCCCGGACGCAATTGATGAACAACTGCACCATCTGGAACTTCGGCTGTGACAATCTGTTGAACTGGCTCGTGAAACTTAGGATCAAATGGAGTGCCAATTACATCTAATTGTTTGATGCCGATCATTTCAAGACATTTAGTGAAGCGGTTATAGACCATGTTCAAACTGTCAAGCATAGCTTTTGGGTCAGATGTTTTGCCCAGATTAGCTTTAGCCAGGTCCATGTCGTCAAGGGCGGGAAGCATAGTTTCTATGGCTTTCTGAATACCAAGCGCTTGAAATTCTTCGCGCTCGCGAGCCATACGCTTGCGATAGTTATCAAAGTCGGCAGCCAGTCTTTTGTTCAAAGACTCAGCGTCAGCCGCTTTCTTTTCGAGCTCTGCCATCTCGCCTTCCATACGCTTAGCCAGCGCTTCGGTAGCGGCTCTTTCTCGGGCAGCATACTCTTCTTCTTTGTCTACTTTCATTCCAAAATCTTCCGGGTCAGGCTCAGCGCCAGCGTACATGGCTCTATAAAATGCTTTAGCGGCATTACGGTCACCCGCTTTGCTTTCGGAACGAGAGGGAGCCGCCGGCTTTTCCTCTTCTTGACTTGGGTTTTGATTATCTTGACTTGAATCGCTCATTAGTTCTGGGCACCGATGTTGTGAGACGCAAACTACAAAAACGCACGGTCTTCAATTTTAGCCGATTTGGCCGCATGATTTGTTTTACTACTGAATCTATCTATAATGTCTTGATTTTAGTTTGCAAAAATCGGCTCAACCTAGATTTAAGCTAAAATCTTTATTTTTTCTCATCAATCTGGAAAAGACAGACTATTAATGAAAATAGACGCCAAGCAGAAACTGATAATTTATTCGCCCGGTGAGTTCGGCGGCAAAAAAGGCAAAACAGGCGATGGGGTGCTCAAATTTTCCCCAGAGCGTGTAGTTGCAGTTGTCGATCCTGCAAACGCAGGCAAAACCGTAAACGAAATGCTTTCTTATGGCGGCAATGCTCCAATTGTAGCCACAGTGGCTGAAGCCATGGCGTTTAAACCAGAAGCAATGTTGCTTGGCTGTGCTTTCACAGGCGGTCGCATGCCAAAGCAATGGCGTGCCGACATACTTGAGGCGCTCAATAGCAAAATAGATGTGATAAATGGTCTACACGATTTCTTGTGCGATGACCCTGACTTTCAAAAAGCGGCTGACAAAAGTGGTGCTAAGTTAGTTGATTTGCGCAAACCACCAGACAATTTAATAGTGGCAATGGGCAAAGCACGTCACTCAAGTGCTCATATAATCCTGACTGTAGGAACAGATTGCAACGTAGGAAAAATGACTTGCGCTCTTTCAATACACGAGCAATTAAAAAAATCGGGTAAAAAATCTGCTTTTGTTGCTACCGGTCAAACTGGCATCATCATTGATGGACAGGGCGTTGCTGTAGATAGAGTAATTGGCGACTTTATGGCAGGCGTAATTGAAGAGCTAGTACTTGATGCGGCAAAAGAGGCTCAGTTTGTATTAGTTGAAGGTCAGGGCTCGCTAGCTCATCCGGGATACTCGGGTGTCACTTTGTCTTTGTTACATGGTGCAGCACCAGATGCGATGATTTTGTGTCACCAGGCGGTGCGAACAAGAATTGGCGAAACTGAATTTTCCATTCCCAGTTTGAGCTTAATGATAAAAACATACGAGAACATGGCTGAATTCATGCGACCAGCTCAAGTAATTGGAATTTCGGTCGACACACGCGGACTTAGTGAACAAGAAGCTAAAGACGTTCTTGCCAGCTATCAAAGCGAAACCAATCTACCTGCCACAGACCCAATTCGTTTTGGAGTCGAGCCTCTGGTAAAAGCAATCGAAAATCATTGTGGTCAAAATAAGCAGGAGATTTTATGCCAAAAATAAAACTATGCTTTGAAAAACAAATTTTAAAAACCAAAATGCCTTTTGGAATTAGTTACGGCACCAAATCCGATGCCAAGAATATTTTGGTCAAACTTACTTATGAGAATATCACTGGATATGGCGAAGCCGCTCCTGCTGCGTATCATGGCGAAACGATAGATACGGTTTTGGCATTGCTTCAAGCTTGGAGTGAAAGCGATATTCTGGGCGATGATCCATTTGCCATCACTGAAATAAATCAAAAGCTAGATAAATTTATTAGCGAAAACTATGCGGCTAAATGCGCAATTGATGTTGCCTTGCATGACCTGTCTGGTAAATTGGCAAACTTGTCTATATCTAAAATGCTTGGCTTGAGCGGCTTAGAGACTCAGATGCCGCAGACCGATTTTACAATTGGACTAGATACAATCGAGATCATCAAACAAAAAACAAGCGATGCACTGAAGGAAGGCTTTCAAATTCTGAAAGTGAAACAAGGCACCACAAATGGTATTGAGTACGACAAACAAATTATTAAAGCAATCAGAGATGTGGCTCCAAACACCACCTTACGTGTCGATGCTAATGGCGGCTGGACGCCAAAAGAAGCTGTGGCAATGTCGCATTTTCTGGCTGAGCAGAAAGTTCAATATATAGAACAACCAATACACAAACATTCTAGTGCTCAAGATTTCAAATATGTAAAAGACCATTCGGCTTTAGCTATATTTGCAGATGAAAGCGTTATGCGTGCCAAAGACATAATTCGCTTAGCCGATTGTGTAGATGGCGTAGTGATGAAACTAGCAAAAACGGGTGGCATTCAAGAAGGTCTCAAATTCATCCAGATGGCTCGCGCTTGTAATTTAGAAGTGATGATCGGCTGTATGCTTGAATCATCATGTGGTATCACTGCTGCAGTGCACCTGGCACCCCTCGCCGACTATTTAGATCTGGACGGCGCGCTCTTACTTGCCAATGACCCATTTAATGGCGCTACGTGTAAAAGCGGATTACTTGAAATCAAAAATGTCCCAGGACTTGGAATTACCCCCACTTCTCTATCCGGTCTTGAATCAAAGCTATAGTCGCGTTTGAGCACAAAGAGAAGGGCAACACCTTTTTGCCTTTTTTATTAAACTTAGTCACTTCATCTCTGCTTTGTGTGTCGCACAAAATAAGATCTGCATGCTCAAATGTGTATTGCCATTCTGTTTTGTCAGACAACAAAATCGTCCTTACTGCCACATCATTTCCGCGCTGAGCAGCAATGAGTTTAGATGCCATTTTCATCAAAGTCTCACTGGCAGAAATGAGCATTATCAAGCTGCCTGAGCGAATCTTGCCCACTTCATCAAGCTCGGCTCTTGCAGGCTCGATGTTGCAGGGGACAAGTCTTGTTTTATCTTTGACATAATTCTGAAACGCAAATAGATGATATAAACTTGTGACGATTAGCGAATCGGCAAGAATATCTGGATTATTTTTAAAATCTTCTATCGTTATCGCTTTGACTGGCAGCTTGAACTGCGGCTTAAGCTCTGTGAGCCAAACTGAGTGAAAGTCGGGATTGCGGTCAATCACTACAATTTGTTTCAATGGCTTGCGTTTGGCAATAAATGCTTTGAATTTATCGAGCACTTGCTCAGCAGATAAACCAAAATCGCAGCAGTCTACAAGAAAATCATTAATCATAGAATCAAGTTGAACATCTACTGATTTATCTGCACCAGTCTTATCTTTGGAGCTTGGCTTTTTATGGGCCGACTTGAGCGAAGCAACACGCACCCCGCTTCCTTGTCGCACTTCCAAAATACCTACATCAGCCAGGTGATTATAGACTGAAGTGATAGTCGAATAATGAATGTCGAGCCTGGCTGCTAGAGCACGAATGCTTGGCAATTTGTCTTCGTGACTCAAAGAACCCGACGCAATTTGCAATGAAATCTGCTCGATTAGCTGATCTCTAATAGAAACAGCGCTTTCTCTATTTATTTGGATTTTCATTTAGCAAGACCCATTTCGACTCTGTCTACAATATCATTGACCAGGAAAACCAGTAAATACATTGCGGGTTTGCCGTTTTTATCCTGCATTTCATAAGCCATACAGTCTGGCTCTTTCAATTTGGGGTTTTGCCCTGAGCGCTCATCTGGCGGTCCAAGCAACTCTTCCACTTGCGTATCTTTGAGTCCTTTTAGTTTCAAGGGCAGAATTGAACACATTTGACTGCGCATTTTTTTGTCTTTCTTCCAAAACTTAGAATCAAAAGACAATGACGACGACGAGCCAAGAAATTCACCGCGTTTGCGAAATTCTTCAAACAACATGCCCTGACAGCCGCTAAGCAGAAAAATCTGCCAAGTGGCGCAAAGACAAAGAATAGTTCTAGTCATAAAAGCAACTTTCATCATTTCCACCACATTCAAGTTTAAGCGCATCGAAAGTCTAACGCAAATGCTATATAGGAATCGGTCTATTCGGTCGACAATTTAACTAAAATAGAGAGACAGACAATGAACATATTCTGGCGGACTTTAGTGTTGATGGTTCTTTTGGTGGCGATAGGAATACTTGGATATTTTTCTTACGTCAATATGGCATCTATTGACCAATCAGGTCAGGTCGCCGTAACAAAGACAAATCAGACTTCTGAAGCTCCGATGGACACAGCCGAGTCAACTAAAGCCGTCCAGACAGAGCAGCAGACTCAAGAACCTGGTGAAACTTCTACCACAACACAAACAGGTCCAAAAGCTCCAAGTCCACTAGTTTTTGAAACCTCAGGCGTTATGTCCCTTCCATCTAATATCGCTCACCACGACTGGACCAAGGAATTGCCTGTCGTGATAGTTGTGGACAAAAAAAACACAGCCACTTTGGTACTACAAATGATAAATCATAATTGCGTCTATGTAGTTTACCAAGCTGATAACGCAATTGGCAAAGAAGAATCACCAACGCCACCAGGACCATATTTGGTGGCAAGCAAAACTCTGCAACCAACCTGGACTCCTCCCAAAAATATTGAGAAGAAACAAAGAACAAGAAAACCTTTTGACCAGGACAAAGAAAATCCACTTGGGGTAGCTGCAATTCGTCTAAATAAGTGGAACATTGTTTTACACGGCACAAATAGCCCGCACTCTATCGGAAAAGAAGCAAGTCACGGTTGCATTCGTCACCGCAATGAAGATATTCTGCGCATCTACGATTCAGTTTGGAAAGGCACACCGGTGATTGTTGCTGAAAAATTGGAAGGAACCAAAGTATCTAAGGATATGTTCCTACCAGTCAAAAATCACGGCGGTTGAATATATCCGCTGCAAGTTTCTAACCTAGGATTGGAAGTGACTAATTTTCATTATCGCGAAGCGCATAACGCATAACGCATAGCGCTTAGCATTAGGCGCTATACGAAAATAATATTGCGAAGTGCGCACCAAGAATAATTTTTCATTCAGTGAGACAAGAATACGTATCCCGTATCCCGTATCTAGTATCCCGTATCCCGGGCCCCGGGGCCCGGGATACAAGAACTGGATACACGGGCAAGCTCTAAAATTTTAGGATGCCAATCAGTGCCAATTCAACACTAGTGAAAGTGTTTGTTTGCGCCTACGTGGCGTCTTTGAGTTTCTAGAATGAGGGTATGAAAAACTTCGTGTCTATCCTCAAAAATTGGTACGCCTACCAGAAAGAGCGTTTTCCGCTTCTTAAATACAGCCTGATTACGGCTGCCTTTGCAGGCTCGGGACTTGCACTATCTTCAATGACCAGCACGCCGGGTGAACCTTTTCCCTTCAGAGTTTTCCCGGCTGCCTTCTTAGTAAGTCTCTCTTTCTTTTTCCAGCTTAGAGTTTCTGACGAAATCAAAGACTATGAAATAGACTGCCGTTTCTATCCGCAAAGACCAGTCCCTCGGGGGTTAGTGACGCGCAAAGAGCTTGTAGTTATTGCGCTAATTCTTGCGGCTGTGCAGATTATGCTTTGTCTTCAAATTGGATTAGTGCACTTACTGCCACTATTTGCATGTTGGACTTATTTATTATTCATGCACAATGAATTTTTCATTGGTGAATGGCTCAAGCAACATCCATTGATTTACACTTTCTTGCACATGCTAGTTTTATTGTGTCTTGATGTGTTTATCACATCGTGTCACTGGCTCGATGCGCGTCTGCTGCCATCACCCACATTGATTTCATTTTATGCCACAAGCTTTTTCTTGGGACTGGTGCTTGAAATTGGCAGAAAAGTAAAAAGTCCGCAGGAAGATTTCAGCGGCAGCAACACCTATACAAATATGCTTGGCGAGAGTGGTGCAATCTCGCTCTGGTATGCATCGATTGTATTTTGTTTTGGCTTTGCCGCGCTGACTGCCATGCAGACAAGCGACATGCTCATGTTTTTGTCTTTCATTTTTCCATCGCTCTCATTGTGTTTTTTAAGCGGTGCATTCTTTCTATTTCATAAAAATGCAAGCACAGCCAAACGCATAGAATCGGCAGCTGGACTGTTTGTGCTCTGTACTTATTTATCTTTGGGTCTTGTGCCATTCATTGTGCAAAAACTAGGAAGCTAAAATCGATGTTTATTTTAAAATTGCAATCTCAAAATATAAGCGAAATTGGAAGCAAAGCTTGGAATTTGCTTAAGCTTGAAAAAGCAGGATTTCGAGTTCCACCGGGACTTGTTTTGACCGCTCAATTTATAGATTGGCATAAGACTGACCTGGCGCGCCAGTTGGTCCAGCATTGTATAGCAATGCCGCGCGGTAATTTTGCAGTGCGATCGTCTGGCGTACAAGAAGACTTAGCCCAAGCATCTTTTGCGGGTCAATACAAAACTTTGCTTGATGTCAAAATGGCTGAGATTGAAAAAGCTGTTTTAGAAGTTAAAAACAATAGTGATACCACTGGTCTAAATTTATATCGCAAGCATTTAAATCAGACTAAAGACAAATCACTTAACCTAAGACCAAGCGTTTTGATTCAACCAATGCTTTACGCAGACGTCTCGGGCATCGCATTTTCGGTGCATCCAAGTACGGGCGAGGTCGCTACTTTCATTTCTTGCATTAAGGGTGTTGGTGAGAAACTAGCTAGCGGCGAGCTGAGTGGACAAACTTATAAATTCAAGAAAGTTGCTACAAGAATTGACGACAGCAAAGAAGAAGCCAATTTAACTTCAAATCAATTAAAAGAGATAGATCGACTAGCTCGAAAAGTGAGCAGATATTTTGGCTCACCCCAAGACATCGAATGGGCATATGTCGGTCGCAAGCTTTATTTATTGCAGGCAAGACCTATTACAACTATTAATAAGCAAATATTCGATAACTCAAATATTGCCGAAAGTTATCCTGGTATTACTCTGCCTCTTACATTTTCATTGGCTCGCAAAGCTTATGCAAACGTATATTTCACCTTTATGCAATTGCTAAAAGTGAGTCCAGAAAAAATTGAGCGCAACCAGGAAATCTTTGCGCAAATGCTTGCCTATATAAAAGGTCGAATTTATTACAACATGGTTAGTTGGTATCGGCTTGTTTCACTCTTGCCAGGATACCAAGCAAACAAAACTTTCATGGAACAAATGATGGGCGTGCAAGAACGCTCATCAGCTAAGGCTAAAGTAAGTATCGCTTCAAGTATTAAAGATAATTTGAACTTGATTCAATGCGCATTCGCTTTGATTTTTTATTACATCACTTTAGATAAATCGGTAAGTCAGTTTAAGAATAGACTTGAATCAACACTTGAGACAGCCAAAGTAAATCTCGATGATAAGAGCATTTTCGAGTGTGTAAGCCTTTATTTAGAAGTAGAGAACAAATTGCTTAAGCATTGGGACGCGCCGATATTAAACGACTTTTTCACGATGGTGTCATTTGGTTTATTGAAAGGCTTTTGCAAAAACGACTCCTATAATCAACTGCTTGCAGGTAGATATAAAAGCTCGTCAAGTGAGCCAGTAGAACTTTTAAACGAGATGGCATCGATGATAACAGAACAAGAATCTGAGCAGTTCAAACAAAAGTTTCAAGAATATTTGGATAAATATGGCGACAGATGTGCTGGAGAATTAAAACTTGAAAATCCAACTTTGAAAGATAATCCATCTGCGCTTCTTGATGCGATAGTGGCATTGAGCCGGAAGACTAATAAAAGTTTTGTTTCGACAAAAGCAAATTTGAAACAGTATGAGTCCAACTTTGCTAAACGCATAATACTAAAGTTATTGCTCGATAAAGCAGCAAGACACATCACACTACGTGAGTCTATGCGCATCGACAGAATGCGAGTATTTGCACTAGTTCGCAGAGTCTTTCTTGCCATCGCCGAAAAATTAGTGGCACAAAATGTGCTCGAAATCAAAACCGATATTTTCTATTTGGAAATAGACGAAGTCATTCAATATATAAATGGCACAAGCACTGTTCAAAATTTAAAGGCTCTAGTCGAACTTCGAAAGCAAGAGATTGACAGCTTTAGAGCCATTAACCCCCGTGTTCATATCGAAACCAGCACATGCATTGCCTGGCACGAAGATATAGCCGAATTACAAATTAGTCTTTGTCAGTCGAACTTAAAGGGAACCGGATGCTCGCAAGGAGTGGTGCGTGGGCGAGTAAAAGTAATTCTCACCCCAGAAACTGAATCACTAGACGGCTACGACATTCTTGTAGCGCAGCGCACCGATCCTGGCTGGATAACACATATCGCTCAGGCTAAAGCAGTTATAGTCGAGCATGGCAATATACTTTCTCACACCGCGGTAGTGTGCAGAGAATTACAAATTGCAAGTATCGTATCAGCTTCAAATATTTGCAAAATTTTGCGCACCGGTGACTATGTAGAAATCGACGGCAGCACAGGCAGAATTTCGCTTTTAAGTAGCGATGAAATGGAGCGTGCAGCATGAATAGCGAAGTCCAATCCAAAGGCAATTTCAGCCTAATAAAATATTCGCAGTGCTGGGAAGATACTTATCTTGTGTTGAATACACTTGAGATAAAGCCTGACGACATCTGTTTGAGCATTGCAGCAGCAGGAGATAATTCGCTGTCATTATTAACGCAATCGCCCAAAAAAGTTATTGCCATAGATCTAAATCCATGTCAGTTAGCCCTGCTTCAACTAAAAGTAGCAGCGATCAAAGAACTTGATTATGACCAGTTTATCACTCTATTTGGCTATAACCAAAATACAGAATCACGAATTGAACTTTATCTTAAGATAGAAAATAAACTGGACAATCGAACTAAAAAGTTCTGGTCGCAAAATCTTCATCTTATAAATAAAGGCATTGCAGATTGTGGACAGCTCGAGTATTACTTTCGCTTATTCAGAAAAGGAATTCTACCACTCATTCACAGCAAAGGTCTGACTAGAAATCTTTTCACCAAACGCTCAAAACAAAAACGAGCAGACTTCTTTTTCAATCGCTGGAACACAAGAAGTTGGAGACTAATTAGCAAGATATTTTTTTCGCGCTACACTCTTGAAAAACTCGGTCGCGACCAGTCCTTTTTTGACTATGCCAAAAGGTCTTTATCTAGTCAAATTGCATCTAGATTGAAAGATGCACTAGTCAATCAAGAGCCAGCTAAGAATCCTTATTTGCACTGGATTTTACTTGGCAGATATGACTTTGAAAATAACATTGTCCCGCATTGGCTAGAGCCTCAAAATTTCAGAACCATAAAAGAAAATATAGACCGGCTTGAAATAGAGCAAAACTCGCTTGAATCATACTTAAGCAATTACAAGGGACAAGCAATCGATTGTTTCAACTTGAGCGATATCTTCGAATATATGAGCGAAGACAATTTCGCCACTTGCCTTACATTAATTGCAAGCAAAGCAAGTGATGGTGCCAGACTAGCTTACTTCAATATGCTTGTAGATCGCATGGGGCACACCTATCAATTTGAAGAATGTTCAATCAACAAATCTAACCAAACATTTTTCTATAGTCGTTTTATATCCGAGCGCATAATCAAGGGAAAAGCGGCATGATTGGTCATTTTTTCCAGCCTTATATAATTGCGGGAATTTTGCTTTTGGGCATACTTTTTATTGTGATAAAAACACTGTCGCACATTCCGCTTACTTCTGACAAAACGCAAGAATACGTACGCAAAACTCTTCATGTATCTATGGGTTCGATTTGTCTTTCTTTTCCCTGGATTTTTCAAAGCGGACTTGTTGTAAGTCTTTTGGCGTTTCTTTCTACCAGTATTCTTTGGGCAATTCGTTATTGCAAAGGTTTTGTCTTAAGCAAAATGAAACCGGTAATCTGCTCAAATTCAAGACTTTCATATGGAGAATTTTATTTCCCGGCAGCAGTGGCAATCACATTTATTTTAAGCGGCGGCGAACCTTTACTGTACACAGTTCCCATAGCAATACTCACCTTTGCTGATACAAGCTCAGCCCTCTTTGGCATTAAGTGGGGCAGACACCCATTTAAATATTTGCCCTTCAAGAAATCGTATGAAGGGTCACTTGCCTTCTTTCTAGTTTCATTCATAGTGAGCGTAATTGGACTTGCAGCCTTTAGTGACATCGACACTCGATTCGTTTTGATGATATCGGCAATGGTGGCTGTGTTTACTACCCTTATAGAAGCACTGTGCCCCATTGGGCTTGATAACTTAATGGTGCCGCTTGGCGCTTTGTTCATACTCAAAACACATCTTGCGCTGAGCCAGGAAGACCTTGTTCTTCGATTATTGGCCATGATGGCACTGCCCTTTTTACTTTTATTGGATCAACGCAATCTCAACCTGCGTGGGGAACGCATAAAATGACCGAAAAAGAGACCATTAATTTGGGCGAAGCAGGACATGCAAGCCTCTGGTATCCAGGCGAAAAAACGGGCTATCTGGGTAATTTTTTTGCTCAAAGCCAAGAAGTAGCAAATGAACTATTGACAATTGCGCAAGATCGCTTCACCGTAAGTGGTGTCAGAACAATTTACGGTCCGATAAATGGGAGCACATGGAACCAATACCGCTTTGTAACGTCTGGTTTCACTAACAAACCATTCTTGTTTGAGCCATTCAATCCAGAATCTTATCCAAAATATTTTCTTGAGTTCGGCTTTGAAACCGCCGCCTCCTATGAAAGTTCGATATTGAAAACGCAAGAAAAATACAATCACAGCCAGATTAATCTGGCACCAAATATAGAGCTTTATCCATTCAATCAAGAAAAAGCATTGATTGAGCTTGAAAGCATGTATGAAGTGGCAATAAGTTCGTTTGCCGACAATTTTCTATACTCAGATATAAGCAAGCAAGAATTTATAGACAAATATAAACCGCTTTTAGCCAGTCTCGATCCACGCCTTGTAATTTTAGCCAAAGAAGGAAAAGGTACACTGGCGCAGACAGTAGGATTTATGTTCGCCATTCCATATGATTTTTCGCGCAATTGTCGCACTGTAGTGTTAAAAACTTTGTGCCGTTTAAAAGGCGAACAATACAAAGGTCTTGGTCTGGCACTAACAAGTGCCTGCCACCAAAGTGCTCATAATATTGGCTACACAAGAGCAGTGCATGCGCTATACAAAACAGACGGAGGCTCGGCAGTACTCTCCAAAAGCCAGCAATCAAGAGTTTTACGCAAATATAGTCTTTTCAAAAAATGTATTTAGAAGTCCAGTAAATAAGCAGGTAATCCCATGGAATGCATCACCAATAATATAGTCAGTTTATTCGACGAACAAGCGCTCAAAACGCCTGAACAGACGGCGATGATCGAACACAAACTTGGGCGTGCTTGCGCCATTACATATAAAGTCATGCGCAAAAAAGTTTTAGACCAGGCTAAATTGCTCAAAAGACGCGGCGTGGGCAAAGGCGATATGGTGCTCATCATGCAATCTATGTCAAGCGAGCTTTATATCAATCTTCTTGCCGTTCTTCGTGTGGGTGGTATTTGTTTATTTGCAGATCCATCCATAAGTAAATCTGTTTTCTTCTCCATGATAAAAACGCTTCGTCCCAAAATGGTTTTGTCGCGCTTTATACCCGAGATTTATTTCAAGTCATACAAAGGCAGTGTTGATCTAATTCCAGTCAAACTAAACGATTCAGCCCTCCTTACTTTCACAAGCGGAACCACTGGTCAGCCCAAAGTGATTAAACGTACGCACGGATTTTTGCACGAACAATTATCCGTTTTGAAAGAAACTCTAAATGTAGAAGCAGGTGAGCGCGAAATAACAACATTGCCAATGTTCGTTTTACTCAATTTAGCTTGTGGTGTCACCACCATATTGCCAAACGGCAACTTGAGCCAACCAGCAAAGCTAAATATCAACTCTTTGATTAAAACAATTATCGAGCAAAGAGCAACAAGAATCTTGTGTTCACCACCCATACTTGAAAATCTTTTGCTTTTCAACAAAGAAAATCCAGTTGTGCTTCAGTCCATAAAATTCTTGCACACCGGGGGCGGTGCTGTTTCGCTTCGCAATCTAAAAGACCTGCCTGAGATTTTTCCCCAAGCCAAAATAAAAGTAGTCTACGGATCCAGTGAGGCTGAGCCAATCTCAGTTTTAGATATGGACGAAGTAAGCCTGATTGATTTAAACAAATCAGGGCATGGCGCAGGTGTCTTAGTAGGCACTCCAGTAAATGGAATTACTATATCTATAGACCCAGTAGACAATCCGATTTCTACCAATAATATGGGTGAAATTATAGTCTCAGGCAAACATGTTTTAGGAGGCTTTTGCAAGACAGGAGACATAGGCTACATAGACGAATACGGTCGCATTTGGCTAGTAGGCAGAAAGTCAAAAACCATTTGTGATACCACAAACTCTTTGTCACTTGAGACAGCTTGTGCCTACATAGAAGGTGTGGCTCGGGCAGCTTGCTTCAAAGTGGGCGCCAAATCATATCTCTATGTCAAATTGATGCCAGGCATAAAAGAAGTGCCCCACTCGGTTTATGCTTTTGCTCAAATGCATAATATTGACGAGCTTCGAGTGCGCAGCGAAATCCCACTGGATAGAAGACACAACTCAAAAGTTTTGTATAAAGCGCTTATTCCAAGCGATTGGCGTCGTACTGGCTAACCAGATTTTCGCTTTCAGACTGCTCGAAAGCTTCCATTTGCGACACTGGAATGCTCATGTGCGAAAGTTTGCTTGAATGACCAAGCGTGACCATGCGGTCCATCACCATAAATATATCTTCGATATGTCTTGCCAAAGCGCGTCCCTGAGGAATGATGCTGGCGACTGGTGAATTGATGTAATACTCAGAGGCAATGGCGCTTGCTGCGGCTGCATTACCTTCGGCCTTGCTCCATGCACTTTGAAAACGCAGTGTGAATGGCGCACCCGGATATGACATGAGTGTAAGCTTGCGATTGAAGCCTTGCTTATTGATTTCTATTTCGGCCATCAGCTTATCGAAAGTATCAGGACCACTGGGCATTTGCCCCTGCATCTTACTGACTGCAGTGCCAAGCTCTTGAGCTAAAAGCTCTACCAGACTGGCGAAAGCCGCGACTCCTTGTAAGTCAACAGTTTTTCCCTGAGCTTGATTAGTAGAAGAATTCATAAGCTTGAGCCACCTCTTTGCTTCTCAATTAGCGACAGGCTCGTACAATTACTAGCTGTCTAAGATAAGATTCTACAATGAAATTGGACCGCCAAAGGTAAGAATGTGGATCAAAACGTGAAAACATCCACCACGCGCGAATGGCTTGAAATGATCAAATTCGAGCACACGGTATTCGCTTTGCCTTTCGCTATGTCCGGCATGATTCTTGGATATACAGGCGGCATAGCTCCTGGACCAGCAACTATTTTTTATACAGTGCTCGCCTTTGTTGGAGCGCGCTCGGCGGCAATGACGCTCAATAGACTTATTGACGCAAAAATTGACGGACTCAACCCAAGAACAAGCATCAGAGCCATTCCAAAAGGTCTAATTTCCAAGAAGAGTGCACTTATATTTGCAGTTCTTTCATTTGCGTTAATGCTTGCTGCAGCGACCCAACTTCCGCCACTTTGTCTTGCACTGTCTCCCATAGCTGTTTTCTGGCTCAGCTTTTACTCATTTACTAAAAGATTTACCTGGCTATGTCATATCGTCCTTGGCATTGCCTTAGGCGGAGCAAGCCTCGGGGGCTGGATTGCAGCAGGCGGAAGCTTAAGCGAACCGGCACCATGGATTTTGTCTCTAGCTGTAACCACCTGGGTCGCAGGCTTTGATTTGATTTATGCATGTCAGGATGTCGATTTTGACAGAGAACAAAAACTAAATTCGATGCCAGCTCGTTTTGGCATTGCCAAAGCACTCTTAATCTCGCGCTTTTTGCATGTCATTACTGCTGCAAGCTTGATTGCACTCGGCACAATTATGCAATTGCACCCGCCTTACTTTGTAGGCGTAGCAATAGTTTGCGCCATGCTTATATACGAACATAGTCTCGTAAAGCCTGACGACTTATCTAAAGTAAACGCAGCTTTTTTCACCGTCAATGGTGTCATTAGTATTTTGTGTTTTTGTTGTATTTTGGCTGCGAAGATTTTTTAGAACGAAAAGTAAGACAGGCTTCCATCAACTGCTGCAAGCAATAAGCCCTGACGAGTGAAAACTGGAGTCGATTCCAGTCCGCGCTCGAAATTGCGTTGCCACAAGAGTTCACCTGTTTTCACATCAAAGCCTTGCAACCAACCTTCTTTGGATGCTGCCACAACAGTTTGACCTATGACTGACAAATCGGCTTGCACTCTGCCTTTGAGTGGTGCTTTCCAACGCAGTGTGCCATCATATTTTTCGCAGCAATAAAGCCAGCGGTCATAACTAGAAAAAACAACCGACGTAAATATAATTTGTGCGCTTGAAATAATTTCTTTTCCGGTTTGATATTCCCAGAGTATCTGTCCAGTTTCGATAGACAAGGCATAGAACATTCCTGACTGCGAGCCAAGATAGATACTATCTATGGAAGTGGCGGGAGTGGAGACTAAAGTTCCATCAAGTGTAGTCGACCAAACTTTGTTACCCGTTTTGGTATCTACACAAATTACTTTTCCACCACGAGTAGATACAAAAATCAAATCTCCACTCAAAGCAAGATTACCTACGATTGCCGCTTTTGTAGCATAGCTCCAAAGGGTCGAGCCGTCTGCTCTGTTAAGACAATGAATATCGCCTGCTCTATTTGCGATAAGCACTTTCTTCGCCATCACAACAGGATTTCCAACTACCCCTTCTTGAAATTTTCGTTGCCAGCGCAATTTTTTCTTGCGGATATCAAGCAACTGAACATGTCCATCTACAGTGGCTAAAACTATTTCTGTATCTTTCAAAACGGGACTTGCCATATAACAAGATCCAGAATCGTACTTCCAGTTTAGTTTGCCGCCTTCAAGCTCAAATCTGTAAGCGCTGCCATCTGTTGAAGTCAAATAAACAGTCTGATCTTCTACATTTACGACCGGGCGCGAATGCCATCCAATTGGTCCAGAAGTCTGATGTTTCCAGATTTCTTGCAGCAGTGGCAATAAGCCTTGACTGATACGAATTGCACTTCCGCTCACTCTAGTATTTATATTCACTTCCATCGAAGGTCTGCGTACAGGACCAATTTCTTGTGGCAGTTTTATCGACTCGCGAAGAGGATCTTTGCTTAAATCTTTAGCCGGTTCTTTTTCTATCTTTTTGTCTTGAGTCTCGCTCTTTGCATTTTCGATTCCAGACTTTGGTGGCTCAAAAATAGCCGACTTGTCTTCACTTCTTTTTTCCGGCTCGACTTTTAAGCCCATACGCAAAATGCGCTGCTGAAAGGCAATATCATCGATGATACTTATTACATCAAGCAGAGTTTGATACCTATCGGCAGGCATTTTCTCCATCATTTTCATGACCATCTTATCCACCACAGTTGGTATCTGTGGATTTTGCTGCCTTACAGATGGAATAGGATGACTAGTGTGTTTCATGGCCATCTCGACCATGCCGTTTGCACGATAAGGCAAATTACCCGTCAAGATTTCAAAAAACAAAACACCCATACTATAGATATCTGAGCGTAAATCTTGCTGCTCGCCCTTACAAAGTTCAGGCGACATGTAAGCTGGCGTGCCCATACCTTTGATAGTTGGATTTACATAAATTTTGTTTGCCATCAATCGAGCAAGACCAAAGTCGCCGATTTTGATATCGCCTTCTGTAGTAATAAAAATGTTGTCCGCTTTAATATCCTGATGCACCACTTCTTTTTTGTGCGCATAAAAAAGACCGTTAGCAAGTTGCTTCATCCAGTTAAGAGCCTGTTCTAAAGGCACTCTCGACTGCTGAATATAATTTGCCAAATTACCACCAGGCAAATATTCCATAGCAAGATAGTGATAGCGCGTGCGTTCTTTTTCTTCTTCGCCAATATCAAATATGGTGACAATATTTGGATGCTCCAGATGCGCAACCAAGCGAGCCTCTTCTTTGAATACATCCAAATTTTTAGGATCAGCCATAAGCTCAGGACGCAAAATCTTAATAGCTACATCGCGCTGCAAAAATTCGTCTCGACACTGATAGACGACACCCATTCCGCCCACGCCAAGCTCTTTGACCACTGTATAGTGACCATTTCCTAATTTATCGTTGCGGACAAGAATTACTGCCATAATTTGGTAAGTTCAAGGGTAAGTCGCAAGCCCCTATTGTGGTATTGCCACAGACCGGACCGCCAGTTTTATTCGATTAACCATTTTTAATCCAACTCTAAATTATAGTTTGTCAAGAAAGAATCGACGTCACAGTCGTAAAATAGACCAAGATTCGACTCATCGTCACATACCCATAAACAAGGGACCAGCAAGTGAGCTCAAACCAGGATAACCCGATGCCGACCTCGATACAGGATTCCACATTCCAGGGGCACTCTTTAGACTTTAGCGTTCTCAAAGCAGAGAAGAAAGAAACCGACCTGTTCTCCGACCCTGACGCCATAAGTCAAGCATATTCAGTCTTGAGCGAAGAAGCGGCAGCAATAGTCTCTATGCGTGACCGTCTGAGCGAAGAATTCTGCAAAGCAGTCGAACTCATTATCGAATGCCCTGGCAAAGTGGTCGTCACCGGTATGGGCAAGTCGGGGCACATCGGCAATAAAATAGCCGCAACCCTCGCCTCCACCGGCACCCCAGCATTTTTTGTCCACCCAGCCGAGCTTCGTCACGGCGACTTTGGCATGATTGAAGAAAAAGACATCGTCATTGCCCTTTCTGCTTCCGGCGAAACCCAAGAAATCAAACTGGTGCTCGAGCCAATCAAACGATTGGGGCTCAAACTAATCGCCATGACTGGTAACCTGTCGTCCACCCTGGCTAAATTTGCCGACTGCGTCCTAGATGTGGGCGTCGAGCGCGAAGCTTGTCCACTCAATTTGGCACCGACATCTTCGACCACAGCCTCGCTTGCAATGGGCGACGCACTTGCTGTCGTGCTCATGACCAAAAAAGATTTTCGCAGCGAAGACTTCGCTCACAGCCATCCTGGTGGCAATCTGGGCAAAATGCTCGTGACTGTTTCAGACGTCTGGCGCTCAGGCGTTCAAGTCCCGACCGTTGGACTCAGCGCCAATGTAGAGCAAATTTTGCTTGAAATTGAAAAGAAAAAACTTGGCTTCACCGCTGTGTGCAATGACGAAGGTCAGCTCATGGGCATGATCACAGACGGCGACTTAAGACGTGCAATCAAAAAATTCGCCGCCGAAGTCTTTAGCAAAAACGCCCAAGAGCTAATGTCGCGCAATCCCAAAACAATTGATTCGGGCTGCCTTGCAGTTGCAGCGCTAAAGCTAATGGAAAAGCACAGTATCGCCGACCTCATGGTCCTAGACGATAAGCAACGACCAGTTGGCGTGATCGACTTAAAAGACCTGCTCAAAGCAGGGATTATCTAAGCAATAGCGCAAAAGTTAGCTAATTAGCTAAATCATCAACTTGCGCACTCTTGGATCTCTAAGCCGCCAGGCGACCGCCTCGGTGAGTATATGATGTGTACCAAAACAAACCAAAGCAGTAACTATGGCAAGATCTTGATTTACTCCCAAAAAAGCGCTGGCCAAGCGAGGCAAGACTACGAATAATACAATCCCGACTGCAGCCAGGCTGAAGAAGTAGGATATATATTTTTTGGTCCAAACTTGGGTAATGATTTTATCTACTGGCATTTCTTTGGGCAAACCGCTTTTCTTTATTTCATAAGACATAATCACCGCAATGTTCTGAGCACCGTGATAATAAGCCGATAGCAAGATTCCAAAAGTCGGATCATTACTGATTTTCATGAAATAGATGCAAACTGTAGTGAAGACCAACAAGAGCCCTGGAAGCGGAAACAACTCGTTTGACTTGAAATATCGACGCAAAACCATTGCCGCAAAAACAAGCACAGTGGCAACAAAACCGCACAAGACCACAGTAAAGAGCCATTGAGGACATACGTTACAAGAGGGAATATCGACGTTGAAAAACTGAGTGCCAGCATACTCTGGTGACGATAAGAGTCTGGCTACAACGAAATATAGAGTCGCATGAAAAACAGCAAGAGTGATATGTCGTTCGGTTTTGCTTAGGCTGTAATTGCGTTTCATGCAATAAATCAAAACCACCCCGTATGACTGCATGACAAAGTGCTTGACCAGAATCACCGAGTAAATTCGCACAATCCAACCAGCAGCCCAGTCGAAGAAAAGCGACGCTGGAATTAACAAGGCGCAAAGAACAGTACAAAAAAGAATGTAGCGCCCACTCTGCTGAATAATCTCTTTATCGAAAAAGACTCTCTGCCACGCTGCGGCTGAATGCGCATTTGCAAAAAAGTGCACACCAATAATCCAGGCGGTCCAAAGCATTGCTTGAGGTATTGAATCAAGGCTAGTAGTCAAACCAAGTCCAGCAAAAGCAAAAAACAAAATCCAAACAAAACCGCCGCAACAAAATAGCAAATCTATTACCGGATGCAAAATCCACTGATAAACCTTAGGCTGATCAGAAGCGCTATCGCGCGAAAAGTTAGTTATAGAAAAAGCGTCGGAAGAAGACATAGTAATTTTAAGACTTCAAGATAGTAGCTTAATTTGAGGTACAACTGCCCTTTATCTTATCTTACCCCCTGCAAGGAGAATCTAGTAATGGCAGGTTTACATAGCCGGGGGAGTAATTTAAGCCGGAGTGCGTGCGGAGTGCTAACCGCTAAGCGCTTAGCGCTCTAAAAAGATTCGCCCTTCAATTGGTGGATTTACGATAGCGAATGCCTAAATTGTGGTCAATATTGGGAATCTCCCCAGTTCAAAATTGCCTCCATTTATATATTTTTGTATTTGGCGCGGCTTAGGGTCGCAAAGCCAAGGCGGAAATATACAGGCTCAATGCAGAACTTCGACACACCGCAAGACTACAATCCCAATCCCGCTCCAACAATGAGGTTGGAGCAGCCGCCTAGCGACTTGCCAAACACAGTCAATAGCTCAGACATTCTGCGCCAAGAATTTTTCCAACAAAACATAGCTAGTCTCAGCCCAGAGCGAAATATTGCCAATCCAAATATTCCGATTCGCATGGACATGCAAGCGACCTTCAGGGGACCTCGTCCGTTCAACCCGTTCGAATATGTCCCATCGCACAACTACAGACCGCATGAACCCCATAGACCGCAATTCCACAATCAGTGGTCGATGTATCCGCAACAATTCAGACCACAACAATTTAGACCACAACAATTCAATCAGGCATATGCAGACCAGCAAGAACCGCTAGATAACTACTTGCCCGAAAATCCGCAGAACAATTTCATTCCGCGCAACGATGCAAATGATCGTCCGCCAACACAAAGAACTAATAATGCAGAACGTCTAGTAAAACTAAAATTGGATAATTCAACTGGTCCGCATCGCACAGCCGATGCGATGGTTTACTTGCCGCCAGGTTTTAATCCCAATCAGAAATACGACGTTGTCGTCTTCAATCACGGATTCAGGTCATCAGCAGAAAGTAGCGTGCGCGAATTTGATTTAATAAACCAGATGAAGAAAGGGCATCCACAGACAGTCTTGATTGTTCCAGAATGGCAAGTTCAAGCCGGAGCCAGCAATCATGTGCAAGGAAAATTTGCCCAACAGGGCTTCTTCACAAATATGCTCAAAGAGATAGTTCAAAAGACTCCTGAACTTGCACAAGCAGGACTGAATGGAATAGAGCGAATGCACCTCTTCTCACACTCGGCTGGCTACACCCCAACAGGCTCGATACTGAACAAAAATCCAGAAATAGCAGCCAAAGTCCAAAGCGTGACCATGCTCGATTCATTATATTCAGACACCGTGATGCCATGGATTCAAGCTAATCAACAAGCTTTTGCCAATGGCGAAAAGCAATTTAGAAATATTTTCGGCTCAGAAACACAAGCCAATTCTCGCAATCAACAAGAGCGACTGAGACAGATGATGGCGCGCTTGGGCAGACCCGATGCTGTTAGAGCGATAGACGGTAACAATCGATTTCGTGACGCCAATGCCAGTATCCTCTTCAAACGAACCAACACGTCGCATGGTTTGATACCAAATAACTATATATCGAACAGCATGGAACATTCAGATGAAGCTTAAGCGCACAAAGCAGCTTCTGCTGTGGACTTTGTGCGGTATTTTGACAGCCTATTTGTGCCTGATTACTTATGCACACCCAAGTCCCGAGCTGGTGGCAGCACTTAGTCTGGAACTGGGATTCTTTTTGTTCATGCTCATATTTAGGAAATTGAATGCAAAACGCAAAAGCGAACAAAAGAAAAAACTCGTGATTGATGTTTTATTGCAATTGACAAAACCAATCTCGATTATGCGCAAGATTTTTGATGGTGGCACGATAGCTGTATTGTCACTATTCATCCTACTTTTAAGTCTCGATCTGAGTGCACTCTGCGCTGCCATTAGCGGAAATTTTAAATACTCAAAAGCCGCATACATAATCTCGCCTTTTCCATTAATCGACAACTGTCATCCCGCATTGAGTTTGGAAATTTATTCAGGAGCAAGTATTGAATCAGGTAAGTTCGAAGAAGCACATAAATACACAGACTTCTTGCTCGATTTGCGCAAAAGTATTTATGGCGAAAGCAACTGGCGATATGGTGGCATGCTAGGTAATCTCGCCGGATTATATTACAAAGAAGGTAATTTCAAAAAAGCGATTGAAACTTACGAACAATCCATAAAAGTCTGCACCGCCGCTGAAGGCAACAAACATTTGGGATCAGCTTACACTAGACTAGCAAATTCTTATCGTGCAATTGGACAATTCGATAAAGCCAAAGACTGTTACGAAAAAGCGCTTGCAATGCGTATAGACGAATATGGTACAAACAGTTTACGTGTGGCTGAAACCAAATTCGAACTAGCCAGTCTACTCAACCTGATCAATCAAAATAAGTTGGCGGACAAATACAGATTTGATGCTCAAAAGATAGTAAAATCGCAGGTAAAGAATAAATCCAACGACCTTGTTGGCTTAGTTGCTTTAATCGCTTTTTCTTTTTCTATATCCTATTTTCTCTTTGGCAAACGCGGCTTCCTGACAGGACTTGCAATCAAGAGAATCGAACGAAAGATCAATCTAGGCGAAGATTCGAATTTTGAAGACCGGGCTCTTTTGAACAAACTGAAAGCCTGAGCATGTGTCACATGTCATCGTTCTGCTGAAAATCTCGGAGCTTAAGTTCATACTCGGCCTTATAATTCATTGCGGAATCGACCAGGTCTTGCCTACCCTGTTTTTCTGCCATCTCTGCTCGAACAGCCCAGGTTGAAATTTGATTCTTAATTTCTTCGACCGTCAACTCCTCTTTCCTAGGCAGGAGCAAATTTATTTTCGAAATATCGAAACTTGAAAAATCGAATCCCATACGCTGAAGAATTTCACGTGACTCGTTGCAATATTCAGAAGCCAAAGCGCAAAGCACTTGACGCGGTTCAATGATCTCAAAATCTAGTTGAATCACTATTTGTTCTGCTATCGACAAAGCCAACTTTGCATTTTCATCGAGTTCAAGTGTTTGCGTATCTGCTCGTGCCGCTGAATGCGCTTTGCCAGTAAGTATTTCGACAATGCCTCTTACATCTGAAACAGATTTATGCAACGCCAACAATTCTGGAACAACTTCAAGTCGAAAAATACCAATCAAAAGGTGCTCACATCTCACGCAATCGCATTCAAATGCCGAAGCCTCTTCGCTTGCAAACGTTGAGGCTCGAGCTGTTTCATGGCTTAAATTCAAATGCAACAGTTCACCCTACCTAATTAGCTGATATTATCTAAGTTAACTCAAAAGAAGAAAAGAGTAAATGAATTTACTAAAAGCACTTTGGAACGACCTTACTGCAGTCTTTTCCATTAAACAATGGAAGGATACTTTCGGTGCGCTAAAATCTGTCAATCGCAAAAGTCTGTTTAAGACGATTCAGCTCTTGCTACCGCAAATGGTGCTTTACTATATTCTATTTTCTCCACTTGTAGCCGCGCCGTTGTACGACAATCTTCTATTTCACCCGACGAAGACCGGTCATTACGATGCACGCAATCTAGCTGGCACAAGAATAGAAAACGTCACTCTCAAGAACGGCGAAGAGAGCCTTCATTGCTGGCTCTTAAATAAACCAGGTTCCACAAAAATTGCACTCATCTGTCATGGCAATGGTGGCAATCTGTCTAATCGAGCCGACATCATGAAGGCATTTCTAGATCAAGGATTATCTGTTTTTATTTTCGATTATCAAGGCTACGGCAAAAGCACTGGCAGCCCATCAATTCCTAAAGTAATTACCGACGCTGAAAAGGCTTTGAATTACTTACTGAAAGAAAAAAACTACAAGCCAGAGAACATTATTTTGTTTGGCGAATCTTTGGGAACCGGCTTGACTTGCCACTTATCGACAAAGGACAAAGTAGGTGGAATAATTTTATTGTCGCCTTATTATTCTATTGTACAACTGGCTCGCGAAAAACTCGTATGGCTGAATTTATATCCCGACTTTGCATTCAATTTTCCGCATCTAGATAATGGAAAAATTTTGTCTCAGAGTCACCCGCCTCTACTAATTATTCATGGTATGAAGGATCGATTGATTCCGGTGGCAAATGCAGAGAAGCTATTCAAAACCTCAATGGAACCTAAGCAACTTGTATTGCTAAAAAACAGTGGTCATAACGACGTTTTCTTGAATGATGAAACAGAGTTCAAGAATGGGCTGAGAGACTTTTTTGATCAGTACCTGAAAATGTAAATTTGGCAAATGTACAGCCTCCTTCAATTGAATTGAAGGAGACTGATGATGCTCGTGAATTATCGAAAGAAGTAAAGCTAGGAACTACTTGGTTTGACCAGTAGCTACAGGCGCAGTTTCTTTGCCTGAGGCTTGCTTATCTTTCTCCGCTTCGTTCTTAGTTAGTACTTCCTTCTTTGCTTCCGGCTGCGGCACTGCAACTGGTGTCGTTGGTTTGCTTTCTTCAGCTTTGGTGGTCACTGAAAACCCGAACGTCAGGACTGCGGCTGCAATAGCAAGAAACGCTAATTTCATTGATTAGTCTCCTATCTTTTTTAACGGTGACGAAAAGAACGGTATCAAAATATTTGCGACAGTGTGTGCAATTTCTGTGCACTCCAGATTAGTAAAAAAAATCAATCTATACACAAATATCTATTCAAATTGCTCATTGTCAGTTCTCATCTGCTGCACAAATTCTTAGAAAAACCTCTTCGGAATTTAACACTAAAAATGCGTTAAAATTTACTGCCGTAGTCAAATTTGATGAGAAGAGGAATGAGACAACTAAATAAAATAACCTGTTGTGCTCTCTTTTCAAGTGTTATTTTCAATCTCACTATTGACATGCATCGGGCTATCGCTAATGAGACATTCCAGCCGAATAAAGCAGCCGTTTCTGCCGCAAAAGAAAAATCAAGTGAGCCATGGTGGAAGCATGCAGTATTCTACGAAATTTACCCGCGCAGCTTTGCAGACGCTAAAAACACAGGCACCGGAAACCTGGCAGGCATCACGTCCAAGCTAGATTATTTGCAAGAGCTTGGAGTTGACGCCATCTGGATAACTCCTTGCTTTCCCTCACCACAAGTAGATTTTGGCTATGACATTTCAGACTACTGCAATATCGCGCCTGAATACGGGACTCTTGAAGATTTCGACAAATTGGTGGCAGAAGCAAAAAAGAGAAATATCAAAGTCTTGATGGACTTCGTGATGAATCACACTTCAGATAAACATCCCTGGTTTATTGAATCATCCTCTTCAAAAAATAATCAAAAACGCGACTGGTATATCTGGCGCGATGGAAAGAATGGCGCTGTACCAAACAACTGGCAGTCTATCTTTGGACACTCAGCATGGAAATTGGATCCTAAAACGAACCAGTATTACTATCACATTTTCTACACTGAACAACCAGATTTGAATTGGCGCAATCAAGAAGTGCGCAAAGCTATGTATGACGTTGCTCGTTTTTGGCTCAATCGAGGCGTGGCAGGATTCAGAATGGATGCTGTTGGAGTTTTGTTTGAAGATCCTTCTCTCAAAGACAATCCGCTTGTAGAAGGCGGCAAACCAAACGCATATGGCGACCCTGCCATGCAAAATAAATACAATGATAATTTGCCTGAAATTCACGAAGTCTTTCGCGAGCTTCGCTCTGTACTCGACTCATATCCGAATAATCCTGTACTCATCGGCGAGACGACAGTCAAAAGCGAAGCAGAAATCAAATCTTTGTATGGGGACAAGCACGACGAAATTCAGTTGCCGATGAATTTCTTTTTTGCGTATTTGAATAAATTATCCGCACCGGATTTTCGAAAACGCATCACAGAGGCGGAGAACATGTCAGCGTCTGACTGGCCTCTCTATTTCTTTAGCAATCACGACGAGCGAAGACACTATGATAGATACGGCGATGGAGTGCACAACGATCAGATAGCAAAGCTTACTGCGGCACTACTTCTGACTTTGCGCGGGTCACCAATTCTCTACTATGGCGAAGAGCTAGGGATGAAAAATAACGATCCTAAAACAATAGAAGACGTCAAAGACCCAATTGGAAAGTTGGGCTGGCCAGAGTTCAAAGGTCGCGACGGTGAGCGCACTCCCATGCAGTGGAGCGCGGGCAAAAATGCAGGGTTCAGTGAAGTTGAGCCATGGCTGCCGGTTGCGCCTTCTTACACGACTTACAATGTCGAAACTGAAAGAAAAAATCCAGAATCAATTTTGAATTTATATAAATCGTTGATCAAGCTTCGGCGCGACAACGAGGCATTAACTCAAGGAAAACTCAAACTGGTTGCTCGCGAAGATCCTTATGTATTGTCGTATGTGCGTAGCACGGAGAATCAAAAGATACTTGTTTGTCTAAACATGTCATCTCAAGCACAGCAATTAGATCTCAAAGAAGCTTCATCGGGATCTGCTTTGCGAACGCTGTTTTCCACGATGAAAGATTCGTCTTTGAATAGTCAGACATCTAAGTTAAGTCTGGCACCATATGCGGTTTATGTAGGGGAAATACAATAGCTTAGAAGAACTGCTCAGATAGCCATCCGGCCTAAGCAGATGGATTAAAGAAAAGTGCAGAGATAAATAGACAGGAAATAAAGGGCAACATTGCATATGCAGATGGAATAACTGCAGCGCAGCCAATCGCCAAATTTTTCTTGAACAAACTAGGCTTTTTAGACAAATGAATTGCCATAACGTCCAGGGCTGCTCAATCCATATCATATTCCCAGCTTGTCTAGACTTTTAATTTTGGAAACGCTAGGCTGGATTTAAAATCTGTAGTTATTTGCCCATATCAATATATTTACCGCACAGTAAATATATCAATTCTAGCGAATATTATTGACAGATTTACATATTCGCTGTACAGTAAATATTTAGATTATGGCAAATATTGTGAACTATCAACAATTCGAACAACTGCTTATTCAACAGTTCTTGCATACTCTTGAGGAGCTGCCTGACATTCAAGCCAAATCACATTCAGAGCACCGCACTGATAATGCCGCGATCGATGCCCGAATTGACGTTAAAGTTGCAGGTAAGTCCATTGAACTATTGGTAGAAGCAAAGAAAAAAGCTGCCTATCCGCGAGATGTTCATCAGGCAATTTGGCAGCTTCGAAAATCTAGTCAGGAGCTGAATCTTCATAGTAAAGAAACGGTACTGGTTCTGGTATCTGAATACCTTTCCCCTGGCGCCAAAAAGTTATTGCAATCCGAAAAGGTTGGATACTATGACAGCGGCGGTAGCTTATACCTGCCAACCACTGGCGCATATATCTATATAGAAAAACCGCCGGCCAAAGTTTTTGAACGGTCCGTTCGCTCTTTGTTCTCGGGGCGTCGGGCGCAAGTGCTTCATGCGTTACTTATCCATCATCAAAAATGGTTTGGCGTTCATGAGCTGGCAGAACTTGTCATGGTATCACCAGCGACGGCATCTGAAATTCTTTCCGAACTGGAGCGCATGGACTGGATGATTTCCCGAGGTAAAGGACCTCGGAAAGAGCGCAAGTTGACTGAACCTAAAGCTTTACTGGATGCATGGGTCAAACAAGTAAAGGCAAATCCGCCAGAAATCATGACTCGTTATTTTGTGCCTAGCTCAAAAGCTGACGCACTGTTAATCCGCATAGGCGAGGAATTCAGTGACTTGGACTACGCGGTCACCAGTGAAGCTGCCGCTCAGCTATATACGCCGTTTTTATCCAACATTTCACAAGTGCGTGTAAAGTTGATCAGTTCTCCACAATCACAAGCGGCTATCTCCGCTCTGGGAGCACGTCCGGTAACTGAAGGCTCTAATCTGTCCATCATTTATGTTGAATCACAGGACGATCTCTTGTTTCGAAATCAACTCAATAACATCTGGCTAGTTAGTCCTGTGCAAGTATATCTGGATCTCCAGCGCGGAGAAGGGCGGTCCACCGAAATGGCCGAGCATTTGCGTAAAGAGAAGCTTGGTTTCTAATGCCAAAACCCGACTCACTCCAGGGATATGACGGACAGCTAACGCTTGACTGTGAGCGTCTGCTGGTGACCCTTTTACGAGGACTTGGGCCATGGAAAAAATCTGTGTTTCTAATTGGTGGATTAACACCAAGATACCTGGTTCAATCCAAACCACCTGATGTACCGGCACATGCTGGCACACAAGATGTCGATATCGTAATTGACTTGAAGATACTAGCTGATACTGAGGCATATCACACTTTAGAAGAGAATCTCAAAAAAATGGGTTTAGAGCGTGCTGAAAATGACGCTGGCAAGAAGCTTTCCTGGCGCTGGAAAACTAAAACTGAAAAGGGTGACACGGTGATTCTGGAGCTGATCGCAGAGTCAGAGGAGTTAGGTGGTGGCAAGGTCCAACCATTGGCGACCGAAAAGGCAATTTCAGCATTGAATGTTCCATTTTCTTCGATGGTTTTTGATTTGCATGAGGTTAAGGAAATTCAAGCCGAACTTCTTGGCGAGAACGGCGTTGCGACTGAAATAATCAAATTTGCAAATTTAGTCAGCTTTACCTGTCTGAAATCGTTTGCTTTTGATCAACGTAATGAACGCAAAGATGCGCATGATCTGATCTATTGCCTTGAGAATATATCGGGTGGTATTGAATCTGGTGTCGAGCAATTCCGCAAAGCTTTGGATGGTCCCCACGGCAAAACGATCGCGTTAGCTCTGGAGATACTGCGCAAACGATTTGCAGACGATGAGAAAGTTGAAGGTTATAAAAAGGACGGACCTGTGTCTGTCGCCAAGTTCGAACTTGGCGATAGTAATGACGCCGAGTTAAAAGAAGCCAGACTTTTACGGCAACGACAAGTTGCAGATGTAATTGAACAGGTATTGCAGAAGCTAAAACAACAGAATATGTAGGAGAGCTGAAATAACGAAATGAACAAAATTCGACAATTACGAATAGTCGGCATTGCAGAAGGAATTTCCTTTCTTGTATTACTTTTTATCGCGATGCCACTCAAATATGCCGCCGGATATCCTCTGGCTGTAACTGTAGTTGGGAGTATTCACGGCTTTCTCTTTATCGCCTACATCATTGCCATGGTCCGCGCATTGCTCGAACATAAATGGGGCGTTAAAAAGATTTCTGGAGTATTTGTCGCAGCGCTTATTCCGTTTGGCACTTTCATTCTAGATCGCAAGTTACGCGAAGAAGAAAAGATTTAAACTATACAAACACTTATGGAAGAAATGCAGCAAGAGTTACTATAGAATATTGTCCCAGCTTGACACAATGCTCTTTTGAGAGTTCAAGCTTGCCGGAAACCAACTCGCTCATGACACTTGCGGTCTGCGCACACGGTGATAATTTGTTTTACCAAGAAGTACTTCCCCGCATAATTAGTGTCGACCCAGTCGACGCCGAAGTTTGTCTGTAGTTCAAAATATAATCTGGTGGCACTTCTTCTTGGACGCAAAATAAATGGGACGAATCACAATTGCTTTTATTGTTCTTTTTTTGGCAGCAGGTGGATGGTTTGTCTTTGGAGAGCTACAAAAAGGTTTAATAAAATTCAAACAGGATGCTGTGACTAACGCTGGAAAATGCAACGGCTCGGCGCCCCAAGGACACTAAGCATCAAGTCTACGTGCAATTTTCCTCCCGGTCCTAGATCACTAAATCAAACAAGAACTTCAGGAATCTCCGTAGTAGGCATTACTAAAGGAGCTGGAATGAATGACTGTATTTTTTTTCAATTCGCGCTTAGTCATAAAAGAGTTTCCTAATGAAACAAAAGTACCAGTGGCAGAGTCTTCTTTTACAAATTCTTTTTCGAAAAGATTCTCGCGCAACAGCTCTCTATATGAAGTTCCAAACCAACTTAACCAAGTTAGTTCTTGCGGAAGTCCTTGCCATCGTCCAGCCGTACCCATATAGTAATCTTCAGTTATTCCTTTTTCATAAAATTGTGTTTTGCCAATCAATTTAATATTCTCTATTACAAATACACAACCGTAAAATGGAACACTCAATTTACATAACTGTAAAAAGATATCTTGAACTTGCTCACACTCAAGAAGTGATGAATCAAACCTGAGTGTCAGTTCGCTAACTTTTATGAAAAAGGGATCGAGTTTGTTCCACTCTCTTTTATCAGGAGAAAAAAAACAACCTTCAATTTTTCCATTCTTGCAATACCAGTTCAGAATTCCTCGAATCTCTCTCATCGATAAAGTGTTCCACATAGATTCAAATGCAGAGTAGTCATTCGAAGGCAATTTCGTTTTCTTGGATTTCGGAAAGTCTTCTATTGATGTTGGAAGAAATTGCTTATACTTGGTTTGAAAAAAATTGATCAGCTTG
>JACCDG011999808.1_pt1 | contig 38658 bp, 36 predicted proteins | sample 7442471 | NCBI WGS metagenome assembly JACCDG01 (sample SAMN15323444, study PRJNA562643) | freshwater metagenome | isolation source: river surface water | place: USA:Blue River Watershed | collected 2017-08-17 | reverse complement strand
GACGATGGGCTTGAGGCTAAAGTATTGTTCCGTCTTTCTCGTGCGCTTTTTGATTTTGTTGGTTTCACGATCTTTCGCCAGAGCTTCGAGCTCGCGAGCACGTGCTTCTAGATAATAGAGGCCAGAGAGGCGATCGACAGGTTGCCTAAAGTCCGTCTCTCCAGGATTGTAGGACTCGATTCCGGTTACTGTGCCGCCCAATTGCTCGACCGCGTCCCAGAATCGCTGCACACTTTCTTCGCCTACTTTGTCTCTCGGGTACACCATCGCAAATCGCTTGATTCCGAGTTTCTCAACCGCATAGCGAGCTATCTCATAGGCTTGAAGCTTAAGAGTGAGTCCTGCTTGAAAAACAAAGTCACTCTGGATGCCCGGATGCCTTGCCAAAGATAGGAGTGGAACCCCAAGTTCTTGGGCGCGAACTGTCACCTGGTCTATGCCTTTGCTCAAGAGAGGGCCGATGACCGCAACCACATGGTGGCGAGTCACGAGTTTGTCGAGCGCCTTGAGTGTAGACTCTGTGCTGTCTCCGCTGTCTTCGATCACGAGCGACACCTGCGTATCGGGATCTGTCGTGTTGTAGATATTGAATGCCAACTCAATGCCCTGGAGACTTCTCGCACCAAATTTACCGAACTTGCCTGTCATAGGCAGCAGCACGCCAACGGCGTGGTGGTCGACCGGGCCTGTGTCCCGAGCTACTTTTGGGCTTGGTGTTGGAGTGGGTCCCCCGTCGGAGGGTGCTGTTTTGCCCTTCAGGCTGCGCAGCAGCTCTATTGCCTGCGAATAATAAGGGCTGTCTGGAAATCGCGAAGTAAGTGATTGGAGATAAGTGACTCCTTTTTCAGAGTCTCCCCCTGCAGATGCCAGTGATCCGATACGAAAGAGAACTTGGTCGACAAGAGTTGAGTCCTGATACTGAGGGTAAAGTTCTTCAAGGGCTTTGACATCGTCTGTGGCCTTCAAATTCTTCTCGAGAAGAGCTGCTACGGCTGAGCGTGTTTCTCGATTCGTCGCCCCGCTCGTGGCGAGAAGTAGCTTTCCAGCTTCGAGGCACTCTCGCGAAGCTTCGACCGGCGCGTTTCGCCTAGTATGAATGCGTGCGCGCAGATAGTGAACTTTGAGGCGATTCTCGTTGTCCATCCCCTGGGTCCGAGTCATCGCGGCTGTTCGATAGGCGTCCTCAATCTGGCCTGCTTCAAATTGTGCATCCGCAAGATTGTAGAGGAGGTACTGGCTGTAAGGCGCGCTTGCGCCGCCCATATCCAGGGCCTTTTTGAAATGTACAACGGCTGCAGCTGGGCGTTTGGTCAGTAACAGCGATAAGCCGTGAATGTTCTCTGCTTGAGGCATTCTCGGGCTGTTGGGATAGCGCTTCTCAAACGTCTCAAGCTTTGAGATTGCAGCCTCGTAAGCTGCGCGCGAATAGAGGGTGTAAATCGTGTGAAAGTCTGCTTTCTCACGCTCCGAACCGCTCTCGATGATGTCGCTCATAGCTCCTCGGTCACCCGCAGGAGTTGAAGATCCTGTAGCGCAGGAGGCAACTGAAGTGATCATAATGATCACCAATAGTGAACGGGTAGCAGAAGGCTTTCGAATCATTGGGTAATGTTTTCTCACAGTCGCCCCATGGATGTCCATGGAGGTAGCCCCTTCGGGGCTAAGATCGGGGCTAGTTCAAGTCGATGAGACTTAGCCGAACAGATTCTTGACCTTCTCAAAGAAGCTATGATGCATCGGGTGAGAAGTTGATGCACCCAGCTCGTCAAAGCGTCTGAGTAGTTCGCGTTGTTCGCCCGAAACCTTGCTCGGAACTTCAACAATGACACGAACCAGCTGATCCCCACGTCCATAAGCGCCAAGTCGCGTCAACCCTTTGCCTTTGAGGCGCAGGACTTTATGCGACTGAGTCCCTGCTGGGATCTTGAGGCTGACTTTGCCATCTAGCGTTGGAACCTCGATGTCAGAGCCTAGAGCTGCCTGCGAAAAGGTCACAGGCACATCGCAAAGGACGTCGAACTCTTCGCGAGTAAAGAAATCATGAGCCAAGATGTTGAGAACGACATAAAGATCGCCAGTCATGCCTCCTCGTTCGCCGGCTTCGCCTTCGCCCGTGAGCTTGAGTCGTTGGCCGGAGTCGATGCCAGCTGGGATCTTGATCGCTATCTGAGTGCGTTTTTTGGTGTGGCCCGTCCCGCTGCAAGAGGAGCAGGGGCTCGGAATCGTCTGGCCCGCACCATTGCACTTGGGGCAGGGGCGTGTGATCGCAAAGAACCCTTGCTGAAAGCTGACTTCGCCGCGGCCACCGCACTGACTGCAGTCTTCTGGGTGCGTACCTGCCTTAGCTCCGCTGCCATCGCACGTTTCGCAACGCACGTTCTTGGGGACAGTGATGACCTTCTCGCAGCCAAAAGCTGCTTCTTCAAAAGTGATATCGACCGAGGTGCGCAGATCAGATCCAGGTCGTCCGCCACGCCTGCGTCCACCGCGCGAACGCCCTGCGCCTCCGCCGGGTCCGCCTGCACCAAAGATATCTCCAAAGATATCTCCGAAAATATCATTGATCGTTGCGCCTGCTCCGGCGCCGCCAAAGCCTTGGCTAAAGTCGAAGCCTCCCATGCCGCCCGGCCCGCCTGCATTGGCAGCATGCCCAAACTGATCGTACATTTGTCGCTTCTGCGGATCGGATAGAACTTCGTAAGCTTCCGAGAGCTCTTTGAAGCGCTCCTCAGCCTTTTTGTCGCCGGGATTCTTGTCTGGATGAAATTGGACGGCAAGCTTGCGGTAAGCTTTCTTGAGCTCATCGCCTTGCGCGCCTCGAGCGACGCCTAAGATTTCGTAATAATCACGTTTCGCCATGGGGTGGACTTCAATCTAAAAGGGGTGGGACCCGCTTTCGCAAGATCCCGCCCCTCTCTTAAGAATTAAACTTCCTTAAAGTCCGCGTCGATGACGTCTTCGCCATCCTTTTTGCCATCTTTCTTGGCGTGGCCTTGGTCACTGGCCGAGTGTGGCTCAGCTCCGTTGCCGGCCGCTGCCTCTGGCCCTGCGCCCGGTTGAGCGCCCGTGGTCTTGTACATCTGCTCGGCCATCTTATTGGAGGCGGCCGTCAGTTGCTCGGTTGCCTTCTGAAGCTCGGCTGCATCCTTGCTGTCGAGATGCTTGCGAGCCTCGACAAGAGCGGCCTCGACCTCGGTCTTGGTGTCAGCAGCGATTTTTTCGCCGTTTTCCTTGATCGTCTTCTCGATCGTATAGATCAAGCTATCAAGCGTATTGCGAGCGTTGACGATCTCCTTGCGCTTCTCGTCCTCACCCCGATGGGCTTCAGCTTCCTTTTGCATGCGTTTGATTTCTTCTTCGCTCAAGCCGCCCGAAGCAGTGATCCGGATCGATTGCTCTTTGCCGGTTCCCAGGTCTTTCGCGCCGACATGCACGATGCCGTTCGCGTCGATGTCGAAAGTGACTTCGATTTGAGGCACGCCTCGAGGAGCAGGAGGGAGGCCAACCAGATCAAAGCGTCCGAGCGACTTGTTGTGCTCAGCGAATTCGCGTTCGCCTTGCAGACAATGGATCGTCACAGCGCTTTGGCTGTCCGCTGCAGTTGAGAAAGTCTGCGACTTCTTGGTTGGAATTGTAGTGTTGCGTTCGATGAGCTTGGTGAACACGCCGCCCAGGGTTTCGATGCCGAGCGAGAGCGGAGTGACATCGAGGAGCAGGACGTCTTTGACGTCGCCTTTGAGCACGCCGCCTTGGATCGCAGCGCCGATGGCGACGACTTCGTCAGGATTCACGCCCTTGTGGGGCTCCTTGCCGAAGATCTCTTTCACCTTGGTTTGCACGCGAGGCATGCGAGTCATACCTCCGACCAAGATGACTTCGTCGATCTTGTTCTTGTCGATGCCTGCGTCCTGAATGCATTGCAGGCAAGGAGCAGCCATTTTCTCGATCAAATCTGCCACCAGAACTTCGAGCTTGGAGCGAGACAGCTGCACGTTGAGGTGCTTAGGGCCGCTGGAGTCAGCCGTGATGAAAGGCAGGTTGATATCGGTCTGGGTCGTGCTCGAAAGCTCGATCTTGGCTTTTTCAGCAGCTTCTTTGAGGCGTTGAAGAGCCATCTTGTCCTTGCGGAGGTCGATCGAGTTTTCTTTCTTAAACTCGTCAGCGAGCCAATCGATAATGCGTTGGTCAAAGTTGCCGCCGCCCAAGAATGTGTCGCCATTGGTGGCTTTCACTTCAAATACGCCGTCGCCCATCTCGAGGATCGAGATATCGAAGGTCCCGCCGCCCAAGTCGAACACAGCGACAAGCTCGTCTTTCTTGCCCTTCTTATCGAGGCCGTAAGCGAGAGCGGCCGAGGTGGGCTCATTGATGATGCGTTTGACTTCGAGGCCAGCGATGCGGCCAGCGTCTTTAGTGGCTTGCCGTTGAGCATCGTTGAAGTAAGCCGGAACGGTCACGACAGCTTCGGTAACAGGTTCACCCAAATAGTCTTCAGCGGTCTTCTTCATTTTCTGAAGAACAAGAGCCGAGATTTCTTGTGGGGAGTACTCGCGATCGCCAACCTTCACCCATGCGTCGCCGTTCTTGGATTCAATAATCTTGAAAGGGGCGACTTTAACGAATTCCTGAACTTCTTTGGAGCTGAACTTGCGGCCGATGAGGCGCTTCGCTTCAAAGATGGTCTTTTCTGGGTTCGTGATGGCCTGGCGCTTAGCCGTTTGGCCGACTACCTTTTCGCCAGAGTTAGTGAAGCCAACGACCGAAGGAGTCGTGTTACCGCCTTCGGAATTAGGGATCACCTTTGGCTCACTGCCTTCCAGGACGGATACGCACGAGTTCGTGGTTCCTAAGTCGATTCCGATGATTTTACCCATGGCTATAATTCCTTTCGTCTAAGTAGCTTGTCGATAATCTTAAGATAAGAACGAATCTTGCGTGGTCAACTTTAAGGTCTAAATTTAAGAAACGGCCTTACCCATGCTCACAACGACTTGAGAGGGTCTAAGGAGACGGCCATGCAGCAAGTAACCACGCTGATGGTCCTGAGTGATCGTCCCTGTCGGCTGATCTGAAGGTTCCTGCCCTACGGCCTCGTGAAACTCTGGGTTAAAAGGCTTTCCAACACTTTCAATCGTTTGGATGCCTTGCTTTTGCATCGTGCTCCAAAACTGGGAGAGGATCATCTGAAGGCCATCCGCAAGGTTCTTGTCAGTCCCTGCGGGCACATGAGCGAGAGCGCGTTCTAGATTGTCCGCTACATTGAGGAGTTCGCGGGCGACGTTTTCCCATCCAAACTTAACGAGGTCTGATCGTTCTTTGATTGCGCGCTTCTTGTAATTCTCGAAGTCAGCATAAAGATAAAGATACTTGTTTTCTTTTTCTTTAACTTGGGCTTCTAAGTCTTGGATTTTTTTGACTTCAGCGCTCGGCTGAACTTGTGGTTGAGCGGCGTTAACATCGGCAATGTTCGCTGCCTCGGTTGGAACAGATTGAGACGTAGGCTCGGTCAAGTGTACCTCCAGAAAATCCTTAAGATGAGTGTCACGAGTTACTATGGTGACGAAGTGGGCGTAGTCAAATGGGATTTGAGCTTAAAGCAGCAATTACTTGATCCGAAAGTGCAAATCCTCGGGGTGTTAGCCTTTTTTTAGAAGGGTCCTGGGGGTGGGGTTCAAGGAGGCCCTGCTGTTCAAAGGTTTTTGCGCGTGCAATCTGAAGGCTGGATTGGAGCCAAGTCTCAGGAAAGCCTTCATCTAGCCTGAGAGCTAACATCCAGCGCTCGAGCTCCTTTTGGCTGGCTGATAGAGTTTCTTCCCACTCCATGACGGGTTCGCCTTTTTCGAGACGAGTTGCGTAAGTGTGCAGAGAAGAGATGTTTTTCCATCGTCGTCCTCGAGCCGCATCAAAAGAGTGAGCCGAGGGGCCCAAGCCTAGATAGGAGTGTCCCTTCCAATAAGCAAGGTTGTGGCGGGCTCGTTTACCGGGCTTGGCGAAGTTGGAGATCTCATAGTGCTCAAAGCCTAGAGACTTCATCCATTCATCCAAATGGAGCAGATGGCTGAGTTGCGTGTCTTCGTCAGGGAGTTCTTTGTACATCCGATGACGAGGGGGCAAGGTAAGCAGGTAGCAGCTCAGGTGACTGATCGGAAACCGAGTCAATGTGTTTATCGCCTCGTCGATATCTTGAAGGCTTTGTCCAGGAACGCCGCAGAGGAGATCCACTGACACGTTTTGGATGCCGGATTCGAAGATCGCCACCAGAGCTTTGAGCGCAGCATCGCGCGAATGGACGCGACCGAGCCTGAGCAGCAGGTCATCTCGCATCGCTTGTACGCCCATGCTGATGCGATTGACACCAAAAGCGCGGTAGGCTTTGAGAGACTTGAGATCAACGGATGAGGGGTTGGCTTCCATCGTCCATTCAGTGTCGGAAGTGACTTTCGAATCTGCGAAAAGGGGCTCGAGCGCACGCTGCATTGTCTCAGGTGGCGTCATGCTAGGGGTGCCACCGCCAAAGAAAATAGTGTCAAGCTGAGGAGCGAGTAGGTGGTTCTGGGTTGCTTTATGAGCTTCGAGAGTCAAGGCCTTCTCGAATCGGTCTTCGTCACCTGTGCGAACGCGTTCACGTCCTAGTGAGTAGAAGTCGCAGTAGTGGCACTTCGTCTCGCAGAATGGAAAGTGCACGTAGAGGGAGCGGATGGCGTTCGCAAGCATGTGGACCAAGTCTTAGCACGAGGAGAGGCATTTTGCTCGCTGGACGAGCGAGTGCCTTCGTTGCGGAGACGTTTTGTTTGAAATTAATGGCAAAAATGCAAAAAATTTTTATAAATTAAATTCAAAGTATTTACTTATAAAATATCTCGGGCTAATTCCCTCCTCGTGAATCATTCAAAAAAAACACATGATGTTGTTCTGGGGGTTCTTGGATTTGTGCTCCTTGCATGTGCAAGTTGTGGGTCTCCCTCGGCGAAGGAGCCCGCCCCAAGTGCGACTGATCCGATCCCGCCGACGGAGCCTGCCAGCACGCGCGTCCTCGAGGAGGAGGCTTTGGAGTTTATTGGCAGTGTCCTGTCTGATGTAGGTTATCTTCCTGTAGTGATGGAGTTGACTACTGACCGGGTGCTTCACCAGTGGGCTGCCATTAAGCTTGATTTTGCTGCTGACAAGAAGAGCGGTAAGTACGAGTTTCAGCTGAGCGGGGAACGCTCCACCAATGTCATCTTTGATCTGTCCTATAAAAAGGGCGCGTTCGAGGTCAAGGGTCGTGACCTGATCCTGACTAGCAATGACGGCGCTTGGGTGACGATCTTGAAGTTCGGTGGACAAGCAACGGTAAACGGGCACGCCGTTAAGTTCATGAGCGGCGTTATAAAAGGGGTAAAAGATCTGAGCAATGGTCGCACCGAATTGAGCGGATTCATCGTTTTTTGATCTCAGTGAGGAGCGCAGAGCAGCTCCTCTTTCGCCTCTAAATGGGCGCGGATTAGACTCATGGCGGCGTCCTCCACGGCTTGGGCGCGCTCAAGGGGTCTCGGGTGCTGGCAAAGGTTGTCTCGGGATTGTGGCTCGATCGAAAACGCAGCATTCGCTGTTGCCTCTCCTTCGCACTGAACGGCTGCCTGAAGAAGGGAGAGAATCTGCGTTCTAACAAAAATGTGAGTGGCGCAGCTAGAGCCTGCTGTTGTTTGAACGACCCCGGTGGGCTCGAGTTTCCTAAAGATCTCTCGCGTAAAATCTTGCGATGTCGTGACTTCGAGGTTTAGGGGTTGGTGGCCCGAAGCGGGGGGCGAAGGCTGCTTGTCCGAGCATGCGCTTAGAGTGAAGGCTGCAATGAGCAAAAAGAGTGCTGGATTCATCATGGGGCTCCTCCATGGGCTTGACTGCGAAAAATGGGTTTTAGATGGGTCGCGAGCGTTCCGAACTCGAGTGGCAGGATCTCTTCACGATCGCTGAGTAGGGTGTGGAATCCTAGAACAGCGTTCTGCTTCCAAGCATCGATCGATGCTGAGTCCAGGATGCGAAACTGCTCGTTGGACTCTGCCAGAGCTCCGCGTTTTTGGAGTTCATTGATCCAAGCGTCTGCGATCTGAAAGAAGCCGTCTTCTACTCCGCGCGCATAGCTTTGGCGGACGCAGTAGCGCTCGAGGCGAAAAATGAGTGGGAGAAGTTGGCGCCGCGAGACGGTCCCTGAGTAAGACAATCGTTCGAGCTGCTTTTTCGCGCAATAGGCGAGATAGCTCCGTCCGATGATGCGCCTGCCGTGTTGTGCAAGCGTGAGTACTCGGACTCCAAGCGCAACGGCAACGAGGTCGGGACGTCCGCCTTGACTTGCGCTAAGCATGAGCTGGTTGGGGATCTCTCCTAAAGTGATTGATTGGGGGAGGCTCCCGCTCGTAAAAGAGGATGTAGATTGCCAATCCGCTAGAATGAGCGGCAAACCTCTCTCATCTCTTGCAGGGGCCTGGATCATGAGCGAAATTTTATCCAGGGGGAGAGTCTTCACGCTGCTCCTGACTTCTGTTTCAGGTCGACTTTCTTGTTGGGCAAGGCCCTTGAGGGCGCGAATCTGATCTTGCGGCGGGAGGCGAGTCAAGCGGGCGGCTAGTTCAATTTTTGCGGGCTTGAGGTCGGGATACCAATTTGCGAGAGGTCGTAGAGAATGAGGCGTTCGATCGAGTTCGAGGCGGTAGGGCAGCCACCAATAGTTTTTTGGATTCTCAGAGTCGCGAAAGAAGTGAAGAGTTTGGTTTTCTTGGTCGATGCCTCGGATAGAGACGCTCAGGATCTCGTTTGATACCGGCATGGCGAGCGCTGGGGAAGCGGTGATGAGGCAGAGGAGTAAAGCTAGGCAGGGATTCATGGGCTGATCCTTCTGGGATAGCCACATTCAAGTTCCGGCAGGATTTCGCAGAGCCGGGCTCCCCCTAGGATCACTAAGGTGCGCTCCATGAAGGTGTCTTGCCATTGCAAGCTTAGGCTTGCGAGAAAGCCCCCCTCAAGAGTTACTTGGCTGAGCCAGGCTTTTAGGCTCTTTTTTGGAACTCGCAAGGTCGAGTGAATGGGCGATCCAGGTGCCTCGTCTTCGATGGGATCATTTGTTTCGAATTGGACCGCTGTATTTTCTAATCCTGGTCCAGGGCGAAGGGCGAGAATCTGAGGAGCAAGAACGGTAAGAAAGGGCTGCTCAAAGCGTTTGCGAAGGAGCTCGAGAAGCGCCTGTTCTTCTTGCGCGGTCGTTGTGGTAGGTGCCCACCAAAAGTCTATGATGAGGTCTCCCTGAGGAGAATACTGGCGCGTCGCTTGAGCTCGGCCGCTTTGGTCTCGCGAGATCTCGTAACGATCAGGAAAGAGATAAAACAGAGATGCAGAGTGGTCGTCAGGGTAGACATCCCAGCACTTATTTGCGCAAACTCCCTCGAGTGGGGATTGCAGCAATGGCTTTGCTTCTGCGTATTGAGAAATAACGAGTAGCAAAACGGCTGCTGAGGTTTTCCAATTTGGCCTCATCTACTCCTCTCCAATCGGTTCTGCAGGACCACCGTAGAGCCGCCACCGGACAAATCGAACCAAGGTCGAATCGTCTGATGCCGAGAGCTTCACCGGGACAGAAAGGGGTGTTTGACCGCCGGTTCCCAGCGAGACTGAATAAAAAATTGTGCCCGTCATGAGCGCGCTAAAAAGCCCGTCTTTTTTATAGTCTCGAAAGTCCTTGAAAAGGCCTTGCTTTGAGATGAGGACCGATATCCATTTCTCTCCATGGATGACGTCCAGCGTACCTGCTCCTTCAATTTTAGCTCCTAGGCCTTTTGGAGTCGGCATCCATTGCAATTCGCTGGATGTAGCAAAAAGTCTTCGCACTTTAGCGTGAGGAAGCGAGGTCTCGATGCATTTCTGCCAAGAGTCGTCTAGTACAGTCCTAGTTTTGAGGCTGAGTGCTACGTAGTCTACTCCTCCTTGTTTGTAAGCGTGTATCCGGAGTGATGGGCGTTCATGCGCATCTCGAAATAACTCTAGTCTTTCAGGGAGAACGTAGACGTCGTCAAAACCAGGAGTGCCGTCCCCTTGAACCGCGACAAACACGCCCGGAACTTGACAGTTCTCGCTCGAAATCTGCCATGGGATGAGCATGCCCTTGCTCCAAGATGCATGCACTGAGTGGTGCCCTAAAATCAACGCAAGCAAAGTAATGCAAGCGGGTCTTAGAATTTGCATGGATCAATGACCTCCATCGCGCAGTAGGGGACGTCACGTAGGCTTAAGGAAATCCCCACTCTTCTTTCGGTATAGGCCTGGGTGAGGGAGTTGAAGAAGTTAACTTTGCCCTTGATGCGGCCAAAGCTTCCATTCCCTGAAAGGACGGCCGTACGAAACCAGTTCTCTCCCTTGAAGTTCAGTAAGAAGCCAAACTGCAACTCCGCTGGTAATAGGATACCAGGTTCGGGAATCACAGGCGCTTGATCGTAGAGGTCCGGCGAGAGAAAGATCTCGATGCTTGTCTCGTCTAGAAACACCGGCTTAAAAAAAACCTCCTCCGGTTGAATCGAGTACTTCTTGGCGAAACTAGCCTGAAGCTCTTTTTCTTTCTTCTCGAGAGTTTCGCTTTGGACCAAGACCACGCTGAAGTTTAAGTAAGATTGCTTTTGAGTGTTCGCTACGAACGTCCACAGCGCAATATCGCCCGATCGCGCGATTTTTACTCGCTGAGGGATATAATAGAGAGTGGCTGGGTCGCCCAATTTATTCTCTTGGTCCTCGTAGATCACCTCGTGCGTGCTTGGGAGTACGAAGGCTGAGTCAATCTTGGGTGCTGCCACGGCATTTGCGGATAAGAGCACTGATGCAATGAGTGCGATCATGTTAATGCGCTCCATAAGTAGGCGTGTAACGGTGGCGATAGCTCGAAGGTGTTTTTTCGTCGATGACGTCGCGAACTGGCAGAAGCTCAAATTCCTGCCGAATCACCGAACGGCTGCCAGGTCGTCGCATCGTTACTGTATCGCCTGAACCTGGTTCGAGAGTTTGGGTCACCACTTTATCAATGAGGTCTAGTCTGAGTCGGATGTAGGCAGATTGATGAACCGTATCTGTTGGCAGCACTGTTCGAATGCGTTGACATACATCGCGCTTTTGGGCGACATCTACGAAGACGGCTGACAGAGTCTCGCTCTCACTGCTGAATCCGCACGGGTCAAAGCTCAGGGCCTGAACGACGGCCGCCTCTGCAAGCAGTCGAGGCGCGACAATCGTGCTACCTGTCGACTCAGCTAGTCCTGCCTTGAGTACGTTTTCGAGAGACTGATAGACGGCACTCGGGCGCGTCGACAGAACGATGCTCTCCGCTGGAAGTCGTTTCTTCTCAAATCCGGCGACAGTGATGTCGAAGTCGATGCGAATGAGCTGCTTGGCAACTTCAACGGCTTTTTCAGGTGATATGGAACCACTTTTTTCTGTTACGTAGCATTTTGTGAGGATGGGGTTAGATAGATAGATGGGCCCAGAAGACTTCTCGCAATGCACTTTGAAGTCCGGGTTTTCTGCGATTGAGAGTAAGAAGGAGGGGGCCTTTAGATCTTGGTCAGTCGGCGTAGCGAGGCTAGACCCCGTGCCGGCTCTTAAAGTTAGTCCGATACGCTCTGGAGAGGTGTAAACCGGCTCATGTCGCAGAATCGCATGTGGATACTCGATTGGCTGTCTCCCATTGGGAAACATACGGTACAGGGAGGGTTGATCGGGATCTTCAGTGCGGTCGATGACAATTGCCATGGAATTGGCCGTAGCGTCTCCCTGCAAAGCCAAAGCTAACAGAAGAACTGATTGGATTGTCTCTCTCAATTTGGTTTTCATGATCTCTCCATTCTCAATATTGGGTTGCCAGGTTCCTTGCATTGAGTCCCAGCGATTCGGCAAGGGCCTCGAGCTTTCGACTTCCAGGTAGACGAAGCTGCAGTTCCAGCGGGATGCTCGGAATTAGCTCGCAGGTCCATTTGTACGCGTAAATCATCTGCTTGAACCGGTCTTCGAAGCTGACTCCGTCTCGGTCAGGGATGTTCATCGTGGTGTCAAGGTCATGCGCCTTGACACCGTAGTAGAATTTTCCGTCCGCGCTGCTCACTCTGTATGTGTCGTAGTTCAGCTCAAGTTTTCCTGTGATGATCGTAAGAGCGGAGTCAAGCACCTCACTGACATCAGGGTGTGACTTGAGGGCGCGCGCTAATGCGGTATGAATGCGATTTGAGCAGACCACCTGATTGAGAAGCGCTTTATCCAAGACGAGGCGGATGCTTTCACGACTACCTGTTTGCGTGAGAATTCTCTGGTTTGGCGGGAGTTGCGGCGAGTTTAAAGGAGAGCAGGCGTCGGATCTTGGACTTGACGAGGCGTGGGTGGGACTAGCGACTCTGCTCACCGTTATGCCATTCATCGCTGTTTGATTGACGATAAAATTACCACTAAAGGCATTTGGATAAGTGATGAGCGGCGATTTAAAGAGGTTGTTGATTCTTGAGATCAGCGCCTCGCTCACTTGTGTAGTGAGAACGAAGTCGATCAAGAGCTTGGGATCTGATCCAGTTACTGGAAAGTGGGTTAGCTTGAAGTACCCGTCCCTATTTTTTGCGGGGACTAGCAAGTCGGGTAGTGCATGTACCCAGCGAGCCCGCTCGGGTTGGGCGTTCGAAAAATGGTGAAATTCTTTTCCGTCGATCATCACCTGAAATCCTTGGAAAAGATTAGTGTAATCGATAGGGCATCCGACGGGAGAGTTCGCGACTCCTTCTGAAGGGGGGAGAATGTTTGCGTCTGCTCGAGCGTGTTGTAGAGCAATGAGCACGAAAAGCAGAGTCGAAGTAAGCAGCTTTTTCATGGTTTTTTCCTAAGATTAGCGTTTTTGATCCGTCATGGGGGATGCCCGACAACCGATGGAGTTGCGATTGTCGGGCCCTTTGTGAACAACCTAAGCTTAGTCGATTGGAGGACGACCCAAGCTGATCGGAGCGCCCATTTGCTCGTCGGCAACGGGCGTGGCCGGTTGTGGGCCTCCGCTGCCAGCCGGAAGCAAGCCTTTGTCGGTCCATTCGGTGGGGCATCCCGGCGCTTTCAATCTCCGATGGTAGAAAAGATCAGGATTGTCTTTGCAGAGGTAGCCCAGCGTTCCGCCCACTATCGCAGGCATGACCGCGATCTTCTCAATCTTGAAGTTGTACTCGTAGTAAACTTCTTCGAAGTTTTGATCACTGTTGTAGACATACGAGGTAGCGTTAGCATAACAAGCCGCTCCCCCTCCCCATTGCCCACTCACTTCAGTGCTGCAGCCAGCGCTGGGAGCTGGGGTATCGATCACCTGCCATGAAGCATTGATAGGTTTAAACATCTGAGTCATGACTAGTTTGGTGATTTCGTCGATCATTCGTTCGGTGCGCTGTTCTGCGTTTGCATCGAGGTCGCCGCCTCTCCACCAAATTTTGATGATCTGACTGGTCTTCGCTTTTCTTACGACATTTCGAACCTGAGAGTAGTTTGTGCTGGTTGCTTTAGCCTGTCCGCTGACCAGGCAAGTTCCAAAGATTCCCCAGCATCCCTTGGCCTGCGCTTCCTTTACCGTCATGGTTTTGAGTTCATCCTGCATGAAGCTATGAAAATGCTTCCAATGAATGCTTGCTTTGAACTGAAATGGAGTGAGGACAGTTCGGAACGTGTACTGGTAGTTGAGGCCCAAACCGCCGCCAGTGCGAAAGGCATCTACGATAAGGCCCAGATACTTGGGCTTGATGAGCATATCAAACGCGACGGGTACGTTGGGGAGAACTGTGTCCTTGTTCTCGACCGCACCTAGATAGATTTCACCCATGCCTTCTTTGTTCATCGCTAGCATCCAGCGGCCCGAAACCGGAGCGAGGGGAGAGACTTTGATCGGCCTTCCATCCTCTGTCTTCTTTGTTCTCATCAGGGCTATCGTATCGGCAACATCTTGCGAGTAACCTGCTCGAATCGCGAACGAAAGCTTGCCGCCGATTGCTTCGTCGTAAACTAGCCCAAACATAGGACGGTTTTGATTATCCTTTGCGATGTAAAGCTGGTCATAGGGGACGTAAAACTGACTATCGTCATCGGTATCCTTGAAAGCCAGCGGAGCCCCTTTCTCAGCATTCGCAGCGGCGGTGTTTTTAGAAATTGCAACGAGATCGCCATAGTGCTCGGCGGACGGAAGGGCGAATGCAGCTTGGCTTGCTGCGAAGACCATTAGATTAGCGTACAAAGTTTGACGGTTCATGCGAATTGCTCCCCTCTCAAAGGAGGTTTTAGAACTGAAACGAAACCAACTTCTTTTCTCTCAACGTGTGTTCACTGCCTTTGTCTTCTAGGACCTCCTTCACTTTTGAAAATGGAACATCAGAAGCGTAGAACTCTTTGAAATCAGCTGACCCAACATTGAGTTGGGCACGCCAGTGAGTGCGAATCTGCTTGCCAGAAATGGTGATGTCTTCGCTTCCGTACCTATGCGCAAACAGGTAGATATCGTTGCAAGCAGATGGAGTGCGGGGCGGTGGGATCATTAGACGAACAGGTTCTTCTGCTACTTTTGAAGAGACTTCAGTTCCATTTAAGATGATTCTTGTTTTGATCTTCATTCGACCCTTCACCGAATCTAGCGAGATCAGTGTCTTTTCTTCGCGATGGTTCTGAGCATGGCCTGCGAGAATCTCTGTCACTTCGTAGGTGGCGGTCGTGCCTGGGCGCATCTTTGAAAGGGAGGCTTTCTGATCGATGGCGATGAGTTCTAGGTGGGCTTTTCTCTTCTCGAACCCCTCACAAGGGTTCTGGTTCGCGGCTGAAGCTAGGCGCATCATAGCTACCGTGACGATTGCCATTAGGATCGCTGAAATTAGATTCTTACTTTTTAAAATCATGTCTCCGACCTCGGGGCGCCCATGAGCAATCTGCGTTCCAAGGTCCGCAGATCAGACTTTGTGGAGTGAAATCGCAGTGACTTGCTGAACCGATTCGAGAAGTGTGGGGTCTTGAGTGGGCTGGCGCCTACAGGGGTGTAGGGATTCGCCAACAGAAGTCGGACTATTTGTCCTGATATCGGATCTGGTAGGCCCAATGGATCGGCATGCGAGTTGCTCTTGGGGCGCGTATGAGGGTGCTTTACATATTTTTGTGGGTAGGAGTCTTAGGGAAAATGCTTCAATCAGCAGCGTTCGCCGCGCCTGTATTTGGAGAAGCTGTGGAGAAAGGAGGATGGATGATCGTGCCCGACCACGCATCTACGTCTGTGTACTATGCGTTGCCTAAGGTCATTGATGTGGCACGCGCTCCTTGGGATCCACGGCCAGAGTCGGGGGGCAGCTTTCTTCGAGAGAAGATCAATCGGCATCTCTATCGTTTTGAATTTGCGCTGAGCTCTAAGCCGATGCCGCCACTCGATTCAGAGCGAAGTGTGATGAGAGCACTTCCATGCAATACTGCGGGAGTGGAGATTCACAACCTCGTTGGAAGCCAGGCGCTTTCGATGAACTTTGTGCCGGGGCCTCAATGGGGAGTTCCGGCTGTGCAAAAGGTGGTGATTGAGATGGGGGTCAAAAAGAATCTTGAGCAGTTTTTATTGGCGATGGGAGTGCAAGGAACCATCAAGCTGGTCTGCGAAGGATTTGAAAAGCGGCCCCAGCATGTCGAGGAAGCTCCTTCTGAGATGATGCTTGGGGTCCCGATTGATGCCCGCTTTTCTCATTGGTTTTATCGATAATGATTGGCCTATTTTTAGCGTTTCTCCTAACGAACACGACTTGGGCGGACTCATATCCAAATATGAATGAGTTGAGTGCATCGGAGCGTGAGCACTATCCGAGATGTGCCCAGGTCAATTTTTTGGATGATTCTTGCCAGCCTTTGAAGCGTAGGATCTGCGAGAGTAAGAGAAATCAGGATTTAGAACTTTGCATTCGCTTGCGATTTGAGGATTGTTTACCAAGTGACTTTAATGGATCGGGATGCCAGCAGGTGTTAACCCGAGCCTGCCGGTTTTTTGGATCAGGCTTTGATTGGGTTTGCGACCGCTTGTCCTATGAAACGTGTTTGGCTCAGCATTTTGAGGGTGAGGATTACGCTAAAGTCTCCTGCGCAAAGGTGAGAATGGATTTTACTCTGCCTATTTTGCGCCAAACAATCAGGCAGGCGAGTGCGGATCCAGAGATCCGTCCCAAGGATTGGGTCGCTTCCTATTGCGCGCTTTCTGGGGGGGATCCTGAGCATCCCTTAAATCCAAATTGCCGCACCAATGATCAGCCTGCGCCGCAGGGTTCAATTGGAGTTCATGAATTTTTTGAAACGCAGGATTTCTTGATGAAGCTCAGCTCAGAAAATCGAAGGGCGGCTTATCAACGATTGCTGATGAACTCGGGGCCGCGCGATTCCTGGGAGTCCATCATGGCTCATCTCATCTGGATCAAGGAACAAGAGGCTGCAGATGCTGAGACTCGTAGCCTGGCTGCAGAATTTCTATCCCGTTATGCGGATGAAAGTAGCGTCGCACAGACTTTGTTGATCGAGGCCTCCCGTGATTCTGATGCTCGGGTACGAAAGTGGGGAACGACTGGGCTTGCAAAACGCAGATTTGGCACGGCCCTGGGCTTGGCTGCTATTTTATCGCGCATTTCTGATCAGTCTGAAGCTGTGAGGTCGGAGGCCCTTAAAGGTTTGGGGTCGGTTTGGATATCTGAGGCAAATGTAGTTTTCGCAAAGGCAAGTCGAGACGAGCTTGGGGCCCTGATCGACTGTCAGAAAGTGCAGATCGATGAGAGTTGGATTGCTCGGCTCAATGATCCGATACAGGCGCGAGAGCTTCCGTTTGATGATCCTCGCACGATTTGCTCAAGAGGAGTAGGGGCTGACCTTGCACGTTTGAGGCCTCAGATCGTGCAGGCTTATTTGGCGATTCTTTCTGAACCGCTAACGTCACCCACTTTGTCGGCTGCGGCTCTTTTTGGGTTGAGTCACATGTATGTGGCTACTTTAGAGGAGAGGCGTCAGTTGATGGACTTGGCGGAGCGAGCGCTTCAAGGTCCAGATGCTCTAATTCGGGACACGGCAGTTCACGTTCTTGCAACCCTTGCTTTTGATCCAGTGTCGGTTAAGAGGGTGGCCACCCACGTGGCTAGAGAGCTTTCACTCGAGCTGGATCGGGGAAGCGTAACAGAGCGCGCGCAAGCATATCTCTCTTTGATCGAGGGACGCCGTATTTGGGATCCTTCTTTGATGGATCTCGTGCTGAAACGATGCATGAATCGAGCGGGCTTGAGCCTTCAGCAAAAAGCTGCCTGTTTTCAGTCGATCTCCGGCGCAGAGAACCGGAGCGTCGAGCAGGCGATGATCCCTCAGCTGCTAGCCAATATAGAGGCCAACAGCTACGCAGACCGGGAAACAGCGATCGGCCTGCTTTCAGGGCAGCTTCTCACGTACGTGGATGAGGGGGGCGATATTTACGACTGTCATTCTAGAAGCCTGGTCTTGAAAGCGGTCCGGACCGCGATTTTGAATTCTCTTCAGAGGCAGCTTTCAAGAGACGCTTTCTTAATCTCAGGTCTGGTCAAGATCCTTGATCAACAGGTAGCGCCTGTTTTGGAGGTGTGCCCGAATCTGAATGTTCAGCTAGAGGAGCTCGATAAGAGTCTAGCCTCATTTCGAGGTACATTAGAGAGCCTTTTGAAGAAAAGTATACCTGAGCTACCCATAAAAAATTGGTACAGCTCCTACTCTCGACGGCATCCAGTCGACGTCGTTGAATTAGACCCACATACGGGTTTTAGAGACTCTCAACGGCGCTATGCAATGCGCAGAGATTTGGAGTTGCTGGTTCAGGCGACTCTTAAAAAGAGGTCGACCGCGGATCTAGTGGTTCAAGATTTCGCAATAGAGCCAGTGAAGGCCCTTTATTTAAGATCATTAGGTCTATCCAAAGAGGAGCAACACAAGTTTGATTTTGAGAGCGCTTTTTGGGGCGTAGATCCACAGTAAGGAACATATCACTCGTGTGTTTTCGTGACAGATGGGTGAATTAGGATAGACTTAGGCTTCAGGATGAGCTCTCTGGCTTTGATTTTTGTATGCCTAATTGCTGGAATAGTGTTGAGACGCTCGGATCGTCTGCCGCTAGGTGCTTCTCAGGCGTTGAATGGATACGCCACTCAGTTCGCTTTGCCCGCTCTAGTGCTTGAGCAAGTTCACTCGTTTGGAAGACAGGGTCCCTTTTCGCCTGCAGTCCTACTCCCTGCCTTAATGCCTTGGGTAGCCCTAGGGATCGCGTACCTATTTTTTTCTGCGCTAGCGAAGCTATTTCGATTCAGAACGGAGCTTGTTGGCGCATTGGTTTTGACAGCAGGATTTTGCAATACTTCGTTTGTGGGTTTTCCTTTGCTCGAGGCAATTTTTGGGCCTCAGGCGCTGACTACTGGGATTTTGATCGATCAGTTGGGTAGCTTTCTCTGCTTTTCGACAGTCGGGTTGATGTTGGCCAACTTCTATGCGGCGCGAGCGAAGGCGGGAGAAAATGTTGGGTTGAGTTTGGTACTGCGGAAGCTGATTTTGTTCCCGCCTTGCTTGGCGATGATTGCAGCGTTTTGTTTGCTGCCCATTGAATTTCCTGTCTGGCTGTCGACACTTCTCAGTCGGTTAGGCTCTACTCTTGTGCCCGTGGCTCTGGTGTCGGTCGGGTATCAGCTCAAGCTGAACAGGTCTATTTTACGTGATCGGTGGAAACCGCTGCTTTTGGGATTGGGCTACAAGTTGGCATTAGTGCCCGCTTTGAGTTGGCTCATTTTTGTGAGTTTATTGGGATTGAATGGAGAAGTCGCTTGGGTCACGATCGCTCAAGCTGCAATGGCTCCCATGATCACGAGTGCTGCGGTTGCTGCTGAGTGTGATCTCGAACCCGAGTTTTGCGGACTGATGGTGGGCGTAGGTGTGCCACTATCGCTTCTCACAGTCCCTGCTTGGGCATGGTTAGCTCAGCGTTTAATCGCTTAAGCTGATTACCAGTCGCCTCTACCACCACGCTCGCGGCGGCTCTTGTCTCGGTCTCGCCCGCGATTGCGGTCTGCTCGTCCTCGCTCATTTCCGCCTTCAGGTGGAGCGTTAGGATCTGTGGGAGCACTGTAGCCGCCACCCCCGAATCCACCTCCGCCACCACTCCCGAACCCGCTGGGACGTGGGCCGCGGTCTCTATTGAAGCCGCCGCCGCCACCCCCGCCAAATCCGCCACCGCCGCCGCCAAATCCACCAGGGGCGCGAGGAGCCTGTGCACGTGCTTCGCTCAGGGCCAAGGGACGCCCCATGAAATCTTGTCCTTGCAGAGCCGTCATCGCCTTTGTGGCGTCTTCAACGGTCACCATTTCGATAAAGGCAAAGCCTCTCGAGCGTCCCGTTTCGCGATCTGTCATGATCTTTACCGAAAGTACTTGGCGCCCATCTCCCTCAAACAGTGCCTTAAGCTGATTTTCCTCAGCTGAAAATGGGAGGTTGCCGACGTAGATCTTCTTGTTGGTCACTGACAGAATTCCTTTCGAGTTCATAATCCAATTGAGCGAATAGCCACTCTTTCAACAATACCGCTGCTTTGTGTCGCTGTCCAGGACCGGGTTGATGCATAAGGACGCAAAATGATTGACCTAAGTTACCTCGTTTGATCTTAACAAACGGAAGTAGCTTCTGTAGCTTGTCACTTATGCCTCAGCTTATCTCACCGACTCTTGAAACTCTCTCTAACGGAATCCCAGTTGTTCTCCAGCATTATGATGGCCCAGTGGCCGCCACCTATTGGTGGGTTCAAGCCGGAAGTGCCGATGAGGCCGCACCTGAGGCAGGATTTGCTCATTTCTTGGAGCACATGCTTTTTAAGGATGCGGCTGCCAAAGAGACCGGCAAAGCCTCGACGGGACAAATGGCTCGCGCAATCGAATCATTAGGCGGCGACATCAACGCTTATACCTCTTTTGATCAAACGGTTTATCACGTGACTTGCGCTGCACATCACTGGGAGCGAGTGATCGACACCTTTGGGGCTATGGCGCGTCCACAGCGATTTTTGAAGTCTGACTTTGAGAGTGAGCGCGAGGTGATCCTCGAGGAACTCCGCAAGAACGAGGACTCTCCGGGGCGGCAGCTTTTCCAGAAACTGTTTTCGGCGACCTATAAAAAGCATCCTTATGGAAAGCCGGTGATCGGTTATACGCGTACCTTGAAGGCCGCCAAAGTGGCTCAGCTCGAGAACTTCTATCGAAACAATTACGTCTCCGGAAAGATGGGTTTAATCCTGGTGGGCCCGATCGAGGATGGCACAGGAGCTCGGCGCAAAAGCATCTTGAAGATGCTCGAAAAATATTATGGCAAGACGGTTCATCCTCGCCGCGAAGGTAAGCTTTTTAAGCGTCCGGAAGAGCCTGCGCTTCGAAAAGACGTGACGCTCGAGGTACTGCCCTTTGACGTAAAAACACCGACGGTCGCGTTTTCGTTCAGGGTGCCGGATCTGAAGCATGAGGATACGCCTGCGCTTGACTTGCTTTCTGGTATTTTGGGAATGGGCGAGCTTTCGCGACTTTATCAGTCGTTGTTTTATGGCAAGTCGTTGGTGACGGAGGTGTCTGCCGGCCTCTACGTGCCGAGTGATGCAGGGATGCTCTATTTTCAGGCCGAGATGGACTCGATGGCTAAGATCAATGAAGTCTCGCGCGAGCTTTTTGCGGAGCTGAGGAGAATAGCGAAAGAAGGTCCTACCGCTGAGGAACTGGCACGAGTCGTGGCAAGCGCCGAGAGTGAGCGCCTCTATGCAACGCAGACTGCGGATGGGATGGCGGGACGCTTGGGTTTCTTGAAGTACACCATGGGTGACCTCGATTTTGATAAGCACTTTATTGAGCAGATCAAATCTGTGGACGCGTCGCAAATTCAAGAGTGTGCGAGTCGTTATTTGACCTCGGCGCGCATGAGCGGCGTGATTATGGTGCCTCAGTCGGAAGGTAAGTTCGATCTTTCTGAAGTTCGTGCCGCTGCAAAAGAGTTTCTGTCGCCTGAACCTGCGTTGTTGCCGGTAAAGAAGGCACGGAGCGCTCGGGCGGCTACAGGAGATCTGCCGGTTGAATTGATTCGGTTGCCGTCGGGGATTCGCGTAGCGTACTTTGAGCGACCTCAATCGCATGCGTTTAGCGTTCATGCTGCGGTTTTAGGCGGCTTGCGAATGGAGATTGCCCGTCCTGTCGAAAAAGCTGAGACGGACTGGGGCTCTAGCTACATGATGTCGCTCACCTGGAATAAGGGCACTTCGACTCGCAACGCGCGCGAAATTGCGGCTATCACAGAGGGGCGAGCAGCGGGCATGGACGGTTTTGCGGGTCGCAATAGTGCAGGCCTTCAAATGACGGGTTTGAGTCGAGATTGGGGTGAGCTGTCTACCCTGTTTACGGATGTGTTGCTTGAGCCGGTGTTTCCGCCGGACGAGGTGGCGCACTCGAGACGTGTTGCAGAGGATTCGGTGCGATCGCTGGAGGATCATACCGGGCAGTTGTGCTCAAAGCTTTTTCTACAGTCGCTGTTTGAGCACCATCCTTATGGTCGCATTACGATTGGGTCGCTCGAGAGCTTGGGTGCGATTACGAGCGAGAAACTCGAGGCGTTTCATCATGCGTGGCTTAGGCCCGAGCGTCTGGTGTTATCGGTGAGCGGATCGGTGAAGAGATCGAAGTTAGATCATTGGCTGAAGTTGCTCGAGGATCGAGCTCAGTTTGTGAGCAAAGCTCGAAAGGTGGTAGATCTGCCAACGAGCTTGCCCGATGAGCCAGAGCTGAAGGCGCCTCGTTGGATTGAGAAGTCGCTCGGGCGCGAGCAGACCCACATCTTGATCGGCGGGCTGGGGACTCGCATCACTGCCGAGGACCGGCATGCGCTCAGGCTGATGCAGACACTATTGGGTGGGCAGAGTGGGCGACTGTTCATCGAGCTGCGTGAGAAGAAAAGTTTAGCCTACAGTGTGGCGCCGATGAGCTTTGAAGGAATCGAAAACGGGTATGTCGGAACCTATATCGCTTGTTCTCCGCAGAAGCGCGAGGAAGCGGTTGCGGGCATCAAGAAAGTGCTAGGCGATCTAGCTGCGAAAGGACCTACAGCTGCCGAGATGAAGCGTGCGCAGGAGTTTTTCTTGGGCCGCCGCGCGATGGATCTGCAAAGTGACTCTTCGATCGCGGCGCACTTTGGGCTCGAGACGTTATATGGGATTGAGCACCACAGTGAGGCAAGCTTAGCGAAGAAGATCCGGGCGATTTCGCCGCGCGAGATTCAACGCGTGTGTCGCAAGTACCTGGTGGATCGCCATCAGGTCACCGCGGCGGTGGGGTAAGTTGCCGCGGAGTGATTGCTTCAGGTACTTCGCAGTGCGCTGCGCTAACTCCTTGATTCATTGCGCTATAAAAAGGCGTCAGGCACCTTTTTGCGTTCCCATCCCTCTACCCGGCAGTTAGACTTTCTGAGCATTCAAGGATTGGAAGTTTCACCACTCGCTGAGCTCGGAGTTTCAAGATGGAACAGGAGCAGTTTGATTTTGCCGTGATCGGGTCTGGGGTGTCGGGGGGGAGAGTCGCGTATGAGCTCGTCTCGGGCGGTGCGAAATGCCTTCTCATCGAGGCAGGGCGCGAGTTCTCGGCTTCGACGTTTCCTTCCAACGAGATGGACTATTCGACTCAACTCTTTTGGGGTGGTGGACTCGAGGTCAGTGCGCGAGGGGATCTCGGGTTTCTTCGAGCCAGATGCCTGGGTGGCACCTCCATCGTCAATCAAGCGCTGCTGGATCCATTCGACGACATCGCTTGGGATGACTGGAAGGATCGCAGCGGCGGCATTTCCTTTTTCAATCGCACCGAGATGGCTCGCCACTACGATGAGTGCGTAAAAAACGTCAACGTGAGTCCCATCCCAGCTGAGCACTACAACGCCAATGCAAGGACTTTTATTCGTGCACTCGATCAGGTGGGTCATCAATGGAAGCCTCTTCAGCGCGCCCAAGGGGATTGCAAGCTCGACCATGGCAGCGACTGCATTGTTTGTTTAGGTGGGTGCCCGCGAGACTCTAAACAAAGCTCTCTGGTCACCACCATCCGGCAAGCACGCGAAAAAGGCCTCAAAGTAGAATCAGAGTTTGAGATTCACCACATCCTCCACGAAAAGGATCGCGTTCGCATTTTTGGCGCTCAACGTGGTCAAAAACGTGAGCCCACTGCTCGTAAAGTAGCTCTCGCGGCGGGAGCAGTGGGTAATACCTCCATCCTGCTCCGCTCTGGCATGGGGTCCCGGTTGCCAGCTTTGGGGCGCAATTTTTCCTGCCATCCTCAGTACATGAGCTATGGGTTGTTCGATGAGCCGATCAATGCGCATAAGGGAGCGTTTCAGGCTGTAAAGTCTGAAGACCCAGGCTTTAGGAAGCGCGGATTTAAACTCGAAAACGTGTTTGCCCCCCCTGTTGGTACGGCGATGATCATGCCGGGTTACGGGCGCTCTCATCAAAGTTTGATGAAAAAATACCGATTCGTCGCCTCCATGGAAGTCGCCGTCAGAGACGAGTCGACGGGCAGGATCACTTTGGCATCGGGCGACAAGATCAAGATCGACAAAAGCCCGACAGCCCAGGATCGCGCTCGCACAGAAGACGGCCTCCAAACTGTGCGTAAACTCTTTGAATCCGCGGGTGCCAAGCAGGTTATCCAATGCGACCAAGGTTTTGGGCTGCATCTCATGGGCGGTTGCGCGATGGGGACTGACTCCAAGCGGTCCGTAGTAAACCCGGATTTTAGCGTGCATGATCATCCCAATCTTTACGCTGCCGACTCCAGTGTGTTTCCAGGAGCGCCAGGCATCAATCCGTCGTTTACCATCATGGCGCTCAGTCACCGAGCTAGCGAAAAAATGTTGAGCAACTAAGGAGCCTTCATGTCCAAGCACTTTGGCCCGATGCAGATGCGCGGTTTGAACAAAATGGGCGATATCTTCGTGCCGGGAGACTCAGAGCTCGCATCGTTCTCCGGCTCTCGATGCGCCGAACAGGTTGATCGCATCTTGGACTACATGCCTGCCTCAGACCTCAAGGATCTTAAGTTGCTGATGACCCTGCTCTCCTTTTTGCCCACTTTCATGATCGCTGGGTTCTTGGGTCTGCTCGAGCTCAGTCCTCGGATGGGAGATTGGATCGGACCTATCCTTCGTTTTATTCGCATCGGACTGCGCGGGCTGGTTCTCACGCTGTATTATTCTCATCCGCAAGCCCACCGAGTGCTCGGCTATCAAGTAGGCGTATACAGGGATGATCTTAAAGGCGTACCCACACCTCGTCTAAACCAGGGCGCTCGCTATGCGCGACTTAACCCGCCGAGTACGATTTCGCATTAAGGAGCGCTTTTCGTTCAAGCAGAGGCAGAAATTCAGCTTTTGCCGGCCATGGATTTTTAAGTTCTGACATTATCGTCATTAAATAAAACACTGCTGAGCGCCTCGGTAGGTTCGCGCATGGGCGGTCACTTTGCCGTTCTCGACCAAGAGGTATTCGTCAAATCGCTCAGCCAGCTCGCCTGCCTTCGCATGCCTAAAAAGCACAGGTGACCCGAGCTCTAACTGCAGTCCAGGTGGAAGCGTTAGCGGCGTCTGAACTTCACCACAGCCTTCCATCGAAACGAGCCTGAGTCCCTCGGGCTGATAGGGTACTGGCACTCGATCCCATCCTGGCTCTCCCGATGCGATGTAGCCTCCGCCCAAGCAGGTGACATAGCTCGAGTCGGATGCACGCGTGACTTGCAGTGCGAAGAAGCACGCAGGTTCGAACCGGATATTTGAGTAGTAATCGAACAAGTGGGAGCAGAGAAAGCCACTGCCCAGAGTGATCTCGGTGAGGGCTCCTTCTTTTGCCGCAAAATTGAGCGAGCCTGTGCCAGCTCCATTCACTACTTCCATCTCTAGACCGCGAGCCTTAAGTGCCTCAACGATCTGTGCGCGGAGCCTGAATACGCTCCCTATGGACAACCGACGAATCAAAGCAGCGAACGGATTGATAAGCTTCTTAAAAGGGTTGCGGTCTCCAAGTCCGGCTACTTGCGCCTCGTACGCCATCAGTCCCACGAGCTTGAGTTGAGGGTAGGATGCGATCTTGTCGGCAAGCTGAAGGGCATCGCCCACGGTACGGACGCGACTTCGGCGGACTCCTAGGTGCAGCAATCCTCCTAGGAGCCGCAATGAGACATCGACATCCATGAGGACTCTGAATGGTTGCGAAACTCCCTGCATCGTCCTCGCGAGCGCGCGAACTCCTTCCGGATGATCGGTGACAATGGTGACTCGTGCGCCTTGGTCATGCATCCGCCTCAAAATCTTGAGGTCGCATTCCTGAAGAGTGGGGTAGGCGATCAGAAAATCGTCAAGTCCATGCGATTGATGTAGGTATTGAGCCTCTTCGACAGCAAAGCACATCAACCCTTTGAACACGGGATCCGATTTGACCGCTCGCACGATCAAGTCAGGTACGCGCACGGACTTGGTGGCTAGGCGAATCGTTTTACCATGCGTGCGCGCAATCTGAGCCGCTTGGGCTACATTACGATCAAAGGCGGCGAGATCCACAACGACGGACGGAAGCCGCCGGCCTCGCAGAATCTCCTTCCATTGATCGTAAGAAATCATTTCTGATCGGCTCCGCTCCCGGTGGGCGCAGGCTCCTCGCCGCCGCCCGACTCCTCAAAAGAACAGACGTATTGAACTTTCATCTTCTGAATGGCTCGATGAAACTCTTCCTCGGGGTCTTGTTCAATAAAGGAATTGTATTTTTCGAAAATCAGCTCTTCTGTGTCTCGGGCTGAGGGGCCCGTCAATTTTTTGATCAAGGGCTCGATTTCTTTTTCCCGCTTTTCGGGGACGTGCTTCTTGACCGCCGCTTGGATTGCAGTAGTTTTATGGGTTTTTCTCGCATTTTCGAGCGCCTCGATCATACCGATTTGAGCTTCAAACCGGCGGCTTAGGCGTTCCCGGTATCGGTCCAGGCCCGATGGAGCTCCTGTCACAGCTCTTAGGCGGACAAGGGCTTTGCGTGTGGACTCGCTGGATAGAGTCTCTCCGTGCTCGGGATAGAGCTGTTCAGGGCTGAGGATATGGATGGTTTGGAGGGCTTTTGCGTCCACGGGGCCCCGAAGCAAGCAGGGCTGCCCAAAGAGCTTCACCCGGATTTCGGTCGACGCATGGATAATCTCAGCCCAGGCTAAGCTGGTCAGTAGAAAAAGTCCCGCGGCTAAGTATGAGAAGACTTTGCACATTATGTTTGTGCAGTTTAACCCCATCCTCCCTGTGTCGTCCATGACCTACCCGCGATTTGACACAGAATACAGTCGCATTAAAATAGTAGGTAGATGACTGATAAACCCTCATTGACCTTGGTTGCCCAGCCTCAAGACTTCTTCCGTGAGCTCATTACGAGTGCAATGGATCGGCAAAAAATATCCACGCAGCCCGAGACTGAAGTCTATCTCGTCAATCTGCTCAATCAATTCATGAAGACAGACCGCCTCTATCCGCCTGCTGCGGATGGTACGACCCGACAAGAGTCGTTAGCGCTAATGGTCAAGGATGCGCTTGAGCATTCGGAGCCAGCAGTGCAGCAGTCCTTGTTTCGGCACATAGGAGATGTTTCCCTCTATGTCGGTGGATTTTTTCAAGACAGCTTGAATCGAAAGCTGGTGGATGTGGATTACTACATCGATATGGGATGTGCTGCTTACCAGCGAGTCGCTGTTCGAGCCGAAGAGGATATCCTCAAAGCGATGTATGCTGAGCTTGCGGGCAAGTTTTCATCGCTTATCGAGGTTTTTGCAGAAGTCAGCGAGAAGACGAGTCCTCGGACGGAGAAAGACTTGCTCCGCCTCTATGAGCTTTGGGTGCGCACTCGAAGTGAGCGGGCAGCCAAGGCGCTTCAGGAGGCTGGCATCCTTCCTAACGACACTATTAAGAAAGATTGGCAGTAAGTCAGCTATCTCAATTCTAGGATCTCTTCGCGAGTTAACGCAGGAGGGTGTTTGTTGATCATACTAAATTGAGGCTCGACCACGCCTTGCATGGAGTTGCCGACTCCATAAACGTATCGCGCAAAAACAGGACCCAAATCGATTCCCAATGCGTCCTCTAAGTACTCTTTAAAGATTTGGGTCGTAATATTCTTGCCCTTCCAAGTCGCGAAGAAGTTCTTCAGCACAGGCCTGAGTCCACCCTGAAAGGTGAGCAGGCCATCTAGCTCGCTCATCAACTGCCGCCCATCCCTATAGCTATTCTTAGGTGTAAAGCGCTCAAAGGCAGAAAAATCAGCCAAAATGGCGGGATTGCGCGAAGGCGGCCAGGCGGATGTAAAATAACTGTTGTCTCGCCAGCTTGCGATGCCCTCATCAATCCATCCTGAGCGTCCATCGCTGGGAACCACACCGCGCGCAAACCAAGAGTGCAGCAGTTCGTGGTCCAACGCGCTGATGCTGGTGATTGCAGCTCCAGCGTGTTCCATCCCTCCGCGGCCCGAGATGTATGCGGTATAGGACGCATGGTGATAAGGGCCAAAGGTATTCTCCATCTCCGCAAAAAGTCCCGGCAGAATACTTGCTCCCTCAAGAGCTTGGTTTGCATTGCTTGAGTAAACCGTAAAAGGGATCTCGCGTTCTAGTCCTTTATAAACCCCTGTCTGTACGCTCAACGCTTGGTTTGTGAGGTGGAAGTAAAACAGAGTTGAGCTAAAATAATCTGGGAACTCGATCTTCCAAGTAGAGGGAGTAAAATGCGAGGCCTGACCGTTTGTGAAGAGGAGATGCCTTTTCTTGGATCTTTTGATCGAGAGATTGACCGTGAGTTTGAACTGATCGTCCTCATAGCTCGCAGGTCCGTAATCCTCGAAAAAATGTCCTGTTTGCAAGTCGCCCATCGCCGTTAAGAAGCCGACTCCGCCGTTTTTGAACGATACGTTATCGTCTCCTATCTTGAATCCGATCTCTAGAATGTGGGATGTTCCTGCATCCACTCCTCGGTCGATCACGCTGAACTCCGTGGTCGAGGTATTGGGCCGAGCGTGATCAATGTTCACAGGTAGCCCGTCCAACTTGGCGCCCTTCACTTCGGCGTAAAGGATGAAATAAGGAAATCCTTCTTCGTGCGAGGTGAACGTAATCGTCGCCCGACCTACGGCGGTTTTCGCGGAGGCATTGAACTCGTAAGCGATATGCATGGATTGAAAGTCGGCAGGCTGCGCTATGCCAGACCGAAACGGGAAAGACCGTCCGGTGTCAGGAAACGCTATCTTTCTATTTGGCCGGCCTACTGCGTGCGCGGCGCCTGTGATTGAAAAGGAGAGACATAGGACAACAACCAAACGGCGAATACCGCGAGTAGGGCCCATAGATGAGTTTTCCTTTTATTGTAGAAAATCTTCATCAGTGTACCCCTCACAGAGAAGTTGTCAAATGAGGGGCAGCGCGGATTGGGTTACTGAATGACGATGGAAATGATCTTGTCGCCAACTTGGAGCTTTCGCACGACATCCATTCCCTCAATCACCTGGCCAAAAACCGTATAGCTTCGATCCAGATGGGGTAAAGTGCCCAAAGCGATGTAGAATTGAGAGTCTGCTGAATTTGGATCCGAACCGCGGGCCATAGCGACTGCGCCCTCGACATGGCGGCGTTCATTAAATTCAGCAGCGAGCTTCTGGCCGCTTCCCCCTGTGCCGTTCCCCTGAGGGTCTCCGCCTTGAACGACGAATCCTGGAACAACTCGGTGCCAGGTCAGGTTGTTGTAAAAGCCTTGGGTGATCAGCTCTCCGATGCGCCTAACGGTGTGAGGAGCATCCTTTGGGTAGAATTTGAACTTAACAAGGCCCTTAGAAGTGGTTAGCAGCACGGTGGCTCGAGAGAGCCCGTTGTCATCGGCGGAAAGATCAGGGCTAGGGTTCGAAGTAGGAGTGGGTGCGCCGCTAGGCTCAACGCTCGGTAGTGGGGTTGGATCGATTTGAGAAGTAGGTGCCGCTGTTGGGGCAGGGGCTTGGGCCAAGCCCGCCTCAGGTTGTGCAGATCGGTTGCGAGTATAGATGACGCCCGCAAAGATCAAGGCTACAATGAAAAGAAGAAAGACGAAGGGCAGGACACGCTGGCGCATAGTTTAAGCGCAACTATCCCTCTCGGTTGCTGATGACTCAAGAACAATCTCCGCGAAATATGAGCTTTTATGAGCACCTCGACGAACTGCGTGTTCGCATCATGCGTTGTTTGTACGCATTTTTTGGTGGCTTCATTCTCTGCTATTCATTTGCAGATCCCATCTTGGATGTTCTCAAGAAGCCTCTCTTTGATGCTCTTCCTCCTGAGCAGCAAAAACTCTACTTCACCAATCTTTTTGAGAACTTTTTGACGCACCTCAAGATCTCTGGGTATGCGTCGCTGTTTTTGCTCTCGCCTTATTTTTTCTACCAGCTTTGGGGGTTCATCGCGCCCGGCCTTTATCAGCGTGAGCGCAAGCTTGTGCTGCCTTTTGTGACGGCTGCGACGGTTTTCTTTGTCGGCGGGGCGTGCTTTGCTTATTTCGTTCTCATGCCGGTGGGGTTCCACTATTTCGTGCATTACGGTTCGCCCACCGATGTTCCGATGCTGACGATCGATTCTTACTACAGCACGGTGCTGAAGCTGATGTTGCTCTTTGGTTTGGCCTTTGAGCTGCCCGTTATCATCTGTCTGCTTGGGTTTTTAGGTTTGGTGGATGCTCCTACTTTGCGTAAACAGCGTAGGACAGCCATCATCATTATTACGATCGCTTCTGCGTTGTTTGCGCCGCCGGATGCGATGTCGATGGTCATCCTGGGTGTGCCACTCATCTTCTTATATGAGTGCTCAATCTACGTGGTTCAGTGGTTGGGGGTTCGGAAGTCGGAGCGCTTTGCTGCTCGAGAGAAGGCTGAGCAGGACGCTGAGAAGAACGCTTTAGTAGGTAAATCAAGGCCTTAGCCGCTTGTTAGGGTTCAAAGCCTTCTATTTTACCCAGATTCTACTTGGGTATCATAGGGGGCCTGTGCTATTTCCGGCCCCTGAACATAAACCTTGCTCACGCTAAGCGGTAAAAAAAGAACCGGCTGGCTGGGCTTTTGAGGACGAAATCCTCAATATCCACAAGGAGATCCCTATGGCGACCCAATCCGCCGCGGCAGGCATTCTGCCCGGTTACGAAACCACTTTTATCACTCGCGCTGAGATGTCGGACGACGCCCTGAAAGCTCTTCAGGAGCGCGTCAATGGCATCATCGCATCCTACAAGGGAAGCGTGGTTCTTAGTGAAGACTGGGGCAAGCGCAAGCTCGCTTACCCAATCCACAAAGAAACTCGCGGCCATTACACTTATGTTGTGTACACGGCTACCGGTGACGTCGTTCACGAAATTGAACGTAATCTCCGCATTCATGAACACGTCCTCCGCTTCCTGACCGTGAATTTGGAAACCGAATTCGACGGCGAAGTATTCAGCAAGCGCCGTGCAGAAATTCATGCTGCCGCTAAGCGTCGTGAAGAAGAGCGCGAAGCTCGTCGCGAAGAGCGCATGGCTGAGCGTCGTGGATACGACGATCACGGGGGCGAAGGTCGACGCGACTATCGTGAGCGTTCTCATGACGCTGGCGAAGTCCAGGGCGCTGTTGAAAGCGCTGAAGAGTAAATCACTTTTTAAATTGAAAGAATTCGAGGCTACAAATGGCTCAACTCAAAACTGAATCTCGTGAAAAATCCTCAGGCCGTGAAGATCGTGGCGACCGCGGTGGCGATCGCATGGATAAAGATGGAGACGGCGGGCGCCGCGGTGGGTTCCATCGCAAGAAGGTCTGCCGCTTCTGCTCGGACCAGGACTTTGTCTTGGATTATAAAGATGTGCGCATGATGCAATCGTTTATCTCTGAGCATGGCAAGATCGTCCCACGACGTATCTCCGGCAATTGCGCACTCCATCAACGGGCGTTGACCACGTCTGTTAAGCGCGCGCGCAATCTTGCTTTGGTCGGCTACGTGACGATGGGCAACTGATCTATGGAATCCACGGAGATCACCTCTCCGACGGAGCGAAGCGATGTCTCCACCGGCAAGCCCGGTGGAGCACCGCTTTCGGCGCCGTGGTGGATTCGCATCGTTCCCTTCTTTTTGAGTGCGTTCTTTTTTCTGAGCGCGCTTTTCGCTTTATTTGCACCTCTGCCTTTGTTGTTGCTGAGGTTTCGATCTGGGCGTGCGCTGACTTGGCTGGCAGTCGTCACTAATGCGGTCATTGTCGGGGTTGTGGCTGGTCGCGTTAGTTTGTTGATCTACGCGGTGTTTGTGGGAACCCTTGCACTGTCGCTAAGCGAGTTCATACAATTGAAGCGCTCGGCGGAGAAAACAGTCCTGCTTACGCTCCTTTGTATGTGTGTCGCGGGAGCGTTAGTGATCAGTTGGTATGCTCATCTTCATCATGTGACTCCTTTAGAAGAAGGGCGTCAGCTTGTCGCGAAGATGGTGGAGTATCTAGGGAGCTCGATTTCGCAGGGTGAGTTTGTGAATCCAGGCGAATTGGATGAATGGAAACAAGATCTTAGAATTCAATTTCCCTCGGCGATTTTAGTCTTTTCCCTTGTCATGGTTTGGGCCAATTTTGCGACGCTTTTGCGGGCGAATCCAGCGGCTATCCGGGAAAAGATGGGGCTAGATGCCGCCTTTTTGCGCACCTGGAAAGCCCCTGAGCTCCTTGTCTGGCCGACCTTGCTTTGTGGGGTTTTTCTCGTTGTCGACATGGGTCGAGCCTCGGATGTGGCGCTTGGTTTTTTTAGGTTATTTATGGCGATTTACGCCATCCAAGGGCTCAGTATTTTGAGCTTCTTCTTTGAGGCATGGGGAATCAACGGATTCTTTAGGGTTTTAGGCTTTGTAGCGTCAGTATTGCTCATGATGCCGCTGCTATTGAGCCTGGGATTCTTCGACCTCTGGTTTGACTTTCGCAGCAAGTTCAGGCAATCGTAATCCTCAGTTTTTACTCATTTTAAGGAGTTAGCAATGCTCGTCGTTCTACGTGAAAATGTCGCAAATTTGGGCCGCATCGGTGAAGTTGTCAACGTAACCGATGGCTATGCTCGTAACTTTCTCCTGCCGCGCAACTTGGTTGTCGCTGCAGACGCCGGCAACATTGCTGCGATCGAACATCATAAGAAGACTCTCGAGAAGAAGCGCGAATTGATGAAGGCCGGCGCTCTTGAGCTTGCTAAGAAGTTAGCTGATTATTCTTGCACGATTGCTCGTAAAGTCGGCGAGCACGACAAGCTTTTCGGTTCTGTAACCACTCACGACATTGCTGTTGCCTTGAAAAAGGCTGGCTACAATGTCGATAAGACGATGGTCAAGCTCGATGCACCGATCAAGTCCTTGGGTGTGCACCCCGTGACTCTTCAGCTCGAGCCTGAAGTTTCTGCAACTGTGAAGGTTTGGGTCGTTAAGGAAGAGTAATTGGTTCTTGGCTAGGACACGCCTCACCAAGAGTACCTGAGGCGCTCAGCTCTGCTCCATCGGAGTCGAGACAGGGAGCGGACCAGTATTTAGTCGGGGCAACCGGGGGGAAGGCCATGGCAATGGGCAGCGGCTCAGGCGAAGGGCCTTATTCTTCGCGCGGCGGTGATCGAGATCGTGGCGGCTGGAAGCGTGGCGGCCAGGGCAGTTATGGCGGCAGCGATGGTGGCGGTTACGATATGGGCGGAGACCCGATCGGCCGCATCCCACCTCATAATTTGGAAGCCGAGCGCTCCGTGCTCGGTGCGTGTCTACTCAACAACGAAGCTATTCACCGTGTGATGGAAGTAGGGCTCGAGGCCCGAGACTTTTATCGAGAGAATCATCAAAAAATATTTGAGTCTGTTTTTAATCTAACCAGTCGTGGTGAGCCTGCCGACTTGGTGACGATGACGGCACATTTGCGCGACAAGGGTTGGTACGAAGCGGTAGGCGGAAGTGCCGCTCTGACGAGCTTGTTTGAGGACACGTTTGCGATCGGTAACGTCACTCACTACGCCAAAATCGTTCGCGAAAAGGCGCTGCTTCGTCGCGTGATTGAGGTGACGTCGGAGATCTCGGCTGAAGCCTATAGCGGGATCGAAGATACGGAAGTGTTTCTCGACGATACGGAGCGCAGGATTTTGGGAGTTGCGGATACCCACCTGACAAAATCGTTTGCGAGCATGCAGGAGATCCTAGTTGCCAATATGCATGCGATTGAGGAGCTTGCGGCTCGCAAAAGCGACGTGATCGGCTTGCCCACTGGGTTCTCGGGTTATGACCGATTGACGGGGGGCTTGCGCGCCGGTCAGCTCATCATTCTCGCTGCTCGTCCTGCCATGGGCAAAACATCGATGTTCTTGTCGATGGCCCAGCATATGGCGACCAGTGCGAAGGCAGTCGTTTGTATCTTCTCGCTCGAAATGTCGAAAGAAGAGTTGGGTCTCAGGTTTCTGTCCGGGATGGCTCGAATCGATTCGAAGCGGCTTAAAATTGGGCGCATCGCCGATCGAGAGTGGCAACGTTTGGCTGGGGCTGCGGATCAGCTTTCGAAATCGAAGATCTTTATCGACGACTCGGGCGATTTGACTGTCATGGATATCCGCTCGCGTTGCCGCCGTTTGGTGGCGGTCGAGAAGAAAGTCGATCTCATCGTAGTCGACTACCTTCAGCTCATGAAGGGATCCAAAGCAGCCCAGAAGGGTGACGGCTCACGCGAGCGCGAAATCTCGGAGATCAGCCGTAACCTCAAGAACCTCGCTAAAGAGCTCAAGGTGCCGATCATTGCGCTATCTCAGCTCAACCGTGGCGTTGAGAGCAGGCCTAATAAGCGGCCGATGCTTTCGGACTTACGTGAATCGGGCGCCATCGAGCAGGACGCCGACATGGTTTGCTTTATTTATCGTGACGAAGTTTATAATAAAGAGACCGAAGAAAAAGGCATCGCTGAGCTCATTGTTGCTAAGCACCGCGCCGGTGAGACGGATACCATCAGGCTCGCTTGGTTGTCGGAGTATACGTTATTCGCGAACCTAGCTGATGATGCGCCGGGAACTCCGGTGAATCCGCCGAGGCCGGATCGTGGGGATAACGTCGGTTTCTGAATGGGGTGGATGACGATCCATCATCGATTTTTGGTGACGGGATCGCTCGACTGAACGCTTATCGTCGCGACCGGACCGGCAGGGATAATGGCGCCTATGATAGTGACTAGGCGCTATGTCTGTCGGCGCAGAAAAAAGTGCGCTTTTTAAGGTATGGCTTCAATCCACACTTGGGCTTCGGGCCCCACATAGTGGTCATACAACGCACCGCTCGCTGACGAGCTATAGGGTTGGCTTACAATACAATCCCAGGATCCCCCAGCGGCGATATCGGGGCCATGAGGGCACGGCGCTCCGTTCGTATGCAAGCGATGTACAGTCATGTCATCGTTGTAAAATCGAATCACATCTCCCTGGCGCGCTTGGATCGGGCTATTAGCCGTGTTCCATGGGTTTTTATCTGTTCCGTTCGCGATGCGAAATTCGATGACTTCGGCAGAAACATACGCCGAAAAAATAAGGTGCAAACCGAATCCGATCCAAAGGCCCATGCTCGTTATCGTTTTCTTCATTCATCTTTTGTCCGCCAGGAAGGAAAAAAAATAAAGCGATTCTCGTTGGATAGTTCGTGGCTAAGGCCGGTTCTAGGTAGGCGAGAAAGAGTAAGTCTTCACGCTCAAAGCTACTTAGGGGGACGAAGCCATGGGTTACGCTTGCCAATACGCCAGCGACGGCACTTAACTTAGTTTTACGATGCCTGGGATGGATCGGGTGTAGGGGTTGACGATCGTATGGCCCTTAGGCTCGCCAAAGATCTTGGCGATCGTTCGAGCGATATTTTCAGGCCGGATGAAGTCGGCGTTTTCTGGCGAGCGAGCGATTAGCCCCGTTTCGTAGTCGATAGGGACGCCTCTTTGGTCTGCTACGCCGTTTTTTAACTGTCTCCGTGTAAAAAGGCGACTGCCCCCGACTGTTTTGCCGCCGTGGATGCCGCGTCCCGCGAGAAGCACGGAGTTAGTGAGAGTATTGTGGTCTTTGCCATTCTGCGAGTTGAGATACGGGCCTCGGCTAAACTCGCTGACCACCATGAAGGTCGTGCGATCAAAAAGGGAGGAGCCGGTTTCTTTCCACTGAATGGCTTTGAAGGTATCGAACAGGCTGGCGACGTTTTCCCAGACGATCTTTTGGCCTTTGGTCTGATTGCTGTCGTGTTCTCTGTGGGTATCGAGGTCGTTTGTATCCTCATTGCCTTGAACTGCGCCAAACCCTGCAAGACCAACGCTAATCGCTGCCGCTAACTTAGAGTAGGTTTCTGGCGCACCTGATACTTTGGAGCGAACTTCAGAAAGCGTGTCCTTCATGGTTTCGAACTGTGGAGCTTGGGCTCGCAGTGTTCGAATGACCTTCTGATAAGGGCTCGATAGTTCGGAGTCCGGTGTATCCATCATTGCAATCAGGTCTTTATAAGAGCCCGAACTGAGGTCCTTGAGGTTGGTGACTAGCGCTCCGGATGAAGCCATGCTCGCATCTGCCAGCACGCCTAAGTCGTCTTCGGAGCCTAGTAGGGATTGGAGCTTTGCGGGCAGTAACGGCTCGTTCTGGTCTGTCATGCCTGATGAGATGTAGTGATTGAGTTGATCATGCCCATCGTTCTCCATGCGGATCCCATTGATCACCAGAAGATCAGGGGCGTAGCGCGAGAGGGCCTGAGCCGCAGGTGCTAGGCGGATCCCGGGCCCTGCGCTGATGATTTTGTCCTCTGTGTAGCCAACATAAAGATCAGAGGCGTCCGCGCCACGGGGTAAGATCTGCGGATCGAGCCCGTAGGATACATCCATTCCGCCAGTGGTTCGAACCAGTACGAAAAAGTGATCATTTTGCGTCGAAAACTCTTCTGCGTGTGCAAGAGGCCAGATCCCGCGCTGCAAGCCTATGGGTAAAAAGCTCGAGAGCAAAAGGCCGCCCGCCAGATTCTTGGAGCGAGCGATAAAGGATCTGCGGCTTATGGTCTTTTGGATCATCGATCAATACCTCAAGAATTCTTCACGCAAGCAGATCATCACTACGATCTGCCCAATGGCTTCGGGCACCCCTTTTTTGGCGTACCTAGAGGATGCCGTACGAAGGGCATCGACGACCGACTTTTCGTTTTCAACGATTCCAGGGCCGATAAAACGGACAATCAAAGCTCGGATGAGCCATCGTTGCAGCTCGGGAGTGACATCACTCCATTCGAGGTTACGAAGTCGATAAAATTGCTCGGCGCCCTCCTCGCCAAAGTAGTGCTCTAGGCTTTTTCCTGCTTTCATCGACTGCTCGATGTCGCTCTGAACGTGTTGAGCTGCGCATTTCTTGATCCAACGTGCGAACGCGGCGGAAGGGGTCCGGCTAATAGCCTCTCCGTTCTTAGGATCGGGGACTCCGAGCAGTTCGATGTTAGGGATTCCTTTTCGATAGAATCGGCTATTACTAAAAGCGCCTGTTAATTCGACGCAGTCCCTATCTATTTCATAAATCGGAATTTGCGCGAAAAACGTTCTGTCTGTGACACCGTGCCTTGCGTTGGGAAATTTGTCATTGAAGACTCTCAAGATGTCGTTCCGCCCGAGGTAACGAACATAGGTGTCCTCGAAAGCGAGAGAGGGAGTGACTGCTCCCAATGTCAGAGTAGCAATCAATAGGAGGTGTGCAGCCCGGGTCATGGACAGATTCCTTGGGGTAGAGTGTCTTTATAGATCGTAGGCTGACCAGAGTCGCCTGGAGCTCCTGCGCAAAGCCACGCTCTGATCTGTGTCGAGGCATCGCGGACCTCATGAGGTGTCCATCCGCCCGAAGCATCAGGCATGGTGGCATTGCGTCCGTCGTGCGCAAGGTCTAGGCGATCAGCAATATTGAGAAGTGACTCTCTATGTGCTTGCTCGGATCCTCCAATGGGGAAGTGGGTAAAGCTCGGAACACTCTCGCCTGCGTGACAGCTGTCGCAGCGATGGAGAGCGGACTTTGCCTTGAGGAAGGGGTTAGAGCGGTTTTCCATCGCGAGCACAGAATCGATAAACTCGGGACGATTGACGAGATACCCTACAAAGTCTTGGGTGGCCCGTCCCAGCCGGTTGAAGTTTTGAACCAGTTCTTGGGTTTTTTTCTCGGAGAGTGGGGCGTCCGTCCCTATGAACCAACTCCAGAGCCGCTTTACCTGGCAGCGCGCATATTCAGGTTGCTGCGTAATGGCTTGAGTGAGGTCTCCTAAGCCGTTTCCTGAAATGTCGACGAGATCGCCGTTTTCGCGTCGATAAACGAGCCTTCCGGGCGATGGCTCACCCAGGGTAAGATTCATTTTCTCAAAAGCTTTGCCGAGAGGATCAAGTTTGTAGTGACAAGACATGCAGCTGGGGCTGGAGCCGTGCAGATCCTCTAACGGGGTTATCTGAGCAGGCATCGTTGCGGTGGCAGTTGTGGTAGAGACCTCATTATTTGAGAAAAACTCGTGGATGGCAGAGTTGGTCTGTTCAGGAGCAGTAGGAAAAAAAGCAGGCTTCATGTCGTCGCAGAGCAGAATTCTGAAAACGGCGGCCGCTCTCTTTCGATTCTTGTTTAGAGGAGTAGTGGGATAGCGCTCGACAAAATCCTTAGTGCTGAGGGCACCTGCTATCGCTGAGTTCGTTTCAGGAAAGACCCAGCCACCCGATGATCCTGGGTATTTTTCGGCTGGGATTTGGGTTGGGGCTAGGCCAGTGAAAAATTCGGGAGGGAAAGTATCCTCCGTAATCCTCAAAAGAGGATAGGTCTTGCCAGTGAAAAGCTTGTCCCAGCTGAGGTTCAGAGCGAGAACACGTTTGAAGAAATTGGCAGATGCATATTTGGAGCGCAAATAGTCACTATCGCTGTTCTCTCGAGGATCGATCAGTTTTACTTCGTATCTGAAAAGCTCTTGAAGGCGCTCGGACATCTTCGATGTGAACTCTGGAGATCGGAGATAAGCGCTAGTCTTTTCCTTAAAAAATTGGTCCGTTCTCTGTTCTTGAATGGCGGCCGAAAGGTCTTTGTACTCCTGCGTAGATGGCGTCACGCCACGGAGATGTAGGCTGAGTTTGCGCAGTCGTTGAGGAGTGTTGAGTCGAGTGGATGCTTGGCTGGAGTGTGTGGCTGAAGTCAGGAGGCAGAAAACAAGTAGCCAAGCGGCTAATGACGACGTCTTGAAGCGAGACAAGCCTTTTGGAATAGCTGAATTCGGCATCGACGGATGTATGACATATTTGATTTAGTATATCAATTATGTTTAAATATATAAAATTGTTGATCAATATTGGATTAAGCAGTCATTCAATTTGATCGAATACCGTAAAAAATAAGTGTTTGAGTCAAAAATCTATCTGACACGAAATAGGCGAAAGGCAAGTCTTTGGGCGGCTCAATCTCAAGAAGAAACGCAAGGCTTTACGTCATCCCACTAACATGATATTTAAAGTCAACTAATATGATTACACTTCAGAAAAAGTTTATAAACGCCCTGTGTATTGCCCCGACATTTC
>JACCDG011612142.1_pt1 | contig 38722 bp, 49 predicted proteins | sample 7442471 | NCBI WGS metagenome assembly JACCDG01 (sample SAMN15323444, study PRJNA562643) | freshwater metagenome | isolation source: river surface water | place: USA:Blue River Watershed | collected 2017-08-17 | reverse complement strand
TTTTATCATCTACGCAGGTATTTCCAAGTACACAATGCAGTAGGGCGCTAGGGATTCTTCTGGAGTAAATTCCATACTGGTTGTCGAGTCAATGCTCGTACATGAGCGTCCGATTGATTTTGAAGGTTTAAAAGGGTATTTGACTCCATCCACCTCCATCTCATCCGGTAGTTGGACCGCCACACCTTTACGATTCTGCATTACTAAGCGAACCACATTATCCTTTATACCACCTAGAATATCTACTTCGGGATCAAATTCAGAAATAGTGAGTGCTTTGAGTCCTTGATCGAATAGGTTGTTTATTACGCTCACATACTGAAAATCGAGATTTGAGGTAAGTTTCTGATTGATCCAGCTATTCATGCCGATATAGCATTGACCAATATAATTCACACCTTCATCACGAGCTTGCTCAATCCAGTGCTTTGTCATGCGGAGATAGAAATTCACGAGGTACTGTTTACCTTTCGTTACCTGTGGGGTGTATGCGCCTTCATTCGTACTCACTTGGCCGAGGAACACTTTACATTCAAAGAACGGGGAAGAAAGTATAGATTTTGAGAATGCTGGTAAGAGTTCTTTGGCTGCATAGTCGATCTGCTTTACGTCCTCCTCGATATCACCAGTGAGTTCCCACATATTGAACCCATGACAATATTGGCGGATTCCCCAGGTCTTCTTGTCGATCGGTTTGACACTCGCGATCTGTTCACCCCATGCCTTGGCTTTTTCGCTGATTCCCTTTTCTTTACTCCAATACGTTGGGATATCAAAGATGAAGTGAAAGTCTTGACCTGGAAATTCTTTTTGTACCGCTTCTTGCCATTCGTAACATTTCGTTGCGTATTTCATACCATCTCCCCATTCGGCCGGGCCAGTCTCTTCGCACATTTGGATATATAGAGTCTTCTGCTCGGGGATAGCTCGGATCTGGCGGAAGAGTTGCTCAAGATCACCTTTAAGCATATTGGCGATAATGTAGTTCTTTGCGTCCATCATTTTGGAAAGGACGACGTGTGAGTTCCAAAAGTCTACATTTTTTCCTTCGATGCGGAAGTCTTTACAGAGTTCACCTTGTTTGATTTCACAGTCGCGCGGCGCGATTGCATTCCAGCCATTCCCCGCGCCGCCGATATGGAGCGTATCTTCGACGATCCCGTAGTCTTGAGAGAATCCGCCATTACCGTGGGAAATAGCTCGAAACTTTCCTTTCAAGAATTCAGTGAACCAAGGATCTTTTTCCACATCCCTACAAATAGGATTAACACTACCATTGAAGAACATGTCTGTACTAGAGGTACTTGCAAAGAGCTGATTGATTCCTTGCTTGCTCGTGGTTATTTTCAACATTATTTTATTTTCAATTTTAATTAATAAGAGCTGCATCGAGCAGCAAGTGATATAAAAAGTGTACCAATTAAAAAGCCGCCGGTAAAGGCGGCTCGTCCACTTACGGTATCAAAAGTCGTACAAGTGGTATAGCTATACATATTAAGACGATCGTCAAGGGCTTTTATGACTCCTTTTTTGCGAGGGCCACAGTCTTCACATTCTCATAGAGACCGGTACTCGTAAGTCCAATGATGAGTCCGCCTACTGCGGCAACGACTGATAGACCAGCAAGAAGCAATCCGCCACCGATACCGAGTATCACAGAGAAGATTGGGTACCACCGTGTATCCTTCACAAACGGCCGTATAAAGCCGATGATCGCGTTTATTGTTGGGATCAGAAGGAAAGCCAATCCACCACTGATAAGATCGTTAATTTCAAGTAAAATGGTTGAATCCATAATTTAAATACTTTTAATAAATGCTAATGCTCTATCGACCTTTGATTTCGGACAGGGGATACAGATGATCTCATCAGCCGGAGCGGTAAATTTCGCTGCTCTCGCTATAATGTCATTGATTATACTCTTGTCAATAGCGGGGCAGTTGGGTTTTGTGGACCGGATTTCATAGTGGCCGATCACATGATCTCGATCAAGGGGGATATTCCAGCGCTTCGAGATTCCCGACACGAGCTCGGCGCTGGCTTGCTTCATTATCTCACTCCAAGACGAATACTCAAATCCCTCGTGTTCTATCCCCACTGTGTACATGTTGGGATTAACACCAGTCTTAATATATTTCCATGTTGGAAGCGATACTCCGCCTGCGTGATAGGCTTGATCTTCTTCTTTCACATATTGGTGGACTTCGCCATTTTGGCTGATCCCGTAGTGTGCGCTTACCCCGCTTGCAGGGCTTGCAAACCACGCATCAGTCCCGAGCAAAGTACCAGACATGATATGGATTACGATTGCCTCGGGCTTGAAACCTTCACGGCCTACAGTAAAATTCGGTGTTGGTTTTTTTATTATTGAAAGCATAATTATTTTCCTTCTTGTTGCTCAAGTGGAATCTCTATTGGCTCTTCTTGGATAAGTGGGATTATCTCCACTGGGATCCCAGGGGGAAGTACTACCTTAAAATCAGTCGTTTGGAATTTCTCTACAATCGTTCGGATTGGGTTCACTTGGTAGGTGACTTCGTACTCCACATGGCATTGGCCCGGATTTGTTTCTTTTGGGATAAAGAGCACGGCATCCACTTGTCCGCATCCTTTTGGTGCACCGATTTTAGTACTACCTTTCATAAATTCGGGTTCAGGGAGTGTATATTTAATATCAGTACATACGAGATTGCGCTCTACATTCTCCTGCGCTGATACACTTTTACAATAATCAAACTGTATGACGATCGGTTGCCCAATAGTCACTTCCTTTTGGAAGATCGGGATTGGCTCCGTTTTAAATACGAGCGGATCATAGTTGGTAGTGGACCAGACGAATACAGTCGCGAGGAAAGAAGTGATTATGACGAAGGCGATAATTGTGAATATATGCGCGGCTTTCATGTTCCTGTTTTGATTACTAGCGCGACTATTGCCCCGACAACGGCAATAAGTATAAGGGAGACCAGTCCGTATACGATCTTTTTCACCGGCTCAAACTGATCCTTAGTAACATAATTAGAATCAAGTTTACGCTTAATTTCATCTATATCCTTTTTAATAAAATCAAGTGCGACCAATATACTTTTGTAGTCATCCATTGTGCTTTCTCTTACCTCGTTAGGAACCTCTTAATAAATACTCACAGGGTTCACCGTTATTATTCCCATCAAGGTGGTAGACATCGGTGTCATGTTTTTGAAGTATCTTGAATGCTTCCGTATATGTCTTAAAATCTCCACAGTCATATTCGTGAAATTTGGGAGCGATTAGCAATACCCATAAAAAGTATAGCACCACAATGATCCCACCCGACACGATTATGATTGTGAATAATTTGTGCATGGTTAGGGAGTAGGAGTTGTGTCGGCAGGCGCTTGACCACAAAATGCTGGATCTTTAGCACACACCCACTTAGCCATTATCTCGACGTTGGCAGCAGTCAAATTTGTTTGCTGTACAGTTCGATAATACCAGAAGGCATAGAGTACAAAGAGCGTTACAAGGATTCCAGTAATAAAGACGCACAGGTTTTGTTTTTGAAACATAAATTTAAATTTTCTCGCCCCGAGCGAGTTTGATAACAATAATAATAACAGCGAGCACGAGGAGAATATTAATCAGTCCCCCCACTGCTGGCAATGCAATTCCCCCCACTGCCCACAAGACTAAGAGTATAACTGCAATTGTTAATAGCATATATTTTACTCATTAATTAATAATAGTTTCCAAGACTCATACTCGCACACGTTGGCTTTGACCAACAGAGATACCTTTCAGTGTGAAATGAAAGACTCCTGCACAAGTTGTTATCACACCCCAAACCCATGCGCCGGTAGACACCCCGGAGATGTGCAAGTATGAGTCTTGGATTTTTAACGTACACCCCTATTCTACTACAATTCTACTCTACATCAACCGGCGGCACTTCTACATCCACCGCCACGACCCCGTTTAGAGAATCAGCGTAGGCTTGGGCCACTTGCTCCTCGGTTTTCGATCCGTCATTCAATGAAAAGATCTCTTTGGAGTACATGGTGCGCGCAGCGACCTTGGCCGGATCAATCACTACTCCGTTGTCGTCTTCTTCCTGGTAGCGCATAGCGCCGCTGATCCAGGCTTCGGTATCTTCGTTCTTCTTCACATCATCAAAATATACTTTTTTAATCATTATATTTTTACTCGATTACTTATAATATTGTACATGTAAAGCTAAAGAAGTAGCTATCATTGGTGATACTCGTAGCGGTGAATACGATAGCTGCCCGGTCGTTTGTCGCATCGCCTCGGACTGCCGCCGAGAGTGCTGCTGCTGCCGCACTCGCTGCTGTACCACCACAGTTTTGCTCATTTGCGATGTTAGAGGCAATCGGGAAGCTCATACCAAGCTCGGTTGCACCGGCGGCAGTAGCGTCTATATCCACTTTCCCCGATACAGTCATCACATTACCCACGCGCGTCCATTGAGCGAGGTACGCGGTAGATGCGCCCACATTAGTCACGCCGGTTAAGGTTGGTGTGTATGTTCCGGACCCAATATATTGGTTGGTCGTACCAGTCATTGCGCCTGCGTTGTTGTGGAGCGAGAGACCATAGAAACGTCCATCAGAGGTCATGCCAAACTGTTGCGCCGCCGCACCACCAGCTGGCTTTGTGAAGAATCCTAGTTCGCCTGTCTCTGATCCTGCTGTGTTGACGAGGTTTACGAGTTTAATACCAGCTCGAAAGATACGCCGCGTACCATTCGCTGCGGTGAAGCCGAGACCTTCGCTTGTACGAAAAATTATTGCTTGTGCACCAGCTGTAGATGTTGAGTTGTCCAAATCCATGGTGACTTGAGCGTTAATATTCGATCCGCCGTTTGTCGTTCGGTAAAGAGAAGCAGTACTACCGATAGTAAGGATCTGTTGTAGGGCGGATTTTGAGAGAGTCAGTTGCGAGTTTGAAAGTGTTTTGTCACCAGTGATTGTTTGAGTACCGGTCGTTATTACACCACGAGCAGTAGCGGAAGCATCAGGTAAGTTGAAGGTGACTGTATTTGCTGTGTGAGCGATTGCAAAGTCCGTACCGGCTGTACCAGTCGCGAGTGTTTTGTATTCGTTAGCCGAGGCACCAGAGTTCATGCCGAGGATTTGGTTGGCTGTACCGAGTGCGAGGGAGGTTGGTGAAGCACCCGCACCACCACCAAGTACTATCGCCGAAGCGGTGAGCGCACCAGATGATGTCCAAGTTGAGCTTGAAGAGAAGTACGGAATACCGCCGGAAGTTCCCGCGACCGTAAGTGCCAGAGTTCCAGACGTAGTCACCGGTGAGCCAGCCACACTTATCAGTCCCCCGGTAAATGTTTGTCCAACCGATGTAACGGTTCCACTACCACTCATTGAAGCCCATGAGAGAGCACCAGAACCGTTTGAGACGAGCGCTTGAGTACCAGTCGAGTCAGTTGTTGGAAGCGTCCAGATGACATTTCCTGCGAGTGCATCTGCCGCTTTGAAGCCGACATAGTTGGTACCACCCGCTGCGAGTTCGAGGTAGCGTTCTTCGTACGTGTTCCCAGTTGAAGTACCATGCGGAGAGAAACTAAGACTTGTTTGATCGAAAGTTGCTCGAGTTGCTAGTGTTTGAAGTGTTGTACCTGTTGATAGAGCAGTTGAGGTTTGGATAAGTACGTTCCCAGGCAGAGCACTACCAGTACTTTTACCGCCAGCTATAGCAATACTTGCTCCTACATTATCTGTTCCTGATCCGCCAGTTGCATTTAGAGTTACTGGATATGTTGCAGCAGAAGTATATGAAACGCCAGTGCCTAGATAATAATCATTATATGCAGCAGAACTACTACCCACTACAAATTGACTTGTAGCTGTAGGCGTAACGCCCACACCTAAACCAATTGTATAGTTTATTCCATTGGATTGAGCGTTAGAACCAATCAGAATATTATTACTAGCGGAATTAGTTGTTGCACCTGTGAAATACCCAATGAAAATATTATTATCTCCAGTTAAAAGTCCACTAGCACCACTTGTATATCCCGCACTGTGTCCTAGAAGCACATTTTGTGATCCACCAGTTGCACGACCCGCATTTGTCCCGAGTCCTACATTATAACTTCCACTTCCTGCGGAACCTTCTGCTCCCATTGCATGGTATCCAATACCTGTATTATGGACTCCTGTAATATTGCCTTGACCGGCGGCAGTTCCAACATACGTTTGTAGATCACCAGAAGTATTTAGTAGACCTGCATCTTTACCAACATACGTACTACTATTACCTGTATTTACTTCACCTGCATTTGCACCGACCGCAGTTATATTGACACCTGTGGTAGCTGTGTTTCCTGCATGATAACCAATAAGAGTCATATTCGTTTCACTACTTATTGACGAGCCTGCCGCAAGCCCCCATGATGTATTCGTCCCTGTACTTGGCAGGGCAAAGAGCGTGCCACTTCGTTTGATTGAGCTATTTGTTTCAAAACTCCACACTTCGGTATTATTTGTTCGCACTGGAACTCTAAAATTATCAATCGTACCAATGAATTTTTCACTTCCTACTGTGTTACCGTCGAGAAGCCATGCTGTTCCTGATGGTGTAACTGTTGCCCACGAGAGTATCCCAGAGCCATTAGATACAAGAGCTTGTGTGCCTGTTGAATCAGTGGTTGGTAGTGTCCACATAAGATTCCCTGCAAGAGCATCAGGTGCTTTAAAACCTGCGTAATTAGAACCACTAGCTGCTAATTCTCTAAGGCGAATTTCATAAGTATTACCTGCCCCTGTGCCATGCGGTAAGAAATGTACGTTTGTTGGATTGAAATATACTTGAGGTATTCTATCTACTCCGATTATAACGGGAGCTGTGCCACCACCTGTCTCTGTGGTAATAAAAAGTCCATCACCTAAGACACCTTCTAGGACTGAATAACTACCTGGAGAAGAAAACAATTGCATGAAGCTGTCTCGTGTTCCAATGATGGGATAACCAACAAATCTAAGTCCAATATCAGGAAATAAGTTAGGGTCAGGAATAAAATCAAGCACTGAACTATTAGAGCCTCCTGCAGTAGTATAATGCGAAGTTATAACACTCGTACCTACTGTGTTATTGAGGGTAAGTGCTACTCCATTATTAGTGATATACGGTAGTGTACTTGGAAATGTATCTGCATATAGCTCAAGCGTTGTGCTAGGAGTAGCGATACCACCAATACCCACTCGGAAATCTGTTTTGTTATATACAAATCCACTATTACCACCAAACGCACCGCCATCATTGAATTGAACATTAGTATCAGCTCCTCCTGGTGTGCCACCACCGCCAGCTCCAACATACACCACCCAATCAGCGTTGGTGATTCCTCCTTGTAGTTGATACGTCGTGGCAATATCCACCACATATGAGATCATACCGTCAAAGCGCTTCACGGTCGGGATCGCATCGCGCGCAGTCGTATTGGCCACTACCATTGAGGTTTCGATCGGGAGCGCAGTCGAGAGATTGAAGTTAGACGATATATCAATGGAAGCTACGAGTGGCGCGGTAGGAGAAAGAAAGGTACCGATAAGAGCGAGCGTTAGAAAGATTTTTTTAAGTGTGTTTTTCATATGTGGTTTATAAAGTTATTAATAATTAAAATTCAAAAGTAATATCGAAATCACTCTGAGTCGTTAGGTTATTAAATTGGTACAGATTGTAGTCCACCGGATTGCCGTCGAGTCCCGTCACCGATACTACAAAGAGTGTCCAGTCATCTGTTATGTCAAAGCCGTTGTCGTCCTTGATCTTATCGAGCAACCCATAGCTTGCAGGATACGCAAATTTATACACTTGGACTGTTGGGTTGAATGTCAGAGTCTTATCGCTCTTTGTTGCGACAAGCTTCGTAAGTGCCTCAATGTTGGCCTCCGTGGTGCCTGGTGCCGCCGAACCATAGTAGAACGGATAGACAAATTCATACGTTACGGTGTTTGAAGTTATTGTATCTACACCGTCCGAGACTGTTGCGGTAAATTCAGTATCATCAGTGACGTCCACTGTGTCGGTGTACGTTTCCGTACCCCCAAGCGGATTTGGTGATGCGACTGAATTTATCAAAACATCATCGCGGAAGAATTCTACGGCTGTTATATCATTACTACCTTTTACTGTATCTGCTTCGAGATCTACTGCGGAAACAGTTGATCCTTTTTCTTTCACTTGTGAAGGTGAAGCAGAAAGTGTGATAGAAGGTGGATTACTACCACCACCTCCCGTTGAGCTGATTACCCACGCACCAGAAATATCTTTATACACCGAGATATTTGCACCAGCTTTGATAACTGGTTCAAGTGGCGCTCCATAGCCACCACCATCGTGTATAACGACTGGTGGTGGAAGATTCTTGATTCTTCCATAATCAATTTTATTCTCGTCCGTTAGTGGTGCAGCGTTTATCTTTTTTATTAGCGACGAGCCGCTTTCTTCTATTGTTATTATTTTTGTCTCGGGGACTTCTATTTGCGAAAGTACGTCAAGAGCAATAAGCCGGATATCCTCGTCGGTAAAATAATCAAATCCTTTTTGTGGCGTGTAGCCTGGCTCGGGTTTCATAACAGCGAGCCGCGCGTCTATATAGTCAGAAATTTGTTTTTTAGTAGGGTAGTCGATCCCTGCTTTTGGTGTGATTCCATTTTTTACTACTGGTATGACTATCCGACTATAAACTTCATTTACAAATTTATCCTTATCGGCTTTAGTATAATAATCCACTCCTATTTTAGGAGTATATCCATCATTTCCGCGGACTTTTGCGAGGAGACTCTTTGTATCTGGAATAGCCTCGTCAATTTTTTCTTCGAGTTCAAATATAAATTTCGCAAGGGCAAGAGGACCGGATTCAATTACTTCCGCGATTCTTTCCAGTCTTCTTTTTTGTTGGGGGGTGAATTCTTCCATTAATTAACAGCCGTATGCGTCACATGGTCGTGCACCTTCGCTGCCAAACGTATCCGGTCTTCCATCGTGGCTACCTGGGCTCCGTGTGAAATACGAGAGTGCGAAGAACGATAATATTAAAATAACAATAACGATACCTAGTGTTGATACTCCCCGATTTGTTTTCATAATTTATTTTTTGCTAATTGATAAATGCGATATTCTTCGTCAGTCAGTCCGTTCACGATTGCTTGAGCTTCGGCGAGGTTCCCCCCGGCTTTCAACGCCTCGACTTGTTTGACTACATCAAACATCAGCGCTTCGCTACGGACCGTTTGGCGACGTCTATCACTTGCTCTTATTTTACTATAGATTGCATAATCCTCCTTGGATAGTTTATCAACAATCTTTTGAGCCTCTGTTTTATTTCCTGCCGCTACCAGTTCTTGGACATGATCATAGATCGGCTGCATGCGCTTTACTTCCTGGGCGTTTGCTTTAGCTTTCTTGTCTATCGCATCATAAAACTCTGCACTAGCAACCTTGTCCTTACTACTGAATTTGAGCGGTAGTTCTAAGGCTGCGACAATAGATTGATGGAGGGGCTTTTTTTCTTCGATTTGGTTTAGTGTTTCCTTGATATATGGGTGGTTTACTGCCAGTCCTACATACTTGGCGATCTTCAAGGCTTTCTGGGCGCCAGTGTCAGTGTCTTTGTATATCTCATTGCCAAAGTAGTCTCGATTACCGAGTATTTCAGTAGTTGTTTTGATAGGCATAGAAAAGACCGAGCCTAGCTGTTGGCCAGCGGCCTTGAGATCACCTTTACCGAGAGATATGGTTCCAGAGATCATATTACGGGCGAAGGCAAGGAAGGACGGCATAAACTCCACATAGACCAGCTCACCGTCTTTACGAGGGATTTGAAGGGCAAATTTGCGGTGTTCAGGGTTATCCCACATATAATTGCCATTCAGTTCCTTGTTTACGACATTATATAATCCATACGTCAATATCATTCCAGCTAGAAGTTTACGGTTTTCCTTAAAGGCGGGATTGAGTTTACCGCGCAATCCTCCGATCTGTTTGACAAAGTCAGCTCCCGCCGATCCAGTGTTGAAAAGGGTATTGATAATACTCTCACGGAACTTCGGTGCAAAGAAGGCAGCCGAGAGTTTATCTTTCGTGGCTTGGGACCGGCCGACATCATCCATAAGTCCAAACATCTTCTTAGTCACTGTTCCAGCAAGTTGCCGAGCTTCGTCTTCTGGCATTCCCTTTTTTATTCCATTTTTAAATGTCCGCTTGAATGTTTCTATATGAAGTTGCGGGATAAAGTTTGCAAAGGTTTTTTTGTTGAAGGCTTTATCAAAAGCATTGCCAGCCAGTTGTCCAAAGGCTTGCCAAGTTTCTTTCTTAGCAACATTCTTAGGAGCAGCGCGCCATTCTTTCGCAAGAGAATCATAGACTGTATCGTACGTCCCGATTCTTCCCCCAAGGTCTAAACCTTCCTGCGCCATTTTCTGTATAAATTCAGAGTTCTTTTGAAAGTATTTTATTGAGCGAGCGTCAGAGTTGGCCCGGATAAAAGCCGAGGCTGCTTTAAGATCCCCTGCGGTTAGCTGTTTTATGAGCTGTCCGATTGAAAAGAAGTTCACACTCGTCCCTGGTAGACCAGCCGAGAGCGCAATTTCCTGGGCTTTAGCAGATACTTTCGCCATTCCAGAAATTATGGTATCCATAAATCCCCTATCCTCTATGCCTTTAAACACACCATTTAAGAATCGTGCGGTGTCAGGTTTAGCGTAGTATCCCTTTGGAGAAAACGGCAGATTCACCGGTGCCCATGAGGCTGGCGCTACTTCTACTGGTAGGACTTTTGATTCTTCAATCATAGTATCGATGAATTTTTTGTCAGCGATCGTTTTCTCAAGATTGTTTTTATAGTATGCGGCAAGCTGATCAGGGTGTACAAATTTCGGCGTCAACCCATACTCCATAGCAGTCTTATAGTCCGGGAAGACACGCTCTTTAGAGAAGAACGGTTTAAGCCCGAGGCGCTTTGTTATTTCAGTGCTCACCGGCTTACCTTCCATATACAAGATTGCATCGTCAAACGTGAAGCCATTATCGAGGAGGTAATTTAAAATATGTTGCCGAATTTCTACCGGACTTTCTTTGTACACCTGTGGTAAATAGTTCGGACGATACTCAATATCAAGGCCAGCATCAGTAGCTTCTTTAAACAGTCGATCGAAAGTATCTTTGATCTCTTTTGAATATGGGGTTGCCTTCCCAGCTTGGAAGTCAAAGATTGTTTCGAGTCCCTTGTTTTCTGGTACCTTAATCGATCCAAATTCAGCGTTGCCCGCTTCTTTTGCCAGGACCCGGCCCCGAGTCCATTTTGTATATGCTTTACCTACAATCGGATCCTGGTATTTAAGAGGGTTTAGACTCTTTTTTAAGCGTTTAAATAGGGTTTGAGACTGTTCGGCGGTATCAAGGAAGGCTTGGCGGATTCCAGTTTCCTTTTTCTGTAGGAGCGCTTCTTCTTCCTTGGCTTTGCGTACACCTTCTTCAAAAGCCGCCTTGCGTTCGGCGAGGCGATTACTCCTATCACGAAGGAGCTCATCTATTTGTCGAGCTCGCTCACCAGCTTTTGAATCAGAATCACGGATTTTTTCCATAGCGATTTGATCTTTGGTAGTTTTCTCAAATGCTTTCTGTTCTTGTCGGAATAATTTTACGTCGTCTTCATAGAGAAGCTTTTTGATTTTATATGTCTTCCAAGCTGCGCGCGCTTCCTCGCTATCCTTAAATCCAAGAGACTTCACAATATCATCCCCTTTATTCCCAAACATACTTTTCACACCACCAAGTACTTCTGGCAATTCTCCAGTTCTTTTATTCTCAAATTTCGAGAGGGAGCGGGCAGGATCGGTCGAGAGGGATTCTCGGCGGAATTCAAGCTCGGTCTTCTTATTCGACAATTGCTCTGGTGTTCGAGCCTCTACTTCCGCGCGTGGTACTCGCACCTTAGCGGGATTTCTTGGACCAAAGCGCATTCCCGCTTTGGCGTTCTCTGCCGCCATTAAGAGCTTTTCTCGAGGGGAAAGAGCGAGCGGTATACCCTCGTCAGAGAGCTTGACGGCTTTAGCGGCCAGTGGTGCTGCTTTCTTTTCAGCTTGCGCGAGCGCCGCTTTGGCTTCCGCTACTTTTCCAGTGAGAGCCTCTTTAGCTTTTCCACCAAATCCACCACCATCGAATGAGAGAACAAAGTTAATACTCTTCTCTTTTATTTTTTCAATCTCTTCGGGTGTAGATGGCAGTTGCCCGATGAGTTTTCTATTCTCCTCATAGGTAGGGATTATTTCATTAAGCCTTGAGCCAAGGACAGATGGGTTCTGTACGGCTTCCTTAATACTCTGGTTCACATTCGATACTTTATCCCCTATGAATTGATTCACTTTTTGAAAACCTTGCGGGATACTCTTTACAGTGTTTTTCACTATGCCCCAAAATGAATTAGCTTTTTTTGCTTTCTCTTGTAGAGCCGCAGTTTCGGTGTTATAGAGTGCGATCTTTGGATTCTCGATCGGATCGGGTTTTCTAGGTGCTATCTTAGACCAAAAACCGCCCGTGGTCGGACTTGTTGTGACAGACCCGCCGGATGATGTAGTGTCCCAAAATCCCATTTTATATATCCCTACTTTGGTTAGGTAAGTAGGCTTTTATGATATCTGGTATCGCTTCAATGGTGGCTGCTTCGGGATTGACGTAGTTTTTCACCGGATAGTATTTAAAAAAGTCGATGATGTCCCCACCATTTTGAGTCCAAAAAGTAAACATATCAGAGTACACAAATGGATCCACGTACCCATCAGGACCACGACTAGCATTGAGTTTTTGTACGCCTTCGTCGATATCTCCTTGAGAGAGTTGAAGTGTACCACTTGATACTACCTTAGAGGATCCAGTACCCGTAGTCTTGTCTTGGTAGTATGGACCAGCCGCAGCGATTATGTCGGCTGGCGTCGCACCTTCGACTTTCACGGCAGCATCAATCGCTTTTAGTATCGAAGCAGGTGCACCGTTCTTAGCAGCGGTTGTGAGCGTATCGCTATACGCATTTTTAAGTGCGTCCATATCAGCGTATTGCTGCTCGAGTTCCATTTTATCCGTAGCGCCGAGACTAGGATCAAGTTGATAAAATTGTGAAAGCATATCGAGTTGTGCTTCAATCGGTTCAAATTCAGCCGCGACTTTAGAATCAATATAGTTCTGGGCAGTTTCAAGATCACCAAGCGTTGTGGCTTTAATGATTGAAAGGTTAGCCAAATCAGCATTTTTCAATTGATTCATATTTGAGACGTCACTGTCTACTGCCCCGCCAAATTTTCCTTGTGAGTTTTTCTGTATCTCTTTTATTTTATCATCATAGGCTTTCGTGGTTGTCAAGATCTTATTATTTATATCGTTCACCGCTTGAGTCTTTCCTAAAATATCCTGTTCTTCTTCGAGGTTTTGAGTAAATTCTCCTTGGGTTGATTTCTTTCCGATCAAGCCATAGATCTGATCAAGGACCGACTGTCCAGATGTTGGAGTTGTCGTAGTAGACACTGGCGCTGTTTTCAGTGCGTCAATTTCATTAGTGGCAGAATTTACTCCAGTATTTACAGCTACACCGAGCGCATTACCGGCAGTTGAAGGATACACCACTGGCGGAGTTTGAAGGGGAGCCGTGCCGAGGAGGCTACCATTCATAGTAGGACTCACACCATTCATAGATACTGGCATTGGAGCTGGGGCGAGAGTAGAAGAAACAAATGTCGATTCTCCTGGTTTCAATAATTTCCCCGTCTTTGAATCGTAAAGGACCGTTCCCCCCGCATATGCCGCACCTTGTTGTAATTGTGTTTGGTTATTATCCATACTTATACTCCTGGCGTACCTACGTTACTAATAAGGGAGAATTCTTCGATAGTAAGATCAGGGGATCCGCGCGCTTCCAATTTTTCTTTAAACCATTTTGATTCCTTTGTGATAGGAAAATGTTTGTATCCTGCTTCATTATCTGCTTCCGTTATCGTTTCTCCAAGTGGTGTCCAGTTTTCAATACGGACCTGGCAAAATCTCCCTTCGGCTGCACCGTCAATATCTTCTTCTAAGGTTACCGTATAAACACCAGATTCCAAAGTGATTGATTCTATTTGTGCCATTTGTCCTGCACCCGCACCAGAGATGATCATACACTCGATTTCTTCATTATCTTCTTCTCTGATGTCGTCATTAATAAAATCATACGCGGCACTGATATTTGATGGTGTCGTGAATATTCGTTCAGTCACCCATGTGCACGCATTATTTAAAATATTATTTTGCTGCGTTGTTACTGGTAGTCCTATTACATTACGTGTTTGGATTTTTAGGATAATGCTTTCATCAGTTTTAAGAGGTCGGAATTTAATATATGTACTCGTCATATTATCTTGGATCAGAGCAGAGTTTATTTTCGCAGTAACAAGTATCCCCCGATTAGGCAGAAAAGGGACCGTAATACAGATACCGAAAAATGCACTTAAGCTTTCCCAGTCGTTGTATTCACCACCAAAGATCAAATTATCATAAACCATTGATTGACTCCCGGAGAGCGCGACGCCACCAGATCGATCAGTCGTAAATGTTGCTCCATAATCATAGAGGGTGAGGAAAAGAAAAAAGTTAGCTCCTATTCCTGCTTCCGTAATATCAATCGCGACACCATCTAACGCATTCTGTTTTGTTGTTGCAAGTTTAAATGTCGAGGCAGAAAGTTTTATAGAATAATAAATCGTGCCAAATTCGAGCGGTGTCGGTCGAGTATCCGAGCTTTCAAGATACACAGGATTGCCAGTTTCAGACGGTACGCCGTTGGTGACAGTAAATATATTCGTTACAGGATCAATACCTACTCCGTCCACCCATACAACATCCACGGGGGATATAGAGGGACTAGCACGATGATAGAGTCCTACTTTCGGATCCATACACCACACGCCGGAAGGTGCTTGAGCAATAGACTCTTCGCCATTTGCGCCGAAGCTTGATAGTTCAAGTCCGAGGTTGATATAAATAACATCTCCGTCGACTTGCATAATGTCTCCATAACCTTGTTTATTTAAAAAGTCTCCCCAAATCCCATTTAGAGAGTAAAAAGGTAGAGTTGCGAGATCTCTCCAGCCTCCACCGTTATAAAGCCGAAATTGCCCCGTACGTGTGAGGATTACCCAAGTTGAGCCATAAGCATTAATACCGACTGCTGCATCGGACCCGATTGGCGTACCGTAGTTCGCTTCCGTCTCACTACCATCCCATTCAAAAAAGAAGGCATCTTGATTCTGTCCTTCGGTTGAAGATCCCAGTCGTGTGATGATCCCCATACGGTTATTTGAGTAGGCAAGGCCGATCACTTCATAGTCAGAGGGGAGAACCAGACTGTTTATAAGTCCTCCACCATCCACATAGTCAACATCGTATTGCTCGACTCTATTTCCGTTTCCCACACAAACAGTGTTGCGATTACGGAAGACTTCTATCGGGTGGCTCTTCCCAGAGCTAAGACTAATACCTGTATTTGTCCAAGAGCTTGAAGTCGGAGTGCGGTACCACATTTCAGTTTGGGTGGTAGCGTGCCAGCGATTCTGCCACCAGCGGCCCCAGGAGTTAAGGGAGAGCGTTGGATTATCAGTAGAGGTATCCTCATTTACAGCGATAGATGTTTCTCCAATACTCGCTTTATATGCTTGATCAGAAGTCACAACCAAATATGAGCCGGGATTATGTCTTCCAAAAGAGATAGGCATGCCGAGGTTTGATTCTTCTTTTTCAGACTTTAAAAGGACCGAACGAGGGGCGAGTTTTATATACCCTTCCTCGTCAAAATTCATATTATTGACATAGTGAATATTCCCGAAAAGATCAGAAGTATTTGGGATAGATATTCGTTTGTCCGCGCCAGGTATTTTAATCATTTGCTATATAGGGAAATTGATAATCAAATCCATTCACTTCAAAGGTCATCAGTGCATTCTGTAAGATACTCCCAGATCGGAATGCTATTACATTGAAAACCAAATCATCATCGGGATCACCAGAAAATACTACAGTAAGCTCATTATCACCCGTTACGGTCGCTTGCAAGATTGATTCATTATTTGTCCCATTATTAATGATTTGAGTAAAAATAACATCTCCTACAAGAAGGCCATCCACTTCAAACACTTCGGTCGCACTGCCACCTTCGGTTGTGTTTTGTTGAAAAGTAACAATAGGTGAAAGCACAGCCGCTTCTTTACTTTTAAAAAGCGGGACGTCTTTATACACCACTTGTTTTGAGGCCCGATCAAGCGGATCAGATATAAGGTTTTGTTCGCGCTCTCTCTTCCATTGCTCGAGTGATTCAAGCTTTTGAGCCATCTCATTAAATTGTTGGAGTTGCTGTGGTGACATTTATTTTACAAGAAGCTCATTGGTTGAAAGTGCACGATAACCTTCATACGTATTGCCTGGGGTAAGGTTAGAGCCAAGAAGGGCTTGGTATTTCGTATCGATCCCGTTGTACAGGACTCGCGCAGTTTCACCCCGAAGGACAGAGTTTTGGAGTATACCGACTTGGTTGGTTGACATACCTTCTATGAAGTAAGTGACGTTAGATGTGCCGAAGTAAAGAGCTAAGAAATACCCGCCTGGGCTGATAAGGAATTTAGAGGCCGATTTATTGGTTGTTGAAAAGCCGGTTGTAACATTCAATCCACTGATTGTGATAGTCGCTCCCGAGAGAGTGAGGAGTTTAAGATCAGTATCGGCAAAAAAGTAAAGCGTTGTCGCTGTGAGTGGAAGGAGTGCACGAAATGATCCTGCTGTAGATCCTATTTCCGCTCCAAAAGTTGGTGTAGTGCCAGACACAGTGGCCGCAATCAGCGCTACGTTTCCACCACCATTATTCATATTGTAAGAGATTACCATCACATTATCTGCTGGGCTCGCAATAATTGCTCGGAAATCAGCGTTAAGAGTCACCGTACCCCCAAAAGTAAAGGCTGTTCCGAGTGTAATAGTCGTACCAGACAATGTACCGATTTGTCCGCGACCGATGTTTCCACCCGTACCTTCTGTACCAGCAATGCAGAATTTATCAGTCGCGATTTTCCCGACCGCAATAGCGCCTTGAAAGAATAGGTTTGCGTTCACGTTGGCCGCCGCGCCGATTGTTGCTGTGGTACCAGAGTAAGTATAGACAATCGCTTGGATAATAGAGCCGGAATCATTCTCATACACGCACACACCTTTATCAGTACCGAGTTGAGCCATATTGAGTCCTACAATACTTCCACTTGCCACAGATGTGAGAATGGCAGGAGTACCGAGAGTGATAGTGGAAGTAGCTACAGTTCCAGCGACGATTTGTATCTCGTCAGGATCAGAATCAGTCCGATACGCTACCGCAAACTTATCCGTATCGAGTTTATGAATATCAAAAAAGAAGTCAGTACCGAAGCCATGATCATTAGTGATAAGGACCGGTGTTCCGAAGTCAATTGCTTGTGCAAGATTTGTCCGAGTCACAATACCTGCAGCTACATAAAGATCCCCAGTGTTTGCGTCTTGTACAAGAGCGACGACCTTATCAGTTCCAATTTCGACTACCGCAAAAGGCTTATCGTCTCCATCCACGTCAAAACCGAAGCCTGTCGCAAAGTTATACACAGTGGTATCATCACGTGCTACAGAGTTGCTCACAAGATTGGAAGTACCTACCACCTCACCAGCTGTCATATTTTCAGCGGCGTCAGCAGTAAATTCAAGACCAAGAGCGGGATCAGTTGGGAGTGCCACGCGATACGCTTCATCATCGTTTGAGGATTTTATAATATAAAGTGTTTGTGCCCAGTTCAAAAGGTTTACATAACTTGTGTCGTAGTTTCCAAAAGTATCTTGAAGTGTACCACTCGAGTTATACCGGCGAAATTCCCGGGCGTTTACTATATCAAGTCCATAGTAGTCTCCGTTATCAAACACCGCGAATGCTGTGGCTACCGCCGCCGTTGCTCCAAGGCTTGTGTTTGAGCTATGTGTCAGTGTCGTACCAGAGAGCGTGTATTTCGATATCACATAGTCATTAGCGGAGTTACCACCTTGGTAATTAAAAAAGAAATCAGTACCATTAGCCGACATATTCATACCAGTTTGCGTACCAAAAGCTTGTGTGGCGATCGTCATCAAAGTACCAGCTGCATTAAAGTTTGTTATGTCATAGCGGTAGACACGGTATAAGGGAGCGGTATTATCTCGAAGGAGAAGATAAATATATCCCCCGCGGATCACGTAGCTATTTATTTGGTCAGCATCAGCCCAGTCGGTTGTGACGACACGGCTTTGGAGATATTCTCCTCCGACTTCCAAATACACAGTTGTGCCGTTGACAGAGACATAGGCTTCTATATCTTGATAGCCATTCGTAATTGGACTTCCGAGCAATCCTTCAAGTGAAAAACTCTTCGGCTTCCCTCCTACCGCGCTACCACTTGCACCACCAGCCTCGACAAAATTATTTATTTGTGTTTGAAATTCAGTACTCTCAGTGAGTTCAGTGATAAAATTACTGTTATTTGCGAGTGTTTCGGTAAAATACTCGTTTTCTACAAGATGGTCAACGAAGTTATCACTCCCTGCGATCGTATTCTCCAAATTTTCTTGGGTGATTTTCTTTGTTTTCTCTTCACTCGTGTCGACAACAGCGAACACATCAGCTTGGTCAGCGGTTGTAAGCGGATCTAGTTCTGATATTTTTTCATTCATAATGATTAATTTTTAGTTGGATAATCCCAAACGGTTTCGTCTCCACCTCCCCCTTCTGTGAGCACTATTTTCCCGCCTGTTTCTAAAAGTAAAAAGTTTCCATCCTCGAGCAGAAGGAAAGTATCTTCACTTGCACCTCCACCAATTTTGTCGGGATATATCCAGTCGCTCATATATATTCCTCTACAGCATTAGTCGTTCGTAAACGAGGGGGAAACATCTGGCGAAAACGAGCAGCATAGTGCTTCTTTATAGCTCGTTTCCATCCACCTTCTTTCCCAGTGACTAATTCATTACCATCCCATTCCTTTTGTAGTTTTAATTCGTTCTTTAGGCCATTAATACTAGCAAATTGGAGCGCCATATAGGTTGGGACCGCTTCATGAAATTTACTGTCAAAGCCCGGTGCTTGACTGGTACTGGCTGGGGTAAAACTCACAGAGTCACGCCCGATATATATTTTAAGAGCAGCAGCGCGAGTATAGTTTGAAGCAGGATAAAGAATAAATCCATTCGAAGTTGGGCGATATTCTTGTGGATTACCTGCAATATTTCGGTATTCGCTTTCAGCGCCATATTGTTGGATCTGCTCAAGAGTCACCGCTGTAAGTTGACGCCAGCCTCCATCAGCCGATTCGTCGAGTACAGCTACTCCAAATAGATCAGAAGATTCTGTAGGTAAGGAGTATTGCCGTTGGTTGGCAGTAAGTGTTGTTGTTGGTTCAGGAAGATTTGGATAGTTAGAATCATCGACTTGCCAGCCAGCGTACACCGACACCATCCAGGAGAGTATGATACGTCCGGCTTCATTGGCATACAGTGCTTTCTCCACAAGCGGAAAAGTCCGATCATTTTGCTTGATCTTCTTATTTGACAGCGTGACTATATCTTGATGATTGGATTCGCCATTAAATTGCACGTGTATACTCTCCCCGAAAATTATTTACTACTATATTGTAAACTATTCCCCAAGAGACGCAATGTCCATATACTCCTTATTTTTCAAGCGTATTAGCTCACATATCCAGTGGGGTAAAATATCACAGTTGGGTAAAATACAATGTCCGCCGATTGGACCATCACTAGGCTTTAAAATATATTTCTTAAATTCCGGGTGGCCAAGTATTTCATAGCCCATATTATAAGACTCATTGAATGTGGTGTAGATAAGTCCAAAATCAAGTTTTCTTTCCTCGCAAAAACTATGTATCTCTTTTTGTAAAATAATATTTAATCCGTATTGTGTTGTGTCCCAGAGCTTCGCAGCTTCAAGCGACTCGGTTGCATTCTCCGATATTGAATATGTGCAGTGGCGGATTTTTGTAAAAAATAAATCCAAAGCTTCTTTTGATCTATCGCCCGCGAAGAATTTTGTAAATGTTTCTATGCCTTCTTTTAAATTAGGGTGGATACCGCGCACAGGAGAATACACCGCATTGTCTCCAATACTTTTAGTAGTACCGATCGGCACCGTTGAATGTATGACGATTAGAGATGCTTCAAAGTCAGCAGCGTAGGTTTGTACTTCTTGTATGAAGCCAGGGAAGTATGGAAAGCATATGTGGATAACGTCGTATTTATGGGTTACAGATTTTTCAGGATAAATACTTTTCTCTGGATCCAGCCCGTCACAGCCCAAAATATCCTTTATAGCAGTGCCTATTTGGCCGAGCCCGATGACAAGTTGTTTTTTATCCATATATTTTTTTAAACATTTCTAGGAAGCGTTTGTCGTATGTATGAGATTTCGCTACGTCCTGCGCTCGTGCACTTATTCTATCACGACGTGCCAGATCCGCAATCAAATTGTGCATTTCTTCGATACTCTCATCGAAAGTATCGAAGTACACTCTTGAGTCAGGTGGATAAAATTCTTCACAGCCAGGGAATCGTTTGGTCAGTGCCACACCACCAGCGGCACCAATGTTCCAAAAGCGATTTGAAGTATAGCCATCCACATCAGTGAAGTGAGAAATATCAAGGCACACTTTCGATGATCGGTAGATAGTTGGCATCGTTGCGAGTATTTTTGTTCGGAGTTCGGGAAGTCTTTGCGCATCAGCATCGATTATTTTCAATCCTTCCTTTTTATATCGTCCTATTTCGATCGCCCTATTGAGAAATGCCGAGCCAGTTATCTGGGCGCCAATAAAGACAAAATCAAAATCAAATTTAGAATCATACTTTACGTTTCGGACCGTAGCGCCGAGTGGTAGGAAGTGGACCGCGGGGACATTCCACCGACGTTTATAAAACCTTTCCTGGGCATTATTCGAAACAAACATCATATCGATTTCACTCATGTCGTCGTGGACTTGGCCGGTCGATTCGTCCCGATAATCCCCATACCAAAACACAATCTTTGCATTTGGCAAGCCTTCTCGTATTCGATAGCGCCATTTCGGGTGCTTCACCATATCGAGGAGTCCATAGATCACCAGATCAGGTTTGTACTCGAGCATGCCTTCTATGTCAGGCTCGGGGCGGCAGGAAAATACCTTGTACTCTATACCGAGCGTACGAAGGCCGTCTTGCATGCCGACGAAGTTCGGGCAGTGCTTCTCATATTCCGGCCAGTCGGCGATCATCAGCGCTATTTTCCTTGGAGTGGTCATTTAATGCCAATGATATTGCACATTTGTCCAATATATGGATTCGTATCGTTGTATGCCGTTTTGATTTTAATATCTTGCTCAAGTAAGTACTTCTGTACTTCGTTGATGCTCTTCGGATAGTAGCCATTGTCTCCGTTCGGATCAAATTCAGGACCATGTTTTCCACTTCCGAGCCCTGCCCAGCGAGCGAGAAAGAGCCCACCTTTTTTAAGAGCGGGGAGATTATGGCCAAGACTTTCTTGCCAGATCGGATCATGTTCAAGATGGTTGATAGTCATTAGCACGTCAAAGGTTTCGTCTTCAAATTTAGTCTCGTGCGCTTTCGCTACTATGGTGACGTTATTACCAGCGATCCAATCCACGCCAGTCATTTCGCAATCTACAAACGAGGCCCAAAGGTTGCCATTCACATCAAGCGATCCGATCTCGAGTACCTTCTTACCCTTAAAAAATTCTGGAAACAGTCCCTTAGCTTTATCTATGAAGTTTTGATCGAGTATATTCATTTTACTGGTCGGAGTTCAAATTTCATTTGGACCCCATTGTTATCTATTAATTTCACATAAAACGGGGGAAAGCCATAGTGTTTACCGTATTCTTCATAGCGGCGGTGGTTGATATCCATATAGGTGAAGCTCTCTTCGGTAAAACGGCGGCAATCGATCGGATCTTGAAAGGCGCATGGGTGGAGCGCATATGGTACTCGGATCTTTATGACTCCATCTGGCTTCGTAATACGCCAGATCTCATTAATGACGTCAATATACTCTCGAGAGGTAAGGACTTGAGTGAGAGAGTTATTTGCGAGTACTTCGTCGAAGCTATCGTCATCGGCTGGCCAAGGTGTTTGTACGAAGTCAGCTACTACATCAGCCCCAACGTCGGGTGAAATATCGAGGTTCACCCAGTCGACGTCTTCTTCTCTTTTAATATCATTTCCACAGCCCAGGTTTAATTTTTTTAGCATTTTATTTTTGTTTAGTTAAAAATCTATATAAAGTCCTCGCATATTCCCGCTCGACGCTCGCGTTGTAGTCGATCCCCGCTTCGTTCATTTTATTTATCGAGTAGGACCCCAGGTGATTAAGCCATACATCTTTTCTTACTATACCTTTCAATCCACTTTTTAAAAAGCGGTGTCCCCATTCGCTATCTTGGCCATAGAGGAGGAAGCGCTCATCGAAGTATCCAAGTTCCTTAAAGACGCTCTTACGATACACCACCATCTGCGCTGCGAGTATTTCTTTGAGTACTTCCATAGTCCCGTAGGGCTTTTCTCTTTGCTCACGTTGCTGGTTTGAGCTGGTGTTATTCATTACCGGCAAGGCGAGCATCACTGTGGGATCTTGAAAGCTCTCCATGAGTCGCTTGAGCCAGTCAGCTTGTACGAATACATCAGAGTCCATGAAGCAAATGAAGTCGCAGGCAGTTTCTTTGATCGCTTTATTCCATACCCGGGAAAAGTTAATAGGGGAGATTTGCTGGATATTGTTGAGGACCGTGAGCTTAAAAGGATAGTTGGCGTGCTTTACTAGATCCCCGATCATTCCCGCAGCCATCTCATGCTCGTTATAGAGCATGACGACGAGCTCCACCATACCCATTTGCTTTTCTGTTTTAAGTGGTCGGTCGGCCAATTCTTTTATTTTTTTAAATTCATCCATAGTATTCCTATTCTATGTGCATCTTCTTCTTCTACGCCCGCATGTAAGGGTACAAAGAAGTATTTATTTTCTAATTCGTCCATAACTGGTAAATTCGATTTATCAACCGCCGTCAAACAGCTTGCGCATAGATTGACTGAATCAGCATCAGCGTCATGGACTCCTAATGTCCCACACACATGAGTCTTCCCACCATTTGTAAGTTTTTGTCGCCCGCCAAAGACGGTGTATTTGTCATTCCTGTAGTGATGCTGGCCGATCTCTATGCCATTAGAGGCCATATACGTCACCAAGTGGTCATAATCATCTGTAAAGCCACCTGCCATCCATATATGAGCAAAGAGGCCATACTGTTTGTATATCTCGCCTATCATGCGTCTATGGCTCACGAGAGTACGTAAGTGCATCAGGTTGCCCCGGCCGATAGCGGCAGAAATGTCATTCATATGGTACTTATATCCCGCCAGATCAAGATCAATATCTCCCTTTGCTTGTTTTTCTGATCGATCATACCCGAACCAGCGGAGCTTTTTAGCTATGATATAGTCTTCGTCTCCTTTGCAGATGAGGATTCCCCCGTCCCCCGACGTAATAGTTTTAATGGCTTGGAGCGATACGATAGAAAAATCCCCTTTGCCCCAGAAAGTAGAACCAATCGCCTGGGCTGCGTCTTCGATGAGGTAAATACCGCTTTCCCGACAGATATCAAGTAGTTCGCTAAGTCCACGACTGTTTCCGCCGAAATGGACAAAGACGATAGCTTTTGTTCTTGGGGTGATTTTTCGTTTGACATCTTCTATATTTATATTTAAATCTCGGTCAATGTCAGCCCACACTATTTTTGCTTTCCTACGGACCAGTGGCAGATTCGTGGCAGTACAGGTGAGGACCGGAGTGATAACTTCATCGTCTTCTTCTATGCCTGCGAGTTGGTATGCGAGTTCGAGTGCGCTGCTTCCGCTATTGAGCGCCACTACATTCGAAAGGCCAGTTGCTTTTTCAAATTCTTTTTCAAATAGTTCTACTTCGGGACCTTCGGCAAGTTGCCCACTTCGCAATACTCGTGCGACGTTTGCTATTGCCTGTTCACTTACATATGGCTGAAATAATTTTAACATAAATATTCTCTCATTCCTTCTTCAAATGTATAAAGTGGTTTCCATCCAAGCGATAAGATGCGGCTATTATCCATCTGATACTTCATATCCATTCCCGGGCGATTGCCTCGTCGAGTATTCACTCGTTTGCCGGTCAGTTTTTCTGCTTCCGCGCAGAGTTCACGTACAGTGTATCCATCATTCAAAGTCACATTATATACCCGATCCCCTTTCTCTAGTATGAGTTCAAGAGCTGGAGCGATATTTTTGACGTAGATATATTCCCGGAAGCCCGTACCCTCGTTATGTAGAGGCAGTATATATTCTCCAGCGAGAGATGCTTTGATTGCCGGGAGGATTTTTCTTTTATCTTGCCGTGGACCGAAGACATTACAGAAGCGCGTTTCGACTGTCTTACCTTTGAGACTTTCATAGGTATTATCATACGCGATGCGGACCAATGATCCAAAAGCCTTTGAGCATGCGTAGGGATTCTTTGGGAAGATTATTTCTTCCTCGGTCTTTCGGTGTTCACATTCGCCATACACTTCATCGGTTGAGACATAGAGGAGTTTTTTTAGATAAGGGAGTGAGCGGGCGGCCTCAAAGACGTTCAGTGTTGCGCGGTTGTTTTTCTCTAAAACTTTTAATGGTTTCTGTATGGACTCGTCCACATCAGATATTGCAGCGGCATGGATTATATAATCCGGTGCAATCTTACGGATCATTCCTATAGCGTAGTCGGCAGCACAGTCGAGCTTATACACAGTTGCCTTGAGATCATTCACAAGCTCTGGGTGGGAGCCGGCCGAAAAGTTATCAAGGATATACACATCATGTCCTTTGTCAGCAAAATACTCCGCGACGTGGGAGAAAATAAATCCAAGTCCGCCAGTGATAAGTATCCTACTCTTTTGCATGGAAGGCGCGTTTTCCTTTTAATTGCCCGGCACGAGTTTGGTGCACGTTGCCCGGTACAGTATCGGCGTGTGCTTCTTCTTGAGCCATGATCGTTTCAGTCGAGGGTTTGGTTTCTACACCTTCAAAGAGCTTCTCCATTTCCTTTTGGGTGTCTTCGGCCCAGCCGACAAATTCAAAGCCAGGTTGACGCATCGTATCAGCGAGACTTTTTTCAGGGATATCGACGACGACTCCGTGTGGATTCTTTACATACGCATATCGTGGTTTCATTTGTGGTTGTTTATTACGAGGTTTTGTTTGTTGATAAGTTTCGACTTCTTTGGCGATTGTAGCACTGATCTCGGACTCCTTGAACGGTTTAGCAGTAGGATCGGCGAGCATCTTGTAGTATTTCCGTTCCATGTGCTTGGAGTTGGGATCGTATTTGAGATAGCGTTCGATCTTCTTCTCTCTGTCTTCGGGACGCATGAGGCCGTAGTGCTTTAAGATAAACGGAGCAAAGCGGTGATAGTAGTATGTCCATTCAGGTGCCAAGCCGCAATGCACCGGTTTCTCTTTAAACTTTGTCTCTCCATTCCAGCGGAAGAGTCGCACATTCCAAAAGCAGCTCTCGGGTTTGTAGTGGTCGTCATCATTCCACAGATCGACTATAAAGACGTGGTAAGCATCAAGTGGGGCTGATTCTATCCAGCCTCGGGAAAGGTGTTTGGTGAATACTTCGTCCATATCCAAGCACACACAGAAGTCAGGTTTGAGAGCGGCGACGTGGTTGGTTACAAAGTCCTGTTTGATCTTCCATTGATCGACTCCCCATTCACGATTGTCATCGACGAATTTAAATCCATACTCTTTTATGAGCGTCTTCTCTGCTTCGCCGACATTATTACAGAGTATGATCGTCTCGTCACAGAGCCGTTTAAACTCTTCCAGAGTAGCGCGCATATAGCGCTTTGCTTCCCCAGGACCACAAATTCCATAGCCGACTATTTTCATTTCTCACTTAGGCAATGCGCTATAAACCGATTATTCAGAGCGATTACGTCTTCCATGTTATTAATTTTAAGAGTGATATTAGCTCTCTTCTGTTCGTCTTTCTCGCTTTCGTATTCCTTCTTATAAAATCCGATCCATAGCTTTGCATCTTCATTCGCTTCTTCGGCGGCTACTATTTTACGCTCGATTATTCTTTGTTTTAGTGTTGGTTCCATATGTTTTTTTAGCTTTCTTATAAATGTTCGGAGTCTTTTGTGGAGGAGGAAGTCGGCCAAGTTTACGTGCCTTCTTAAATTCTCCATCTAAATAATCATTGATTTCCTTCTCGACCTTTGGATCTACTACTTCGATCATCACATCAAGATCACCGGATAGAAGTATGGCTTTATACCGTGCTTTGTCTATATCGGATACATTCGGATCAGTAAGAGCGCGGGTGGCAATCTCTTTCAGAGTCGGATATTTCATTTCCTTTTTCATAAGCCGATCAGTCATCTCTTTTGGGATCGACTTTGAGATTCTCTCTATTTCTTTTTGGTGTGCTTTTTTCATTAGCCTTGCATTTTACTAATAATCTTCTGGCGCTCTTCGGGTGTAGCACCAGGGGTAATAATATTCATATTTCGTGGACGCTCTATGTGTCCTCGGGCGACGGCCAGCTCGGCATCAAATGCTGTTGTGAGGATTGTTTTGGTCACTCTAGTATATTCCGTATTCTTTGCTTCTATTTTATCCGTGTAGCCTTTGATTATTGCACGGAGTTTTTGAAGCTTCTCTCGAGCAGGAAGGGTCTTTGGGTCAGTGTCGTTTGGATCCACGAGATCGCTAAATACCATGCGCTCTTCGGTCTTACGATACATAGTCAGTTCTTTTTCAAGCGCTTCTATTTCCCCAAGTATTTGAGCCGATTTTGCCTTTGATTCAGCGAGGGTTTTCTTGTAGACAGTACCATCAGATACTCCTATGATCTTATAGTCTCGGCGTGTCCAGTTGGTGCGGTTGTAGATGATCTCTCCAGCCTCGGTTTCTTCGCAAGCAAAAATATAGCCGTCTCCAATACGTTCAATAAACCATGTCTTTCCTATGGTTGTCTTGGCGCCGGCCAGGTCGCTTGATTTTTGTTGTTCAGGATCCATAATTATTTCTCTTTAAAGACAAGGGTGCGCATATCTTCGAGGTGTTTTTCAGTAGCCTCAAGTTTTCCGATTGCAAATGTCTCACTATTATTTTTTATACCTTTTTCATTTCCATAAGAAATAAAAGCTCGTACTACATCGGCGGCAGTGTCATCTCGTAAAATCATAAGAGGTTTTACCGCAGCACTTCCCTCATTTTGAGGAATGGTCTTGATCATAACATCTCCGTGCTCGATTTTTTCAAAAAATTCGATTACATCCCCGCGGTGACGCCAGATATATATTTCTGTTTGTAGTGACGCGAGTCTGGGATGCACGTCTATTTTCCAATTTGTATAGTCCATTTTCGTTTTCTCCCTTATGGGCTTTATGTCTTATGTATCTCGGGGAGAAATGAACACAAGAGAGGCCCATAAACGAATGTTAAGTAATAACGATTCGACGCTAAGTTAGGACACCTTAGCAGTGTTGTTGGCGTTCAAGACAACGGCCGCATTCTCACGAAGGACTGCTACGCCGTAGATTGTGTCTACGACAGTTAGCATACCAAGGTTTTGAAGGAGGTAGTCAGCTTGTACCCGGAAACGTCCACCATTTGTCTCGCCAGAACCAACGCCTGGTGTTTGAAACGCGAAGCCAAATGCACTAGGGTGCGCAAAGAGGTTTCGGAACGTTTGTAAGCCAGAAACGATAGCAGTCGTGACGTAGATTGGTTGATCGTAGAGGACGCCTCGGAAACCACGAGTCGCATCGCCAGGACCAAAGTTACCTGTGCGGATGATATTGAGGTTAGAGAGGTATTGGCTGTAGTATTTTGCAATACCAGCGAGTTGTGTCCAATACACCGTAGGGTGGAAAAAGAATGCAGTCATACTCATATCAAAGTTGAGATTTTCGAGCAGATTTATTGCGTCGCGAATTTCAGCATCCGATAGGGCAGTCGCAGTGTCACCAACGACGTTTGTCGAGAGTGACGACCAGAGAGCGGCCAGAGAATCTTCTACTGCCTGTACAAGAAGATTCTTTGCTTCACGCGCATACTTCTCATTGAGTTTGTATGAGCGAGCGAGCTGCTTCATAGTCATGTCACCGATAATCCACGCAATATATTTGTGGAGGTTCACCGTCAAGGTGGTATCCACTACTGCTGGGGATTGGTCGATGACTCCATCGCCTTCATTGGTCTGGGTAGACACAGTGAAGAGGTTGGTGTAGATGTTTGGCACATGGAACACGGATCCGCCGTCTTGTGCAAATTCCGAAAGATCAGTAAAGAAGTTCGAGAGAACAGCTTTAGGGAAGTTTGGTTCATTTACAATAGGCGTCCAGATCGCAGGTGTCATAGCCGCAACATCGGCCGCGGTATACGCAGCGGTTGGGTTATCAAAGGCCATTTAAATAAACAATTCGGCTTTCAAAGAGCTATCGTTTGGCTTTCCCGGCGAGGATAGCTTGCTGATGCGCACCAAAATGCTTCGCTTTGTCTTCATCGCTTAGATCGTTCCAGTTCTTTCCCCCGACGGTGAAAGATTTTGCTGTTGATCCAGAAGGGATATTATCTTCGGCGTTCTTCTGTGCACGCATCTTTTCGAGTCCACCTTGCACGAACGGATCTTGCAAGGTTTTTCGTGTCGGCTTTGGATTGAACTTGAAAATCATGTCGACTTCACTAGGTGCGAGACCATGCTCATACCCAAATTGTCGCTTGACTTCCACTTGTTCAAGCCGCTCCACGCGGGATCCGATGACAGGATCTCTATCAGCCTCTTTGCGATTAGGCTGGTAAGGTTTCTTGGTGTCCTTAGAGTCGTGACGGCGTTTGGCAAAGCGCTGATTGAGCTTGTTTTCTACATACGCATCAAGCTCTTTCTTAGTGAGAGTGACGGGTTCGCCGTCATCATCACCTTTACCATCACCACCTTCATCATCCTCTTCGTCTTCTTCCTCCTCATCCAAGTCGAGGCCATCGGAGTCCTTTTGTTTTGTCGCGTCGGTGGATTCCTCTCCGACGGGTTTTTTCTCTTTGTCTTCATCAGCCATAGAGTTTATTAGCAGATTACATGGACTGCCTCCAGGTTATTTTTAAGCAAGTTTATCGGGTTAACTTGCGGCCCATATGTGATAAGTATATATCGTTATGTCATATCGTCAAAATTAGGGGTAAATTTTCTCAATTGCTCTTTAGCGCTCATAGCGTCCAACATCTCTTTAAGAAACTTTTTAGCAAGATTGCGGCCTTCTACTTGAGCGCCATAGTCGCCTTGGATCCCGTCGGTGCTGTCTATTTTACGGTGGATATTCATTAAAATATCCCGTAATTTCATTCCCTCGGGTGTGTGGCCTAAACCTTTCAAAAACTGCTTTTCTTCTAGGGAAAAATCGTAGAGCATTTATTTATTGAACAGTTTGTGAAGGTTGATAAGGGGACGGCGTAGGAGCGTTTGGCATTGGTGCCATTGGGGCAGGGGCAGCAGCTTTGGCGCCAAGGATATAGTCGAGGTTCTTGCCTTTCTTAGACAGGATCATGCGGAGGATTCTTTCGGCGCGTGGATCACCCTTGCCAGATAGGTCTGTGTAGAGATTTGTCAGAGTTTCAATATCAGCAGCGATAGGTTCGTTGATATTGAGACGCATATAGCAGTGTGCATTGTCGTAAAAGTCTTTTGGAATTTCTAGGAAAAGGTATGGGCTTTTGCCAAGTTCTTTTATCACCATCTGCTTGGCTTCTTCCATTGAAATAAAGTTCTTTTTCCTCCATTCACGTCGGACGATATCATTTGCATGGACCACAGCCATAGCTTCGAGGACCTGCTCATATTGATCATCGCCGATTGAGTAGCGAAGGGTATGCTCTTCTTTCATTTGCTTTTTAAATATAGGTAGGAGTTGGTCGAAGAATGAGCGTTTGAGATAGTTTGAAAATTTGTCTTGCTTACGTTTGAAATACTTTGATACGGCTGCATCTAAGAGAGCGCCAAGACGATACGGTGTGTTGGCTGGCATAGTTTCACCCGTAGAAGAATCAAAAGAGAAAGAAATTTGCTGTGAATTTTGTATAACCGCATTATCATCAGCAGCAAAATCAGCGAGGTGTTGGCTTCCAGTATTTACTTGTGTGAGGTCACCATCTGGATTGACTTTGATGATAAAGCCGTCTTTGAGTTCAAGCATCGTAGATCCAGCGACTTCCTCGTCAGAAGATTGAAATAGTTTTGTTGCTGCCCAAAGGAGAGAGCGTTGACGAAGGTTAGCAGTCAGGTTACGGGAGATTTGATTTTCAAGCTGCTTCTCGATCTCGCCGCGTCCTTGCCAGCGTCCATCGATCTTCTCATAGTGTGCCTCGTCGAGCGGCCATTTGCCGTCAATGATCTCTTCGACAAATACGATTACGCCCTTACTATCCTTCTTAGTTTTCTTGAAGGATTCAGTGTCAGGAGCGAGCATTTGTACGCAGCATACCAGCTCTTCATAGTCAGATTCTTTTATGGATTCCTTTTTGAATTCTTTGAGAGTAGCGCGGGGGACGAGAGAATAGCGCTCAAAGATAGTGATTGGCTTCTTTTTAGAGAGCCCGTCAAGCTTCCAGCCCTTGTACTTTTGCATCTTCGAGTAGGGCATCTCGTTCTCAATGATCACATACCCACCATTACGGGCGGCGTCTTCAAGTGTCTTGGCTGTTTGAGTATTTCGGAGAGTGCGAAGTGGTACGCGTTCGATCCCATCTTTGATTCTTTTTGATACACATGAGCCGCGGCGTGCCCAGTCTTCTTGCGTTTCATCAATAATATCATCGTATGAGTTCTCGTCGGACCATTCCTTAAACTTTTTATCCATCGCAAACACTGGCCATGTGTATTCATCTTCTGTAGGTTCAAAAATATAATGCGCGGCGTTGATGTTGGTTTGATTCAGAGCAACGTCGGCATGGAAGTTCACAATATTCAAATATGTTTTTCTTTTTCCTTGAGAATCGTATGGACCGTGTTTAAATTTCGATGCGCTTGCAAGATCGATCGCTTCATTCAAATCTTTTTGGGAGTAGTAGTATCCGCCTTCACGTCCACGTCGATCTGCGCTGGCCCATTCGTCACGCACAGTCGGCTTACCGACAAGGAAAACACCTTTTTGATCGAAGTCTTCAATTTCTCCGCGAAGTTCGGCAAAGATGTTATAGGAGTTTTCTATCACAGGTATAGTATATCTTATTCATAATCGTTGTCTACCATTTTATCCCGCTTACGCTTACCACTTGGAGTAAGCATCTGGGATACAGAGTCGTTGATAGACAAGGACGGCATTGGCTTTACCCGTTTATCCACACCATTGATCACGGAGAAGGAGTGTTCTGCTAGGGCCCAGGAGTCAGGGTAGTCGTCAAAGCCTTCGTTTGGGTGCTCCACCACGATCATTTCCCCCACTATTTTCTTTTGGAGTTCAATCATCTCGTTCCAGAAGTCTTTTGCCTCGGGGCTCGTATACTCTCCGTTATCCACAAGTATTGGTAGTTCTGTTTGTTTGTCTTTGATTACGACAGTGAGGTGTGTGTAGAGGATATCTTTAATCATGCGGGAGAATTTTACGCGGATCAGATAGTACCGTGCATTGCGCTCGAACCAGTCCGGCATAAAGTCACCAGCGCCAGTTGAGTCGATAGCGAGCGCTTTGATTCCACCAGAAGTTGATGCGCGTTTATCCATTAGCACCGTCAGCACAGTTTTGTCATGTTGCTTGGCAATATCGATTCCGGCATAGAGCGCGTTCTTTGGATATTTTTTATTCACTGATTCAAGAGCGGCGTGTAGGATTTCGCATTGATCCATGTAGTTGGTGCCATTCATTGAGAGCCAGAGGACCAGTTTTCTCTTTGAATCTTTATTCTCTATGAGGTTTTTAATATCATCTTCGGTGCAGAAGGAGAGCGTGCTTGATGCGAAGAGGTCGTTTTCAGTCAGTGGATATTCACGGCGAAACATATCAAGATCTACGAATTCGCTTTTGATACGGGCGAGTTCGTCAGCGGAGTAGAATTCCGATGCGCTATAAAACCGATTCTTAAAGCGTGAGAGCCCTTGCTTTACATTCTGCCAGAGCTTGTATTGATAGGTACCGCGACCGTTCTCGGTGCTTTCAGCAAAGATCCAGCCAGCTTCAATGTCGACTTGACGCATAGTACCTTCAATGATTTCTTTAGCAGTCATCTTTTCAGTATCAGGATAGTAGGCGATCTCGGAATAGAGGAGTTTCTGGAGCACGCCTCCACGGCCTCCGACTTTAGCACTTGCAGTACCACAGTAGAAGTGGGCTTTGTTGTGGCGGAGTTCTATGTCAGACGCATCGACGGACAGGTATTTTTTAGCAGCTTCGTCGAGCACGGCTGGCTTTTTCTTAATGTCCTCGAGTGAATAGCCGAGCTTCTTTCGAGCGAAGAAGGAGCAGATAAAAGTTCGGTATCGTTTGCGGAATACGTTGGTTGCGTCGTCTTTGTAGGAGAGCACACAGGTTTCAGTTGGGTTTGAATTATATATGTCATCAGCAGCAAAGACCGCAAGGATCATGGAAGAGAATCCCTCACGGCGAGCTTTTAGAATGTTCTCGCGGATACACGCATCGAGTCCCTTCTTTTCAATATCATAATCAGCGACGAGTTCGTTGTAGTACTTGTTCTGTACTTTATTAAATTTAAAAGGCACTAGCTCGCCGGTCTTGGCAGCATCGATTAAAAAGAAGTCTTGGATAAATTTTCGATATTGCATTACGCGTATTCGTTTACATCACTCGAATCAAACTCTCCCATCTTCACATCTACTTTGTCGCGGTATCCGTGTTTTGATAAAATAAGTTTCGCAATTGTAGAATTATATTCACCAGAAAGTCCTTTCGATAAAAGCATCGATGCTTGTTTTTGCATGAGCTCACTAATCACATCGGAAAATTCTTCGTATTTTGTACGCCAGTCATTGATAGTATCGCGATGCACCTTGAGATATAAAGCTAATCCTTCAAGTGTAGGTAGATTTACTTTCAGTTTATTATCGAACATTTCGTAGCCTTTTTCCTCATTTCGCTGTTTTACTACCTGAATTTGCTCATCTTCACACTCTTTTATGTATCTTTTTGCACGTTTTACATACTTTTGAGAGTATTTTGATGGACCTTTTGGACCTGGTTTTGCCATATCTTCACTATACAACGAAACAAAATAAAAGCCAGCTCCATCCACGGACTGGCTTTTATTTATTCCCGTAATTACAAAGCTTATTTATCTTGATTGAGCTCTTCGTCAGTCTTGTCAAATTCAGGATCAATCATTGGGTGCTCTTTGTTTTCTTTCCCAACAAATTCATTGAATTCACGTTCGTCGACGAAGTCTCCAACTGCGACTTTACCCTTCAATTCTGGGTAGTCTTCAAGATCTTCCGGACCGATAACTTTATTGATAGCTGTACGGTCGTAGCTTGAAGGCGCTACGGCTTGGCCATCTGTACCATCGACTGGATTCTTGCGACTCTCAGGTTTGTCGTCAGTCACTTCCCATTGATTGTGATGGTCAGAGCCCATATACACAACCTTGAGGGAGCCTTTTCCTTTCTTTGCCGCGTGATCTGCACGGGCAGCATCTTTCTTTTCATCTTCTTCTTTTGCCATAATATTTTTCGATTTATTGTTTGTAATTCGACCGCCCCTGTCTCAATTATACCTTCTTGGACCTAGATTTTAAAATAACTGTGGATAACTTCTTGCGTAAATTACTTGAAGAGTAGTTATGATCTCGGCTATTGAATACCACTTTGATTCCTGGTAGTCCCTTGCCGGTGTACTTCTTACCTTTCCAGTCAGCTCCTATGAAGCGTATATCGGGTTGTAGGCGTAGCAAAAGCTTTATGAGGTCATTTTCCCTACGGTACGTCACTACGTGGCCTATATACTTGCATGCGCGCAATTGGATACGTCTCTCTATCACACTCTGGATCGGTTTATTCTTCTTTGGCCGGTCCAGTGAGGGATCTTCTTGGAGTCCTACTATAAGGTAGTCGCACTTCTTCGAGCACTCTTCAAACATCAGGTAGTGCCCGGCGTGAGTGAGATCAAATGCTCCACATGTGAATCCTAAAATCATATATTAAAAAAGTCTTTATCGTTTATACCTTTATCATCTATGTACCAGTTTGCGTGCATCTTCACTCCTACCCGCAACACATGATACTTGAGTCCCCATTCCTTGAGTTGCTTCTCGGTAAATTCCTTCCAGTCTTGGTCCGTCTGTGCTCCCCGGGCGGTTTCTATCTTTATGAGATGCCCTTGGTCATAGAGTGTATTGATTACCGCTATCCTGTCCATCTTAGGGACCGCATTCGCATAGTCTTTGAGCCCAAGAGGACCTTTCTCTACTGTGCAGAGTGTACCATCAAGATCGAAGCAATACACTTGTAGAGTGTTGGTGTTATTTGATTTAAGTACTTCGATTGCGTCTCGCACTTGTTGGTCAGTTAATTCACCATACACTCGACCACAAACAACACATTTTCCATCTTTATCTTGTGTGATAATAGAGCCATTCTGTAGATTATCACAGTCGCACTTCTTGTTTATTTTTTTCATAGGCTAAAAATTATCGCAAGTATCGCTATTCCTATAGTAATGAAATCAATTATTCTACTTCTAGGTATTTTTTTCATAAATTACTTCTCTTTTTTCTTCCTATCATAATCAATCCACGCCCACCACTTGAGTCCAGCCCAGGCGAAGAGTGCGAGGATTGCCATCATCCAGTCTTTCTTATTTATTTGGTCCGGTTTTTCTCCAAATGGATTTTTCATGTCTATTTATCTTCTAAGATACCTTGGTAACAATTTTCTATTACTTCAGCATCTGTACCTTGGAACATCTCTTTTTTAAGAAAATCTACCACTGAACGTGGCATCCCTTCTAAGATAACAAAATACGGCATAGAACCGTCTAATACCCCTTGCTCGTACATTTCATGGATATGTATACCACGCCAACGCTTCCCTTCACATAGAGCTGTAAAACCATTGTGATTAGAAACCATGGCGCCTGTAGTAGCTTCGTCTTTGTGAAGTCCGCGCTCTGAATATTCTAGGAATTTCTCTATGTCAGTATCAGTTATTGGTATGTTTCTTAGTACATCTGGCATGAAGTAGCGTATTGTTTCTATGTCATTTGCTTGTTTTTGAGTCATCTATTTATCTTCGAGAGAGGCCAAAACTTCTTTCATAGTGGTTTTATATACTAAGGCCTCGTTATCTTCGTAAGTATTTTGGCGAGCAAGTTTCTCAAGTTTCGCTTTGATCTTTTCCTTTACCTCTTTCTCCGTCTTCTCGACTAAAGCACAAATAAAGATTCAATTACTTTGTATTTATCCTTTAAATCATTTCGACAGTTCAAGACTTGCCACACACTATTATACTTTCTCTCCTCCTTTGGGGTAGAGGGATCTTTTGCGTGATAATGTATACAACCTATTCGACAGTGTTCGCACTTCTCTTTGTTTGGGGGTTGGTTCATCATTTCTCTACATTAAATATGTTGGTAAGGACTTGGTTTTTCAATCTTTCTATTTCATCGTACACTTCACCTTCGCCAGACCAATCTTGCAGAGTAAATTGATCGAATACCCCCCTTGTCTGCTCCACCCGTTCTCTATCGAGGGCTTGCCAGAAAAGGGGGTCAAGAACAGCTATTTGCCAATGCCATAAATAATCAGAGCCAACGCATAACATCATATCTTTGTGATACCCTCCTTCTATTGCTTTTTTGATTACGTCTTCCATATTCCTTGTATTAGTTAGCTTTAAGTTCCTCGACTATCTTCTTTCTTTTTTCCTCGTATTCTTTCAGTTGGTCATCTGTAGGTTTATATTCGATCGTATAAAATTCCTGCTTCTCAAACATTTCTATGAGTTTAAGGACATGCGCGGAAAATTGATTGGTTTCTGGTGTGTCTCCTTTCTTGATATTTAGAAACCACATCTCACCGTAGTTTTGCGTGCCTTTTTGGTAGAAAGGAATTGTTTGACAGACTTTATCCATCCCACCATCGCCATTTGCTAGTGTCCCGATCAGGCAAGCACAGTCACCTTCATATTGTGAGCCATCTATTTTGCCTTCGAGTAGCATCTTTTTCAGATACGCTACTTCTTTTTTTAGGTAGCTAAAGATCGAAAGAATATCGCGACTGCATTGATTTATATAGTCCACAGGTAATTGCCAGAGGTCAGCACCGTAGAGGTTAGCACCGCGGAGGTCAGCACCGTAGAGGTTAGCATCGTAGAGGTCAGCACCGCGGAGGTTAGCATCGCGGAGGTCAGCACCGCGGAGGTTAGCATCGCGGAGGTTAGCACCGCGGAGGTTAGCATCGCGGAGGTTAGCATCGCGGAGGTCAGCACCGCGGAGGTCAGCACCGCGGAGGTTAGCATCGCGGAGGTTAGCATCGACTGCATATTTTTCCAGCACTGCTTCTTTAATAGTTTCTTTTTCAGATTCCCAAAGCACATTACCAAATACTGTGTTAATTGTTACTTTTATTTTTGTCATGTCTTCTCATGTTATTTATAATTTCTACTACTATGATGGGCTACTTCCCATCTCCTAATAATAAATCGGGATTTTGTAGCATGTCTTGAATCTCTCCCACTGATCGGTTAGCAGGGACTTTAGTTGTGTAGTTTTTTAGAGCCATTTCCTTATATTAATTACCTTGTAAATTGCCTCTCTTTAGCCCCCGTCCATGGCCTTAGTCGAACTCTCGACGGCATCGACGCCAGTCGAAACGTAGCCAGGATTACTCACAAGCTAGACCATAGACTGGCGGGGACCAAAGGGAATCAAATTTCCGTTATTTCTATACCGTACTGTGCTTCCACACACTTCTTTTTTAGCCGAAAGAGAGCATACGCTTGACCTTTTTTATAACCCTTGACGTCAAAGACTCTCTCTGAACCGTCGGAATATCCAACCTTAAAATCGGCCACATAATTAAAACAGTGCGTCCCGTTGACGGTATGAGAGAATTTCGGCTGATATTGGACCCGTACCACCCGATCGGACTCATTCTTTGCAAATCGCTGCGTATCCAGTTGTTCGGCGTACTTAGCTTCCTTGCGAGAATCATACAGTCTTCCATTGTATAAGGTTTTTTTGGCATTGTATTTATTCCTCTTTTTAGTGAGTTTTCTATATTCTTCGATTTTCACCCCTCTATTCTAACAGTAATAATATATTTTTATATATAAATACTTATTACTATTATTAGTACTGTGGATACTGGGGATTACCTGCGTGCCCTTATTTTTCAAGCTCTTTTAGGATTCAAAACTGCATTACCTGTGGAAAACCTCGTGGATATCTCGCATAACTTTTATGGTTATAGAAGATATGCAGTTGTATCAACCCGTTTTAAACAGGGTTTTGCACAAGGTTATCCACATTCCATAGAGTATCTGTATGGCACTTAGGGCATCGGTACATATCGGTAGTATTGTCCACGTTTCGAAAGTATTTAAACAAGCCCATACATGATTCCTTGGGGCACTTCCGGTATTCGATTGGCATTAATGGGTACAACATCATAAATTTTATTCAATCTCTCTCGTTCCCGATTATAGTCTATCCCCTTGGATATAGAGGCCAGCTCATCGTCTGTAGCTTGATTTAAGGCTATACAGATGTGCTTTTGCTTGTCTAGGTCCCCTCCATCCTGATACTCATCTACAGCGTGGTGAAATGCGCAGATAAACACGGTTGCCCAGGCTTCCACGACCTGTCTCCCCTTATAGGTCAGTGGGTGCTCCCAGGTGATACGCCCGGCACAGTTCCCCTCATCAGCGCGACTACAAAAGTTCCTTTTTGGATTTTGGAGCAGGAGCCTTTTTTGTTTTAGTGGTATTTTTCGCAATTGCTTTTCGAGCTTTAGATACTTTTTTCATAATCTTGGACCGGGCTTCTTTTGGCACACCTTTCCAGCGTGCGCTTCCACCCAGTGATGATAATTTTTTATGTTCCATAGAATTTTCGGAGATTTATAATATCGACCATATGTTTAGTGTATCGTGCTGGCACGATGATGTCAAAACATCATCTGTGGATAACTAAGATAAAAAGAGCCACACCTTCTTTACGATGTGGACTCTCACTGGCCTAGGTAGCGACTTCGGCTAAATATAAGATCCTTTTTCGGCTTGTGTTGGTTCGGGGCTATTCGTCCCATCTTTTGATCCAACAATTTTACAAATGAAAAAGATGAGCGCGATTGATGCTACGGTGAGCACTACGAAGTATGTTTGCATAAAGATTAGGTTTGATCTGTATTGTACACCCGCCAACTAAAAATCCCCCAGGTCGAAGGGGATTTTTAGCTTTTCCAGTCGGGGCAACCTGATGAGTGCCCACCATATTTTATCATCTACGCAGGTATTTCCAAGTACACAATGCAGTAGGGCGCTAGGGATTCTTCTGGAGTAAATTCCATACTGGTTGTCGAGTCAATGCTCGTACATGAGCGTCCGATTGATTTTGAAGGT
>JACCDG010248507.1_pt1 | contig 38750 bp, 71 predicted proteins | sample 7442471 | NCBI WGS metagenome assembly JACCDG01 (sample SAMN15323444, study PRJNA562643) | freshwater metagenome | isolation source: river surface water | place: USA:Blue River Watershed | collected 2017-08-17 | reverse complement strand
GCTGTTGAACAAGAAAAGAAATGGGCCGAATTCCTTTTTAAGGATGGCTCAATGATCGGTTTGAACTATCAGCTTCTAGTCGATTATATCGAGTGGATTGCTAACAAGAGAATGACAGCCGTAGGGCTTCCATCCCCCTACAAAGGTGGCCAAAATCCATTACCGTGGACGCTGAAATGGATTTCGGGTGCCGAAGTACAAGTCGCCCCTCAGGAAACAGAAATCACATCCTATGTGACAGGGGCGATATCAAAAGATGTTGATGATCAAACATTCAAAGGGTTTGAACTATGAGTGATCCAGTACCACTTAAAGTCAATGACTATTGGGGTCGTCGGGCAGGTATGCTTTGGATGAAAAACAAAGACTACTTTCCACAAGGCGAAAATATTTTCAAAATCAAGCGTGGTTGCCAATCTACCACCGACAATCGTGGTCCTACTGGTTGGAAGTTGCGCCGCGCCCCCCGACGTTATCGTAACGTCAAGCTGACTCGCAAATATGGCGTCGGCTAAACCACATCGTTTTCACGAGGCCGCCCGCATTTGCCATTGGTCATACTGTGTCAAATGCGGGTTTCTCGTGTTAAAAAACGAAGCATCTCGCAAACATTTTCAGAAACCATGTCCTGGCTCCGATGAAGACAAAAAAGGTAATTGATTCTTCCTCTCTTCTACCACGCTGTAAGAAGTATGGAATTGTGACTCGCCGAACTGCAATTAGACGCATTGAGACCATCAAAAAAGACCCTAAAGCGTATTCATGGAACGAAAAACAAACACAGATTCGCACTATTCATCGCGAATCTGGTCCAGGCGATCTTTGGGTTTATCGCGATACTCTTAATAAGAAAATGCAATCGGTCCCAATTGCCGAAATCAAAACAATTCAAAACTTTGTTGCTAAGGAAGTTGTGATTGCTAAGATTAAAGGTGTTTGGAAACATGATTCTCCTCGCTTTCCTGAATTCACTTATTACAATGGGTGTTATTACGTATGGGATGGAAATCACCGTGTAATGGCTCGTACTTTACGTGGTTTCAAATATATTCGAGGGTATGTTTCTTATGGGTACAAGAACCACCATGAATTCATAAATGAACAAAAGAAGAAATTGGATCAAAAGAAGAAATTGGACCTAAAAAATGCAGCGTGAAAAAAACTTGCATTGTGAAGTATGCGAGTCCAGTTATAGGATTGAATACGATCCTGCTGATGGGGAACCTGAGACTTGTCCTTTTTGTGGGGCCGATATAAACAACGCTTCTGATCCTGTTGAGGAAGACGAAGATGACTAAAGCCGAACGTCGGGCTAGTTTGATGCGTTCCATGCGCCGAAATGAATTGGTGGAGGTATGGGTTCATCATGGTTTTCTAAATCATCTAGCAGTTGATTTGATAGCTGAACTTCAAACAGCACTGGATAGTATACCAACAAAGTATCGAAATACGGCGCATATTTCTTCAGAAACATATACAAAATATCACACTGAATATCATACAGTCACTCTCTTTTATAACAAACCAGAAGATGATGAAACGTTAGGTAAACGGGTAGATGAAGTAATCATGAAAGAAAATGCACGTCGCAAGGCCGAAAAGAAACGACGTGAAGAAAACGACGCCAAAGAATATGAAAGACTGAAAAAAAAGTTTGAAGGAAAAGCCAAATGAACATCGAAAACATGAAGCGTTTCGTGAATGCTCTTCGGGCTACAAAACGTAAGCAAGTTAGGACTAAGATTTGTAATCTCGATGGTTCTTGTTGTGCTTTGGGGGTTTATGCCCTAGATATTCTCAATATGCATGAACTTGACGCTCACGGTCTTATGTATGAAGCTGTTTGTGCCGAACTTGGTATCACGCCATACAGTGTAGAAATGTGGAGGCTTGTCGATCTTAATGATGTGATTGATAAGGAAACAAAAGAATATCGGACATTTGCTGAAATCGCCGATATTCTGGAGGAAAGATATCTACTGTAACGATTTGGGTAAAATCGAGGAACTTCAAATCCAGAGATTGGGGGTTCGAATCCCCCTCGTTACGCCAACGGAGTGATATGACAATGAACCTGAATAAAATCGAACAGTTCGTAGAAGTTCTTCGGAACACCAAAGAAGTCAAGATGGAAGGCGAGCTAGGAATTCCTGGTTGTAGAATGTGTTCACTAGGAGTGTATGCCCATTATATCATGGGAATGTCCGCTCAAGATATCCAACATGTTGAAGAAGAAATCATCTATGATCGTATTGCGGATGATATGGAAGTTCCGCTTGAATACATCAAGAGAATCTATCATTTAAATGATTCCACCGATTATATTGAAAGTATTCCTGTACCTAAGACTTTTGGGTATGTGGCTAATTGTATTGAAGACGAGCTTGTAAAAGGCAATTTCGATTTGGATAGTCTCAACGAATATGGTGAAATCTACATCGTGGAGAATGACTGATGCTCGAATATCTGACAGGTTTTCTTATTTGGTTTGCAATCTATGATTATTACATTGCGATTGGAGGCACGGCACTTATCGTTGCAGGGTTCCTTTATTGGGTCTGGCGCTTCCTTTGGATGTCTCCTGAAGAAGCTCAAGACATCAAGGATGCTGCTTTTTGGGAGCGAATGAACGAATACAAGCCTCCTGCCGAAGAACCAACACTTTTGCCTTCGAACAACGATTCCTATATGACAGTGACGTTGCCGTCCAACAATCACATCCTCATTGCTAACTCTCAACCAAACATTGATGCTTACAGCAATGTTGAGCCTCTTATCGATGACAAGGTATTGGAAGTGCCCCCGATAAATAAGCCTAAGATTGTTCCTAAGAAAGGCAAGAAAAAATGATCGAAGTATGAATACCAGCCTAGAGGCCCCCATTTCTAACCCATCTGACAGCCGTTATCGTATCATCAATGAGTATCCATGGGAAAGAAATCTTCAAATGTCTAAACTGTTTCTAAAAGTAAAACGTGATTCTCTAGCCGAAGAGGCAAGAATCATTCGCCGTCAAGAACTAAACCTTCGTAAGTGGAAGCTTAAAGCAAAGGTTGCTCGCGATGCCGCTCGTGTTCGTAAACCAAATCGTAAATACGATCCTGTTCTTCGGGAAGCTTTACGTGACCATCGTATGAAGATTGTACGGCCTGAGGTCAGAGCGGCCAATCTAGCAATGGGGTTCCTCAATTTTGTTCCATATCGGGACATGGAACGAATTGCTTTCACGTCTCCGAATTGGCGTAAGGTCTATAACAATATCGTGAAGTTCGGCCCAAATCCCGATAGTCAGGAGTTACGTGCCAAATTCGAGGCTTGGGTTGATACCCATGCTATGGGTATTGCAAAAACACACAACCAGAACCCATTGAAGGATTATGCTGGCTATCTTTCTCCGACAAAGCATTATACTTGGGGTTTGCCTTATTACGATTTTGATAAGAAAAAGTGAGAAAAAGTCAAACTGATAAATACAGTCATCCCGCAACGTAACATAAGAGGTAAATCGGATGTCTATTGTTTATCAGTTTGACCGCGATCCTAAACCTGTTTTTATTGGTTATGATGGTGTTGACGGCGACATGCGCGCCGCCAATGAGGAGCTTTATCGCCCCGAATTTGATCCAACGAAATTCCCCTTCTACACCATTACAAAATCAGCGTCACTATATCGAATTGATATTCATGTTCCTGGTTTCAAAGCCAGTCAACTTGATGTTCGAATCGATGGTGATATCATGTCAGTATCAGGGAAGCGTGAAGTAGTTCCCGCTGATATGGAACTGGTTTTTGATGGGACGAATGAATCGGCTGAATTCAATAAGCAGTTCCGCCTTGCTGATAATCTAACTGTTAAGAGTGTTGCGGTTCTTGATGGTATCCTAACAATCGATCTTAACATCATGTATGTTAATGAACGTGAGGGGGATTATTCTGCTTCCTTCAAAGAAGGGGATTCACCTAAAAAAAAAGTAACGATTCCTGAAGTAGTCGTTCCTGTTGATACTGCAGGCGTGGTGGTTGAACCCCCCGCGCCTGTTGTCATGCCTGTAACGCCCGCTCCTGCCATCGAGCCAGAGCCAGTTGTGGTAACGCCTCCTGTTGTAGAAACCCCTGTTGTGGTCGAAACACCAGTTGAACCCGTAAAGGTTGAAGAACCAGCGCCAGTAGTCGCTGTTGAAGAACCAAAGGTTGAAGAACCAGTAGTAGAAACCCCTGCTCCAGTAGTTGAAACTCCTGTAGTCGTCGAAACTCCTGAGACTCCTGTCGTGCCAATTGAGGCCCCAGAAGCTCCTGTTTCTGAGGCGCTTGAAACGCCTCCCGCGCCTGTAGTGGAAACTCCAGTAGCAGAAGAGGCTCCCGTTGTCGAAGCTCCAAAAGAGGAAATTGTAGCAACGGAAGAAACACCAACACCAGTTGATGTTGTCGCCTCAGAACCAACACCAGTAGAAGAACCAAAGGTTGAAGAACCAGCACCAGTTGTCGCTGTTGAAACACCAGCGGTTGAGACTCCTGTCGAAGAACCTGAAAAGCCAAGTCTATCTGAGCTTGATGCTCCTAAAGAACCAAAGGTCGAAGAACCTGTAATTGAGGCTCCAGTTGAACCTGTAAAGGTTGAAGAACCAAAGGTCGAAGAACCTGTAATTGAGGCTCCAGTTGAACCTGTAAAGGTCGAAGAACCAAAGGTCGAAGAACCTGTAATTCTAATGCCTGAAACGGCTAATGAGCCAGTTAAGACAGAAGAATCAGCACCAGTTGAACCTGTAGTTGAACCAGCACCAGTTGCCGAAACTCCAGTAGCAGAAGAAGCGCCCGCCGATCCTACCCCTGTAGTCGAAGCGCCAGTTGAAGAACCAAAGGTTGAAGAACCAAAGGTTGAAGAACCAAAGGTTGAAGAACCACCAGCGGTTGAACCTACTACGCCAGTAGTAGACGCTCCTGTTGAGCCAATGCCAGTTGAAGAACCGAAAGTGGAAGAGCCTAAGCCTGAGGCCCCAGCCGAAGAGCCTAAGCCTGAGGCCCCAGCCGAAGAAGTTCCTCCAGCGGCTAATACGTAAAGTATAAAGGGGGCTTCGGCCCCCTTTCTAACTCCTATGGAATGGACATATAAAGGGGAGATATTCACTCCCGATGATTTGACCGCTTGGCTTGGTTTTACCTATGTGATAACTAACCTCACAAATGGAAAACGTTACTTTGGTCAAAAGAAATTTTGGTCAACACGAACCAAAAAGATCAAAGGTAAGAAGAAGAAACACAAACTTGAATCGGATTGGAAAACATACTGGGGTTCCAATCTTCAGTTACAAACCGATGTTAAAGAACTAGGCCAATCCAACTTCACCAGAGAAATCCTTGACCTTTGTGAACGCAAGGGTCAAATGAACTACTTGGAATTGAAGTATCAAATACTGCATGATGTTTTGCTTGACGCGAGCGCTTTTTACAACGATTATGTGGGGGCTCGCATCCACCGCAAGCATCTCCCCATACACCCCGTCACTAGCACTTCTAGTGCAAAACTGACCTGAATTGACAGGATAGATCGGAGGGAACGCCGATTGAGGGGTGCCTATGTTGTTTCAGGATGTAGCTCACGGTAGAGCGCGCATTAAAAAATGTGAGGTAGAGGCGATGAGTCGGCGCCGATAGTCGTTAGGGTTCAATTCCCCTCCATCCTGGCCACTGTTACAAAGGTACAACATGTTCACACGTTTTCAACAGGCTATCCTGCTTGAGATGATCGAGGAAGCTATTGAAATAGAACAAGAAGGTTTGCGGTACAACCAAAATGCCACAGACCATGAAGCAAAATTCGGGACTGATGAAGAAAGGCTTGCTGCCTTGATCGATCTACGCCAAAAGATATCCGCCAACAACGGGGACAAGTGATATGTCTAAGAAAGTTATGCACACCCTTACTGGTGATGTGGGAGGCCGTACTGGCAAGTTTTCATTCAAACTGGAAACCTATTCCGAAACGGAATCCCCAAAGTTGTCAATTCTAATGAATGGTTTTGATACGTTCGAAGAAGTCGATAGTTTTAATCGTCTTCTCGACATCTTTAAGATGATCGATGTGCGAGAGCAAGACAAAAACGTTTACTACTGGCTCTTGTGCCACGCCACCCAATCGAAAGGTGGCTCCCCCAACGCTTCAATGCTGGAGATGGTTTATGCTTGCACCGAAGCAAGTGTTGAAATCACTTCTTTTTCGAAACGCATGGCTCAGAACTATGAGTTAGTGGAAACCCCAATTCAGGATGGTATCAAATATACTGTCAGGCGAAAGTCTGATTCTCCATCCGTAAAATTTACCTAGCTCCCTGGTCTAACGTTTGAACGCAACGTTAGACCTAACTAAGGGGGCTAATAACCCCCTCTTTTTCCAAGGAACCTAAAACGATATGACAATGAAGCCTGAAGATGACAATCTAGCTTTAGAAATGCTCAACGAATTGATGCAAACACATTCTCGTAAATCTAATTTTGATAAGGTAATGGAATTTCAGAAAGCCATTGCTGACGCCTTACAGAAGCCTTTAAAGGAGACGCCCTCCTTTCCGCCGCCTGCAACTGTTGTTTTACGTACTGGTTTGATTGATGAAGAAAACAAAGAATTGAAAGATGCTATTGCTAAGAGCGATATCGTTGAAGTAGCCGATGCATTGATTGATCTTCTTTATGTTATCTATGGAATGGGAATTGAATTTGGACTACCAATGAACAAACTGTTTGACGAGGTACACGAGTCCAATATGACGAAGTTCGATGATCTTGGGAAACCAATTTTTCGGGCTTCTGATATGAAAGTGATGAAGGGTCCTAACTATCGTCCGCCTAATCTGAAGAAAATCCTCTTTCCCGAAGCTGAGTGAAAACAACGAGGGTGTTGTCATGATGGAAGCTGAAGAAACCGTAAAGCACATTCCAGTCAACACATTCCCCCTTGAATGTTCCCATATGCTTTTTCAAAACAATACTCCAGGCGAAATGACTTTTTATCTCGCCGAAAATTGGGGTAAGGCTATGAAGTTGGGGGATAAAGATTATCCTATTGGGCCAGCCGCGCCGTCCGAACTATTGGCCAAATATGGCCACGATGGAATGCGCCGTATTCTTGAACGCTTCGGAGCATTCTGGATTTCTGCCCAAGGCCGTCTCTATTTCCGTCGTCACAACGTTTGATCGAGAAAACAAAATGATGAAAGTCGTTCCTGACTATCTAAGCAATGCCGATAACGTTATCGGCAATGATATCGCAAGCGGTATGGGGTATGATGCCCATAATGACTATGGGTTGGCTCGTATGTTTCGTCAGCGCTGGTTTGAGCATCAAATCTCCAAGAAAGACGGACGCGAAATGTTTTCGGGTTCGTTTATCCCAAAGTCTCGGTATCCTAAGTTGATCGAGGCATTTGAAGCTGTTCAACAGCTTGATTATGTTGGGCCACTGCGTATTTGGATGTTTTCAAAAGACATCATTGTTGGTAGCAATGAAAGCATTTTCATTCTTGGAATGAGAGATAGCGTTGATAATCGTCTTCATATTTCATCATCGAAAAATGTAGTTGAACGACTGCAAACAGAGTTTGGGAAAGACGAGCGTGAAAAGGTTCGTTTGTCTTGGTGGTATTACGATCAGCACGCCCAAGTCGATGACTGCAATATCGATTTTGTGTTTGATAATGAGGCAAAGGATGCCTATTACCCCTGTCTTCCCAACGGCATTGATTCGTTCTTGGATTCCTATTGGCAATCTAATGCCCCTATTCTTATCCTAATGGGTGATCCAGGAACAGGTAAAACCTCTTTCATCAAGCATTTTATCCAGAAGTATTCGTTGAATACGATGGTGACCTATGATGAACAGGTTATGTCATCGGATTATTTCTACATCCAATATCTAACAAGCTCCGATAAGAGCCTTATGGTATTGGAAGATGCTGATTTGCTGCTCGAAAGCCGTGAACATGAAGGCAACAAGACAATGAGTAAACTACTCAATGTTTCCGATGGTTTGGTGAAACTCCAACAAAAAAAGATTATCTTCACGGCCAACATCAAGGATTTCAAGCGTATTGATGAGGCTCTTACTCGTCCAGGCCGTTGCTTTAATGTTCTGGAATTTGGAGAGCTTTCTTACGAAGAAGCTGTTAATGCGGCCAAGGTGGCAGAGCAACCTCCATTGGAAGAACGTCGCAATTACACGCTATCGGAAATCTTTAATCGGTATAAGCCTATCACTCGTCAAAAAATCGGGTTTGCGTAATGGTATGGTATGACCCGTTTGATTTTTGGGATTGGAGTGAACCCCCAAAGGAAGAGAAAATGGCAGAAACAAAAAAACAAGTTGAATTCGAAAAGCTATCGGATTTCATTTCAATCAAGGCAGCGGTGCACAAAGATGGACATGGGGTAATCCATTTTAACACCTTGCGCGACGGATATGTAATTCCGATCCGTTTTGTGAAATCTCTGATTGATGAACTTGAGGCAGCTTGTGATGCTGCTGCTCTTATGGAGTCGGTAAGAAAATGAAAGCCGAAGCGTTGCTTGAAAAGCTAAAGTCATTACTTGTTCTGATCGATGATGATGCCGATGTTGTAGTTGGGACGCGCGCCCGTTTCAATATCACAAGAGTTTTGATGGTATCAGAAGACGGTAAACATCAAATCATCTTTGCTATTGATGATACCCCATCTCCCCAAAGTCTAGATTATGGAGTCGAAAATGTCGGTTGCTAATCTTATCACACCATTTCTGTTGGTTACGATTGGCTCTATCGCAATCACGGCTTATGTTATCATTCCAGCTTTTCTAATTTGATATGGGTCACTATATATGTCAGGTGTGCAATCAACGTTTTCCTGGAAAAGCTCTGCGATGCAATCCTTGCCGTAAAAAAGAATCAGAGAAAACCATCGATAAAAGTCGGCGGGACTGGTATCTTAAAACCAAATATGGTATGGTGGACGATGAATTTGAAATTTATTGGCAGGCTTGTAGGGGGAAATGTTTCATATGTAAAATGCCATTAATCATGCCTTTGAAACAAAGAGGCCAACCCATGAATACTGTAGCTATAGACCATTGTCACAAGACAAATAAAATTCGTGGTCTGTTGTGTGCAGGTTGTAATAAAGGGATTGGTCATTTCAAAGATGATCCTGAAATTTTGAAAAAAGCTGCCGAATATTTGGAGATGGGTTATGTCTAACATTGTAAGAAAATTAGCATCAGTACAAAAAATTCAAAAGTTCGAGCCAATTCCTGGGGCCGATGAAATACATTTGGCCCAAATTTTAGGTTGGCAAGTAATCACTCGAAAAGGTTGGGCTAATCCTGGCGATCTTGTAGCGTGGTTCGAGATTGATAGTTTTCTCCCGATGCGTCCTGAGTATGAGTTTCTTCGTTCAAAGGGATTCAAATCTACGAAGAATCTAGGAGATGGTTACCGTCTCAAGACGATGAAGATGCGTGGCCATATCAGCCAAGGCCTTATTCTTCCTCTTAGGGAAGTTATGACTGGCGCAGGATTTGTGGAAAAGGACGGTGTTTGGTCTCGTGATGTTCTTGACGAAAAGGGACAGCTTCTAGAGCATCAAGAGTTGGTTCTTACTGAAGACACTGATCTTACTGATTATCTAGATGTTCAACTCTACACGAAGCCGATTCCTTCCCAGCTACAAGGTCGAGTACGCGGCAACTTCCCGATCTTTATTCCAAAGACGGATCAGGAGCGCGCCCAGAACTATCTCAAGTTCATTCGGCAGTATGTTGAAGCTGGCGAAACTGATGCTGGTTTCGAAGCTTCCATCAAACTTGATGGTAGTTCGATGACTGTTTATTACCATCGTAATGAAGTTGATAAGACCGAACGTGTTGGGGTTTGTTCTCGTAATTGGGATTTGGACGACGACATTACGGAAATTGAACTTCCTGATGGCACGAAGGAATCAGTGCAGGCGGCCCATCGTAACTCATTTTGGAAGACGGCAACTGATCGCAAACTAACCGAAAAGGTCAAGCAAATTTACCAAGAGGAAGGACTTGAGGTAGCTTTGCAAGGCGAGCTAGTTGGGCCTGGAGTACAGAAGAATCGCGAACGTATTCCTGAGCTAGAATTCTACCTCTATGACGTTTGGGATATTCGCAATCAACGTTATCTTCAACCCGAAGAACGTCAGGCTCTAGCCCAGCGATATGAAATCAAGCATGTGCCTGTCTATCGTGAAAGCGTGAAGCTTTCCGAGATTGGTTCATCGGATGATATCATGAAGGCCTTGTTGGATTACGTTGAAGATATTCCTAGCCTTAATCCTGAAGTCAATGCTGAAGGATTGGTTTTCAAACACCATGGCAAGGATTTTTCCTTCAAGGTAATTAGTAACAAGTATCTATTAGAGGTAGGTGAGTAAATGGATAAACGTCCTAGTTCACAATTGATGCCAAGAGAACCTACCAATGTTATGCTTCAAGCTGTTGAAAAGCAACTTGATGGAATGCCCGAAGAAGAGCGTAAGGCATGGGTGAATTCGTGGGCTAAGATGGTGTGGTCTACTATGTGGGAAGCCCATTTCATGACAACCCATTCGGTATCAACTTCATTTTACAATGCAGTCAATACCGACTAAATAGTTTCTTTCAACCTACGAAGGAAACTAATGGATAAAGATACTACAGAAACAAACGGATGGCGCTGCCCTGGTTGCAAAAAGGTTTGGGCGCCATCTGTTAAATCATGCCTTGATTGTGAAAAGCTCGAAAGCGCCCAACCAAAGGACACTCGTAAGTTTCTAACTGAAAAGGGTTCGGGTTTTGATATCAACGCATTTAAGAATGGGGCTCTTTACTACGATTGAGGTAATCAATGGAATGGTTTGCGATATTGCTACTGTATATCATGGCTATAATCTTAGGGGGGTTATCTTTCATGTTGTTTGCAGCCCTAAAGATTATGCACGAAGCTCTTGAAGATGCTAAGAAAGAATTAGCCGATATCAAAAAGTTTGTTGATGACAAACAGCAATATGTTGATGATCGAATTGCATACCTCAAGTCCATATTCCCCTTGTTTTTTTGATTGACATCTGCTGGTTTTTCCCTTATGCTGTAGGATCAACTAAGGGGAAATCAATGATGCGGAACAGTGTACAGCCCCTCACCTGGGGCATCATCTATGACGTTTGCCTAATTGTCTGGTTTGCTTTGAGCGCTGTGTACCTGCCTTGGGCGGGCCTGCGCTTTATTGCGTTTCTTATCGCGCTCGCGATCTACGCGAGCCTTTGGGTTACGTTGGCAACAATACGGACAGTTGGGTTTGATGTCACCCAACGTAGGTATTATCCCAATGAAAGTGGTCTATCTGTCTGATCTTCATTTCGAGATTAACGGACGGGGTGGAATCTTCCACACAAACAAATTTCCTGCAGGAAATTTGTTAGCTATAGCTGGCGATACGTCTCCTGTTAAGGCCTTACAACATAACATGCAAGACTCTGCTTCCCGCTCAGTACGCAAATGCTGGGATTGGTATCGGGCTAATGTATTTCCAATGTACAAGAACGTTATCATAACGTTCGGTAATCATGAGTATTATGGAAGTCAATACTCTGAATCTGAAGCTATCATTAAAGAGTATTTCAAAAACGATAATGTATATGTGGCCGAGAAAAACCACGTAATTATCGATGGTATCCTCTTCATTATGACACCGCTTTGGACAGATTTTGAAGGGGAAAATCCTCTGTCTATGATGGCTGCCCACGGTTACATGTCTGATTACAGATTGATTTACGAGTCTCTTGTTCCTTATAAGAAACCGATCACCCCTGAATTCATTCTAACAGAACACAAGCTGCAAAATATGTATCTCTTAGATGTTCTAAGAACCTATCCAGGGATGCCGACATATGTCATGACTCATCATGCTCCTTCATATCAAAGCATTCATCCAAAGTATCGGATGTCAGAAGCCAACGGAGCTTACTACTCTAATCTGGAGGATTTAGTTTTGGATCATCCTCAAATCAAGTTCTGGCACCATGGCCATACTCATAACTCAGGAGAATACATGATTGGAGATACTAAAGTTATTTCTAATCAATGTGGTTATCTTGGTTATGATAATTTTCAGGGGTTTGATCCTGATAAATTCGTAGAGTTTCATTAATGCCTAATATATTCTTTGCTTCTGATCATCATTTCGGGCACCGTAATATAATTAAGTTTACTGGATTGGATGGTGAACTAATTCGTCCTGGTTTCGAGTCTATAGAGCATATGAACGAAACCATTATTGAACGACACAACAAAGTCGTAAAACCAAACGACAAGTTTTATTGTGGAGGGGATTTCGGTGATCCTGAAATGGCCAGACGAATGAATGGTCATAAGCGTTTGATTTTGGGTAATCACGATCAAGATATTCGTCGTCTTTCTGCTGCTTTTGAAAAAATACAGCTATTACGGTATTGGAAAGACGACGGCCTTAATTTTCTTCATACACATTTTCCTGTCCATATGACTGCCGATCAAGTTCCTGCCAGGGCATTACATTTCAATGTTCATGGTCACATCCATGAAAAGCTTGTTCGGCATGATGATGGTTCTCTTGATAATAGATACATCAACATTTGTGTTGAGCATCTAAACTATACTCCGATTCACTATGATGAATTGGTGGCTATCATGAAGAACCGTATGGTAGCATAAATACCCTATTCAAAAATAGGGGAGTAAGTACTATCGCTTTCATATTCGATACTGGAGGAGATGATGATCTAAAGTTTCTGTCAATTGACCAATTGGTAGATATTAGAACACTTCTGATCAGCGTTAGGGATTCAACACATTCGAAATCCGAACATGATAGAGCTATCGAAATGATAAAGGTGATAGATGAGGTATTAGGTAATGAAGTAAATAGAGGAATGGATGTCACTTGATAATGGAACTTATATACTCTCTTTACAAAACGAGTATATCGTCAATCGTTTTCATGCCGCTGAAAATTTGATTGACGGAACGCTGCCGATGGAGGAACGTGTTGCTCGTGTACAGGGCGCGTTTCGACCAGGGGTGGCCTTTCCAACTATGGAGCGAGCTTTGCTCTGTGCTGAGTATTTCGAAGAGCATGATCCGTCCGAACATGGAATCTCAATTATCGATACATACAAAGCGTGTACGTGGGATGATCTTTCCACGCTCGCTAATGTCGAAATAGATTTCTTGGATGGAGGAGAATGAGCTACACGATCTACTCGAAAGAAAAATGTCCCTTCTGTATCAAAGCAAAGGACTACCTTTCGAAAAGGGGATTATCCTTTACAGTCTTTACATTGGGGGAGGATTTCACGGTTGATGAAATTCGTGAAAAATTTCCTGATGCAAAAACCTTCCCGATCATTGTTGAAGATGGTCGTATGATTGGGGGGTATAAACAACTGACAGACCATCTAGGTTAACCTGGAGACTATATCATGGCAACGAAAGCAGCAGTAGCTAAGACGACTACATCCACAAAGCAGACCCGTTCGGATATCATCAAGCTTCTTAAGGCAGGAAACTGCACGGTGAATTTTAAGAAGTCGGACGGCACCAAGCGCACCATGCGTTGTACCCTCAAGGGTGCCACGGTTCCTGAGGGGCAGAAGCTTGGGGGTGATTCCAAAACATCGATCAAGGTTATGGACGTTGACGCCAACGCTTGGCGCTCATTCCGTCTGGACGCTATTATTGGAAAGGTGAAGGCCACTGCCTAATCCTTGACGTATCAGGATGGGTATGTTACATTGGGCTTAAACCTGCAATCGCACACTATCTACGAGAAAGCTCAAATGTGGTTACCCATCCTGTCTCTCATTGTAATCTGGCCCGTCCTAGTCTTTGGTTTTCTACCTAAAGCCGTTGGCTTTTGGGGCAGCCTTACGTGGTGGCAAGTTTCATTGCCACTACGGATAGCATTTTTCTTCGATGTATTAATCTGCATCTTTTTCACCGTCACACCTTTGTTGAGAACATTATCCTAGGAGGAACTATTTTAACCCACAAGGAATTGTTACGCATACTTCAGTATGATACTGAAACAGGAATTTTTACGTGGAAGATCAAGCCTTCTGCGAGAGTAGAAAGGGGCTCTATCGCTGGATGTATCAATCAAGATGGCTATAGACGAATAAAAATCAACAAAAAAAGTTACATGGCATCAAGACTGGCTTGGTTTTACGTAAAGCGTAAATGGCCAAAAAAAGAGATAGACCACAAAAATCGAATTCGATTAGATAATCGTTTTGAGAATCTTAGAGAAGTTTCTAGAAAACATCAAATGGCCAATCTCAATCCTCGACCACGTTCCCTTCCAAAGGGGGTATGGAAAGCAAACAAGAAATTTAGAGCGTCTATCACGTATAATTATAAGAAAATTTATCTTGGTGTTTTTGAAACGATAGAAGAAGCAAGTGGCGCTTATAACAATAAGCATTTAGAATTACACGGAGAAATTTAAACCATGCCTATTGATTGGAATGATATTTCAAGAAATGCCAATGGCGGAACTGAGTTGATGGCAAAGTCTTTAGAACGGTACATTGATGTAGAGTTATTGGATGAGTTTCAAATTATTCCATCACGGGTTTTGAATCCGTTTGATGAAACAAAGTATAGAATTTACTGGTCTCATGATCTTGCCCACGATCCAAACGCTGCTTTTCTCAAATCAGATTTGAACAAGATTCATCGCCTTGTGTTTGTATCACACTGGCAGCAGCAATCTTTCATTAATCAGTATCGTCTTCCTTGGTCTAAGACCAATGTTCTCTTGAACGCAATCGACAAGATCGATGTGACAGAGAAACCAGATGATAAGATCAATTTGATTTATACGAGTACTCCCCATCGTGGCTTGAACATTCTTCTTCCTGTTTTTAAGAAGATCGCCGAAACCAATCCTGATCTACACCTACATGTTTATTCCAGTTTCTCGCTCTATGGATGGCCTGATCGTGATAACGAAGGCGATATCAAGCGTATTCTGGAGTCAGCCAAAGATCACCCCCAGATCACGTATTATGGGGCTCGGCCTAATGAGGAAGTACGGGAAGCTCTAAAGCAAGCTCACATCTTTGCCTATCCTTCGATTTGGCCTGAGACAAGCTGTATCGCTCTTATGGAAGCCATGAGCGCTGGTTGCCTTTGCGTGCATCCCGACTTCGCAGCCCTCCCCGAGACAGCCGCTAATTGGACATGGATGTATACGTGGCATGAGAATCAACAATCACATGCAAGCGTATTCTATGACATGCTTCTAGAAGCCATTGCCCATGTTCGTAAGACCAAGTTCAAAGAGGATGTTCGTATTCAAGGTCAAAAATCCTATGCCGATGTATTCTATTCATGGGATATGCGCAAAGTTCAATGGACGAATTTTCTGAAGTCACTTCAAGGTCTCCCAAAGGACTTTCCGAAGCGCGAAGAAGAAGTCCTAACCTTTAGTTCCTAATGGCTAGGGTTCACGCCGATGCGAAATTCATGGGGGCCGAACCTTTGGCCCCTATTGAAGATCGTTTTGATACCAAACTGGCCGATGCGTTAACTTGGTATCGTTACTACCATTCCATTGAAGATGGTTTGGATTGGTTGAAATCCTACATGAAGACTAGGAAGTATTCAGCCGAAGAAATCCGTAATGTTTTGGCCCAAACAAACACGATGTATATTTGTGTGTTGGCCAGAATGACTGATCGAGGAGTAAAGCTAGGAAAGAAACTCCAACTTGAACTGCAAGAGTGGATTGATGTTTTTCGTTCTAAGAGTATTATGGTAAAGCTGGTTGAAGAGCTAGATAAGCCAAAGCCATCGATCCAAGAGAACATTCGAGAAAAGCTTAACCAAGTACGCGGCACTATTGATCATGATGTTCTCGACAAGTTCTTTTTAAGTAACTATGTGTTTTTTGAACCTAATGTTTATCAGATTTTGCAAGAACAGAAAATTGCATCGAATCAATGCCAATCTTTGTTGTCATACTACCAAGAGCTATTAGACGAATTTGAAACTATCAGAGACGATAAAGAGCTATGTAATCTCACGGCTAAACAAAAGAAAGATTATCATAAATTTTTCACTGCTTTGATTGGGGATATCGAACGCTATGCATCAAACAAGCGCAAGGTAGCTCCAAAGCCACGTAAGAAGAAAGAGAAAAGCGCCCTTCAATTGGCGAAGAAGGTGAAGTATCTCAAAGATTTTCCCGACTTGAAACTAGTTTCTATTGATCCTGCTACGATTGTCGGAACCAGTATTCTTTGGACATATAACACTAAGACGAGAAAGCTATCACAGCTAGTGTCGTCGGATAAACCTCTTTCTGTTAAGGGTACAACGGTCATAGATTTTGATCCGTCAAAGTCATTTTCAAAGACATTACGGAAGCCAGCGGAAAGTCTCGGAAAGCTTCTAAAGGCAGGCCCAAAGGCTGCTTTAAAGGTTTTTGGTGAGATAAGTACTAAAGCGACGGAAGCCTCCCCCCGTCTCAATAGTGATACTATCTTGCTAAGGACCATTAAATGACCGCTGAAATTATACCCTTTCCTTCTGATCGTATTGTTCGAACATCGGAAGATAATTCCCCTGAAGACCCGACTGTGGCTGTCCCAAATGTTAAAGAGGGAACAAATATTGCTATTATTGAAGCCCTTAATGCTATTTCGGAAGAGCTATATCATTCCTTTGTTGAACTTTGTGATATCTCGGGTATAGTCTTAGCAGACAAATCTGATATTATGATAAAGGATATGGGTCTAGTGGCCGAGGCCATAAGATCACTTGTATATAAATACTATTCGAAACCACATCAGTTACATACTCTTTCTGAGTCGGTTTTTGAGATAACGAAGGATAAGCTTTTGGTTTATCGGGGCCGAATTTCCACTGTAACGGAAGAACCCCCAAAAACAGAAGACGTTTCTTCGCCCACAACGGAAATGAAAGATGAATGAGTGTTTTGTATACCTAATTGGTTCCAAAACTAATCTAATCGAAATGAAAATAGAAAAATGTTATGTTGGAGTGACGTGCGATTTACGTCGTCGGTTTAAACAACATTCAAAATCGAAATATACGATTGGGAAGACCATTAGACATTATAAGTGGACTTTCGATGACAATGTTAAAGTTATTTTTTCTGGTCCTTCTAATGAATGTTATTTCTTAGAACATCAGTTAAGACCAAATTCGTTTATTGGATTGAACGAAGCAAGTGGAGGAGAAGGAGGATTTACTTCTTATACTGCTACCCGCTCTGCTAAAATTTCTAAGGCCAATAAAGGTGTTCCCAAATCTATCGAACATAGAAAAAAACTTTCTTTAGCAGCCAAAGAAAAATTGTCTGGCGGCACCAAAAATCCAAATCAACGTGAATGGAAAATTTCTGATAAAAATGGAAAACTTTACATTGTTGATGGTAGTCTTCGAAATTTTTGTGATCAAAACAATATCCAATTAAGTATACTTCGTAAACATATCGGCTCCGCCGTGCCTCAACCAAAACTAATTGGTTATGGTGGTTTTAGAGCATCCAAAAAATGCTCGTTGGAGAAGAGATTAAATACTGTTGGATGGAAAATTTTGGAGATGCGTCATTATACTACTTGACCTTAATCAGGTTATGATTGCTAATTTGATGGCATCCATTGGTCCGAACCATAAGGATGTCATCGTCAATGAAGACCTACTTCGTCATATGGTTTTGAATTCTATTCGAGTAAATTATAAGCAGTTCAAACACGAATACGGACAGCTTGTCATAGCATCTGATCATAAGATTTCTTGGCGCCGCCAAGTGTTCCAAAATTATAAGGCCAATCGGCGCAAAACTCGTCAAGAATCGCCTTTGGATTGGAAACATATCTTTGAATGCTTATCGAATATCCGCGAAGAGTTAAAAGAGTATTTTCATTATCCTGTAATCCACGTTGAAGGTGCCGAAGCCGATGACATTATTTCGGTATTGGCTAAAACACATGCTCTTAGATCAGACACCAAAGAGGATGTGATTATCATCAGTGGAGATAAGGATTTTGGCCAACTACATTACCTTCCTTACATTAAGCAGTTTGATCCAGTAAAGAAGCGTTTCTTTAAGGTGGATAATCCAACAGAATTTCTCCTAGAACATATTATTCGGGGAGACTCTTCTGATGGTATTCCTAATATTCTGAGCGACGATGACTGTTTTGTAAATGGCATTCGCCAGAAACCGCTTCGGAAGGAACGGGTTGCCGAATGGGTTAAGAGCCCAACCCCCGACTCGTTTCTTGAAAACGAAACTATGTCGAGAAACTATTACCGTAACGAAACTCTAATCGATTTGACACACACTCCAGTCGACTTAAGACAACGTATACTTGAAGAATATAACAATCAATCAGGTAAGAGAAACGATAGAATATTCAATTACTTTATCGATAAACAACTCCGAAACCTGATGGAAACTATTGGAGATTTTGCATGAGACTTGGCATCGCCCAAATCTTGAAAGAGGCTGATAGCCTACCTACTCGTCAATCAAAAATTGATTTTTTGAGAGAACATTCTAGCAACCAGCTTATTGATTGTCTACGATTTGCCTATGATCCATTTCTGAAGGTTCTATTACCTCCTGGTAAAGTACCATACAAATGTGATGATACTATCGACGACATGGCTCTTTTTAGAGAATCCCGTCGCCTTTACCTATTTGTTGAAGGCGGCCACCCCAATCTAAAACAGTCAAAACGCGAAGGCCTTTTTATTCAGATGATGCAATACCTGAATAAGGAAGAAGGCGCCCTGCTTGAGGCGATGAAGGATCGTCGTTTACCTTATGAGACTATCACTCCTGATCTAGTTAATGAAGCGTTTCCTGGCATCCTTAGCTTGGAATTGGCCGCTGAAACTAAGGTCGAGGAAGCTCCCCCCGTCAAAAAAGGAAAGGATAAGAAGTAATACCATGGGCAAGTCCCGTAATAGTCGCTATTATCATGATGACGCCGATGACCATGATACTCGTATTGAGAATGAGAAGCGTCTAGAACAACGCCGTAAGGGTAAGAAGGATAAGCAATCTCGTCGTTTTGAAAATCTTCCTGATAATGGAACTTTTGTTAATGATGACGATGAATGGTTGAACGACAATCCTGTCGGAAAAGAAATTATCTGACAAGAATATGATATCGCTCCAGGGCTATACGTTCAAACTAGTGGAGAATAAAACTGCCAACATACAAATTCCATGACCATAAAACTGGTAAGACATGGACAGAATTCATGGGTATTTCCGAATGTGACGATTACCTTAAAGCCAATCCTGATGTGGAGCGTCTAGTTAATGGCGCTCCAATGATTGTCAGTAAGGTAGGAACGTTCGGATATAAGCGTCGTGTACCTGATGGGGTTCGCGACTTGTTGAAACAAACGAAGAAGGCAAATCCAGGCAATCATATCGACGTACTTTAATTTCGTGCATGAAACGGCCACACAAAAAGAAGAGTATTAATGGCTAAGAATCCAAAAGCAAGAGCACGCGCCGAAGCCAAAGAAGCAAAGCGCACTGCGCAAAACCAACTTCCACGCATCACGGAAATTGAACCCTTGACTCGAAATCAGGCGAGAGCATTTCATGCTTTTCATGATGGTTCAAACATGTTTCTTCATGGAGTTGCTGGTAGTGGTAAGACGTTTATAGCCATGGCGTTAGCCCTCAAACAAATCCTAGACGGGTTTTCTTATTATCAGAAATTGGTTATTGTTCGTAGTGCTGTTCAATCTCGCGATCAGGGTTTCTTACCTGGAAATCATCGGGAAAAGATGAAGGAATACGAAACTCCATACATCGAAATTTGTACCGATTTGTTTGGACGGGGTGATGCCTACCTTCTTCTCAAGAACAAAGGGGTGATAGAGTTTACATCAACTAGCTTTGTTAGAGGCTGCACTTATAACGATTGCATCGTTCTTTTAGATGAGATTCAGAACTATAATTGGCATGAGATTTCAAGTGTGTTGACTCGGGTTGGAAGAAACTGTCGAATCATTTGTTCGGGAGATTTTCGCCAGTCGGATTTGGATGGTCGTGATAAATCAGGTATTAAGAAACTGATTGATATCGCGAAGAACATGAAAGCGTTTTCTTTTATCGAGTTTGAAGTTGATGATATTGTGCGATCACAGTTCGTAAAGGAATTCATCGTTGAAACATATCGATATGAAGACAGACAGCGACAAGCCGATGTCTTCTCCAAAACTATCATTGAAAGTCCGTCTTTTACAGTCCCAAAGAAGCTTAATGGACACGCGGAAGTTTCACCATGATTTTTTTGACCGTATTGAGATAACAAATATTGATGATCCTGATCGGGGGCGGTATTACATCACCCCCGATGGGGAATTTTCTTCAGTCACTACTATCATTGGAAAAAAACTAGATAATAGTTGGCTGCAAGAATGGAAAGAAAGGGTTGGGGCTGATGAAGCCGAAAAGCAAGGGACAAGGGCGAGAATTCGGGGATCACTTTATCATAACGCTCTTGAGCGTTATCTTTGCAATGATCCTTGCTTTATTGATGATGAAGTACCAACCACTGTTGATGGCATCCGTCGCGTTCTCCCAATTTTAAATCGTCACGTCGGCACCATCTACGGGATTGAATATCCCCTCTATTCTTCTTTTCTGAAAACAGCAGGACGTACCGATCTTCTTTGTGATTGGGATGGGGTTCGAACAGTTGTAGATTTCAAGACATCTAAGAACGCTAAGGAAGAAGAGGACATTCTTGGTTATCTAATTCAAGGATCAGCATACGGTATCATGATGAACGAACGGATTGGTGATCCGTCTAGTTGTTTTGGTCAGATGGTTATTATCATAATGGTCGATAACCAAGAACCACAAACTTTCAAGAAACCAATTATCGATTATGCCCGTCAAACCTTGAAAGTATTTCGCGGATGATGCGAGTTTACTTTCGAAACGCCAAAGATAACAAACACATTTGTCTTGAAGAGTTTCGGTTTGCTGCTCGTTTCATGTATCTTCTTCTGGTATCAGAAAGAGAACACGACAAAACAACCCTGCATGTTAATTTTTCTTCATTGAAAAGAACGTTACATGGGGCCGCTATTTCTATTGGGGATGAAAAATATCCAAAGAAGTTTGCGATTGTTATCAATCACAAATTGAAACGCAAAGGGCAGTTGCTAACCCTGGCTCATGAATTGGTGCATTGCAAACAGTACTCACGTTCGCAACTCAGGCATGTCTTTGATCGAAAAATCAAAGACTATCGATTACAGTTCGAAACCAAAGTGTACAATGAAGAGCGAGTAAGTTATTGGGATTTACCGTGGGAAGTCGAGGCGCACGGTCGCGAATACGGCCTTTATCACCGCTACGAGCATTTTCGGAAACAGTACGGATTGTTCCCCCAAAGGAAAACCCCGACGCTGAGAAAGCGTCGGGGTCCATCAGGTCAGCTAAGGCATGGACGGGGGAAGTCCAGGGGCTAAAGGGCTTCGGGGGGAGAAGCCTGTGGCAGCCTATTGGTAGTCGAGGGGGACGCTACCAACACCGTCGTCTGACACAAACACCCTACGCTACGCCAATTCGAAAGTCAATGGGTATTCTTTAAAACCCATTCTTCGGGCCATACCGATGACGAAGGGCAAGCCCGTTTTTTCAACAGCCCTTCCCGTTCAAATTTGTAAAGAGTCGCGCCTCCTACTCCTGCGACAACTCGTCCGTCTTTATCGCGCAACCGTTCTTTGAACTTTTCACGGCCTTGATAGCCAGTCTCCAATTGTTTACGGAAATAACCGCCCTCTTTTAGTATCGTCAGAGCAAGTTCTTCGCGCTTGGTCATGTCCGTCTCCGCTGTGATAGCTCCTTATAGCTACCTTTGATTCCGTCGTCAATACCCTTCTTAGCTTTTAGATAGAACACTATGACAACAACGTTCTTGTTATGTTCTAAAAAATAAGAGTTGACTTAAAAGCTTCTTATGGTAGAGTGCTCTTGTCATCACGAGGAGAGACACCAATGCCTAAGGGCGTGCCGAAAGCTGGCTTCCGTAAGACCAAGAATTATTATCGTAGAATGGCGGCTGGGGCTGGCACGTCTACGATTCGTCTTACCCAAAGCAAGATTCCCAACATCGTCGGCATCACAGCCGATGTGAAGATTCCAAACGAAGCTCCCCATGCTTTGCTTGTTGCGAAGAAAGAAAATCCCATTGATACTGAGAAGCGCATCAACGCACGTTTCTCGGCAGTCGAAAATCTCGTCAACGCCGCCCTTGCAGGGGATTGCCGCGCCTTGATCATCTCAGGTCCTCCTGGATTGGGTAAGAGTTATGTGGTGGAAAAGCGTCTTGCAGAAGCCGATCCTCAGGCTCATAATCACAAGATCGCCAAGGGTAAGGTGACCGCCGCTGGTTTGTTCAAGCTGCTCTACCAGTATCGCGAACAGGGCCAAATCCTGGTTTTCGATGATGCCGATTGCGTGTTCGAAAACGAGATGTCTTTGAACTTTCTTAAGGCGGCTTGCGATTCGACCGAAACCCGTCGCATCAGTTACTTCGCTGAGAAGATTTTTGTCGATGAAGAAGAAGGCGAGACTATCCCCAAGAGTTTTGTTTTTGAGGGTACGATCATCTTCATAACGAACCTCGACTTTGACCATTTTGTTCAACGCGGCCACAAGCTTGGTCCGCATCTTCAGGCCCTTATGTCGCGGTCCTTTTATATCGACATGGAGCTTAAGAGCCTCGAAACTATCTTTGTTAGAGTAAAGCAGGTTTGCCGTCTTGGAATGCTTCGCTCGAAAGGTCTGTCGGCCAAAGAAGAGTACGAGGTTCTTGACTTCATGGAGCGTAACCTGCATGCTCTGCGCGAAGTGTCGCTACGGACAGCCTTGAAGTTGGCCAACATCCGCCGCTGGGGAGATGATTGGGAAGAGTCTGCCAAGATCACATGCTGTAAGAACTAAGTAAGAGGCGGGGAAACCCGCCTTTCGCTTGTTTTATAGGGGGACAACATGGAATGTATGCGTTGCCGTAAGCCAATTCAAAATCAGCCTGTACATGTTCGAAAGATTTTACAGGATACGATTATAACTAATCGACTGTATCATCATGTCTGCCATCAAATCATGCAGGGCGGCCTGGGGGTACAGTTCGATTTGAGCAAAGAAGAGTATTGTGAACAAGAAGAGACAAAGCGCGACTACATCGAAGTCCATGAACCAGCCGCAAACGCAAGTGCATAAGTGCGCCGTTTGTACAAAGTGTGCTGTTTATATCTGCCCTGATGTGCCTTCATTACACATGACATGCATTTACGGTGGCCCGTTCTCGGGATATGACCGTTCGGCTGTGTCTGAAGAGACACAAAACGCTCTGCAATCGGAGGAGACGGGCCAAAACGCCATTGTACCGCAATTGGGGCAGGAATAAGATTAGTTCCGTGGGGCGGGAATAAATCAATGGGCTGAGAATCGAGGGAACAATGTTCGGTGTTGATCTGGATTTGCTATGCCGTAAGGTCGAAGCTAAAAATGAAATGCTGCAACAAATCAAAGACTTACTCATGGCTGGCCTTTTGACCATTGACCACGCCGCTAGTACAGAGCACGATGGTCCGACTGTCGATCAGTTGTTGGCACAACTCCAATCGACTCTTGACCAGTAAGTAAGGTGACGGCGCCCTTTGTGGCGCCGTTCTACCCTGGATGATTGACGGGCGCTATCTAACGTGGCATTGTGGGGGAGATTCTATCAGGAGCAATCAATGCCGATTGACAATGTTCGCCGTCTTAATGACGCCATCATCCACCGCGCAATGGCCAATGGGCTTTCCGAAGCCGATGCTATCAAACAGACAAACGAGTTTTGGGTTTCTTTCATCGGAAACCTCTACAATGGAAAGCGCGAAATTCGAGATGCTATCGATACGCGCCTGTCCACTGTGACTAGGCTGGCAGTGAAAGCCTAATGAACGAAGTGTTGACATGCGTCCGTTGTGATGCTATTCTTCAGGGGTAGCTAAATGGAGGCGTCTCAATGCTCGACACTGCGACTATGGAACGGTATATCTCTCGCGCCACGAACCACGAACCAGTTGTGGCCCCGTGGATCAAAGCAGGCGGATACGTTATCAAGAGCCCCGATGAAGATTTCCTTGTGAAAAACGGTCTGGATTGGGACATCGAAAAGCGCCCGCTCTACTACCGTCACAACGGCGAGCTTGTTGAATCGGAAGAACAATCTCTTGTGCGCGTTGATACAGGCAAAGAGTTGTCTGTTGTCACAAGAGATTGGCACCCCGTTCGAAACCGTGTCAGTTTCGAGTTTTTTCGTGATCTTGCTCGGGAGGGTAAGGCTGAATTGACTTCGTGCGGCACGGCGGACGATGATCGGTTGGTTTGGTTGCTGGCCAAAACCAATCAAAGCTTCGGCTTGTTCAAGGGCAAGGATGAAATCGAGTCATACTTGCATTTTTCGACGAGCCATCGGTATGGCGTCGGCACCATTCTGGCTTGGACATCGGTTCGGCTTTGGTGCATGAACCAGCATCGGATGGCCCTAAGCAAGAACAACTGCGACTTGAAGGTTAACCTGCATCATCGGACTCAGTTTGATTCGGACAAGGTGAGCCAGATGGTTACAGCCGCCATGCTTCGCAGTCAAGAATACCGCGAACAGGCTACGTTGCTTTCGGAGCGCCGCTATACCAATGAGGATTTGGGCGACTACTTTCGGGCAGTGTTTCATCCGCGCGGTTCAACCAAGATGGAATTCAGCCCCAATGCGGCGCTTGCAATTTCTTCGATGGTGAGCCAACCTGGGGCGGCAATGGGCCTTGGTACATGGTGGCAGGTTTGGAACGCCGTGACGTATACGGTGGATCATCTGCTTGGCCAAGGCGTCGGGACTCGTCTCATGTCGTCCTGGTTTGGGCACGGCCAACGCACGAAGAAGCTTGCGCTTGATCTTGCCTTGGACTATGCTTCTCGTAGCCCTCGGAATTGACTTCAACCTATCCAAGTGCGAGCTACCCCGCCAGCTTGGATAGGGTCAGAAAGCCCCTAGTCACCCCGCAATGACTAGGGGCTTTCTTTATGCCTAAATAACCTGAGAACGGATAGACCGTTCTTTTAACTCGATCAATAGGAGCTATTGATGTTTGATTATCTAGTCTTTATAGGCCGCTTCGCGCCTTATCATATCGGGCACCATCACGTCGCATTGGAGGCCCTAAACCAATCCAAAAATCTGATCTTTGTTATCGGGAGCGCTAACGAACCTCGATCAATTCGCAATCCGTATTTTGCGATGGAACGTGAATCAATCATTCGTTCGGCCTTCGATGAAGGCATGCAACACCGTATCGGCTTTCTCTATGCCGAAGATCATCCATATAACGAAGAAAAATGGCTAACCCAAATCCAAAGCATGGTGAACGGCTACGCCATGTCCTCAAGCCGTCCATGGTCAGGGGATGCCTTCAAAGTCGGTCTAGTCGGCTATGCCAAAGATCATTCTTCGTATTACCTCAAGATGTTTCCTCGCTGGGAATCGGTTGACGTGCCTGCTTGTCATGATATCAACGCAACCGATTATCGTAACATATTTTTTGATAGCTTGCAAGGGGTAGATGATCCACGTCTTGAAGCCTACTATGTGAACCCTATTCATCGGGGGGTTGCTCGTATGATGGGTACTCGGGCCGTCAATGAAGGCCTGATCGATGAATACAACTTCATTCGCAACTATCGTAAGCAATGGGCCAACAGCCCTTATCCACCTGTTTTTCAAACAGTGGATGCCATCGTATCTCAGTCAGGGCATTTGCTCCTGGTCACTCGTAAAGCCATTCCTGGTATGGGTTTGATGGCTTTGCCAGGGGGCTTTGTCAATCCTCACGAAACGCTATTGCAAGCGGTTCTCAGAGAGCTTAGAGAAGAGACAACGATCAAGGTGCCTGAGCCAGTTTTGAAGGGATCAATTGTGGAGGTTCGCACATTTGATTATCCCTATCGTTCGGCTCGCGGTCGGACATTTACCACTTGCTATGACATACGGCTATCACCGAACCATCGTCTACCTCAAATCAAAGGGGGGGATGATGCAGCCAAAGCTATGTGGGTTCCTTTTGCTGCCTTTGAAAAAATGCGGCATCGGATGTTTGAAGATCACTATTCAATCGCCATGACAATGTTAGGACTCTGACATGACTTTGTATTACATTCGGGGAGACTTACTCGAAACTGATGCTACTTACATTGCTCACGGGTGTAATGCCCGTGGGGTAATGGGTAGTGGGGTTGCCTTGCAAATCAAAGAAAAGTTTCCTGAAGCTTATAACATCTATAAATCAGAAATTAATCTGGCTACCGTCCAGTATCGCCGCGAAGCCTGGGAGCTTTTGGGTAATGTTTATCATGCCGTTTCAAACGGTAAGGTAATTCTTAACCTCATTACTCAAGTTGACTACGGCAAGCATCCTATCAGATATGTGAGCTATGACGCAATCGATGATTGTTTTCAAGTGATCTTCGAAGAGATGAAGATTCCGAAATTGGCAATCCCAAAGATCGGGGCAGGTCTCGGAGGAGGAGATTGGGAAATCATCGAAATGATCATTAAGAAAAGAATAAAAAACAACCAGGAAGTACTGGTTTATTCATTGGGGGAACACTAACATGAATGTTATTTTGAATACCGATTCATACAAACTTTCTCATTTCGCTCAATATCCATCTGGTACAAAGCATGTTAGTTCTTATATTTCATCGCGTGGTATTGCCGATGCTTTTCTTGCAACTGATCCAAATTTTAAAGTCGTGCATTTTGGACTTCAGGCATTTATCAGAAGTTTGCAGGGTGTAGTTGTAACTCCAACTATGATTATTGAAGCATCCGCGCTTGCCAAAGAGCATGGGATGCCTTTTAATGAAGATGGGTGGTGGTATATCGTCAATCATCACAACGGTCGCCTGCCAATCGAGATTCAAGCTCTTCCTGAGGGAACAGTAATTGATCCAGGAGTGGTACAGGTTCAAATCAAAAACACCGATCCAGTTTGTTATTGGCTTCCAAGCTATTTGGAAACTTCTTTGCTACGAGCGGTATGGTATCCTTCAACGGTTGCAAGTATCTCGCGCTATGTGAAAACGATTATTAAATCGTTCCTAACATTGACGTGTGACAATCCCAATGATGTTCTACCATTTCGTCTGCATGACTTTGGAGCAAGAGGGGTTTCGTCGGAAGAGTCAGCCGAACTTGGGGGTATGGCCCATCTCGTAAATTTCATGGGTACTGATACCATTAGTGGTATCTTGGCTGCTAAGAAGCATTATAACGCTGAAATTATGCCAGGGTTTTCTATTCCCGCCGCTGAGCATTCTACTATCACATCATGGGGGAAAGAAAATGAAGCCGAAGCATATCGCAATATGCTAAAGCAGTTTGGCGGCCAGAATAAGATGTTGGCCGTCGTGTCTGACTCTTATGATATCTACAATGCTTGCGAAAATATCTGGGGTAATGAACTTCATGATGAAGTGATTGCGTCAGGAGCTACAGTCGTGGTACGTCCTGATAGCGGGGACCCGTTGAAGGTAACTCAAAAGGTTATTGAAATTCTTGGCCGACGTTTTGGAACACGTCTTAATCAAAAGGGCTACAAGGTATTACATCCATCTATTCGAATTATTCAAGTTGATGGCGTAACTCCGAAAACTATCGCATCCATTCTTAGTAATTATGAAAAGCTTGGTTGGAGTGCTGAAAATATCGCATTCGGTATGGGGGGAGCGTTATTACAACGCCTTGACCGTGATACTCTTCGTTATGCGATGAAGACCAATGCAATTATGATTGGGGATAAATGGACTGACGTTTACAAGAAACCATTATCTGATCCTATCAAACAATCTTTGGCAGGACGGCAAGCGGTTATCAAGTTCGAACGTTACCATTTCCCTGAGGTACTAAAAAACATTCGGGAAGATGATTTAGGAGACAATCGCAATGAGCTAGTCACTGTTTTCGAAGATGGCGAAGTGAAGAAAACATGGAACTTTGAAGAGGTACGGGAGAATGCCAAAGTTTGATACTGGTCTAACTGATGCTGAGCGGGAACGTTTGGCTATTCTGGTTGAAGAAGCAGGGGAGGTAATTCACATAGCCATGAAGATTCTTCGGCATGGCTATTTTAGTTTCCATCCTGATAACCCCTACGAAGATAACCGTGCTCTTTTGGAGAATGAACTTGGTCATCTTGATTGTGCAATTTGTCGTCTTGTTGATGAAGGTGATGTAGATGATGAAGCCATTATTGATTCATCGATGGAAAAAGAGCAAACCATCAACAAATATCTACACTATCAAAACGAGGTAGAAAATGGCGAAACAGACACGGTGGCCTGATGATGCTGTGTTTGCATTAGAAGACGCCCAAACACTTTTGGCTTCGTTGTGTCGTCGCTATGAATCTCACGAAGGAAATTGGTTCATGGTTGTCGAGAATGAAGACGCCATGTTTAGTCCTGGTATTGATTGTGTTTTTCCGAGTATGACGGAAACTTTGGCGACAAAATGTGTAGAAGAATTGAATTCAGTTATGCGTAAATATGCTGAAAGGAGCCTCGATACCCTAGAAGAAGATATGAACGTTTTAAAAGAACATCTGAATGCAGTAACAACCTTTATCCAAGAGAAAAGGAAAGATTGATCATGGACCTTAATAGCAAGCTTGAACGTATCAGTGAAATCAATGATGAAATTCAGTGCCTTATGGGTGAGAATTCCGATTTCTTTTATGTTGAAGAAGATCGTTATAATAACAAGAGTGAAGAACGTTTCACAATCGAATTCGATTGTGGGGTGGATTGGCCTTCATTGACGAAGGAACAAGCTCATGATGCTGTTGCTAAACTGAATGACATTATGCGCATTGTTTCTGCTCGTGATGGCGCTGCCCGTGAACAAAAGCTGATGGCTCTTGTTAAGGAACTTCAGGAACTAACTGGTGTTTCTACCAGCGGAGAAGCATCGGCCAAGATCGATCCGACTCAAGTCGATATGAAAGAAGCTATTCGTTTGGAAAAGGCTTCTCTCTCGGCCTATGATGCTGTTCAGCAAGTTGCAAAGGGCCGTTAAGCCTCGTTAATCGAGACTTTACCGCTGAAAGCAGCTTTGATTCGACCAGGGGTACGGTACTGTTCTGCATTGGACGGCCATCTGTACCCCTGGCAGCGTGATTTAGCTACCTTAGTTACATTGACCATATCACTCTGATTACCGCCTAGAATGTGATAGTAATCACTATCTTCGGATACATAGAAACCGACATGTCCGCCGCCGTTACGTCCAAAACACATGATAGCTCCAAAGCATGGCTCTTTTAGAGCAACCATTGGAGCCCCAAGCCATGACAATGCCCAAAGAGGCGTCTTAACCCCTTTAAAACCCGTCTTGAAAATGCAATATCCAGTGAATAGTCCGCACCAGGGAATGCTGTCGGCAGTATAGACTTTGTTCAAGCCCATTTCCTTTGCCCATTCCAAAATTGCTTTGGTGTTTCCTGATCCTGGAGTTTCTTTGGTTCCCATCAAGCTCTTTGCTAGTATCATCCATGGTGGGGTAAGAGCATGTTTTGGGGCTACCACAACAGGATTGTTAACGACAACGTTTGTCAAAACAACTGGTTTTGTAACAGGAGTATTAGCTGCAGGTTTTGACGCAACTGTTGTTCCCATCTTTTCAACAGGAATAACGAGACGTGTTTTTGTGATATCGGCAGGAGCCAATGCTGGTACGGCTTGGGCCTTTCCTGTTTTTGAAGATAGAAAGTCAAGTAGTTTGTTTAGAATGCTTAGGGCAGAATCGAAGGCCGCCATATAAATAACCTCATTGTGTTTGGGATGAACCATCTTAGGCTATTTAGGAAAGGAAGTTTGATGGCCGCGCTTCGTTTAATTATCGTTTCAGTTTTAGTAATTGGGGTGTGGTTTGGGACACCGTACTTGCAGCAATTTCATTCAAAAAACAAACAATCTGTTCCTGTTGAGAAAGTGGTAGACAAGCCACAGTCAGAAGCCGATAAAACAATGGCAGGAATCGAGGCTTGCCGTCTTGCAGGGGGCATGGCACGCTACAACGCCGATGGGGTTTATGAGGGATGTGTCGTCAATCTAACACCAGCCGCTCCAATTCAGCCGCAATCACTAGTGGCCGAACCACGGGCACCGATGGCTCAATCCCGCCCCCGAGTGAAGAAAAAGGAAGTGAGAGAACCGAACTTTTTCGAACAATTGTTCGGCATGTGATGATGGGCCTATTGGCTCTAGCAATAGCTGGAGCCTCTTTGGCATGAGGATTGAATATGGAACATGTATCGATACAGTATGGAAAAATTAGAAAAGTTTACTCCAATATCAGTAGTGATTTGTTTGAACAACAAATAACTTATACTCTTCATGCCAATCACGTTCCAGGAACAGTTGGTTACATAAAGGATACCTATACTGTTTGGATTCCTATTGATGGTATTAGTGAATCAGAATGGTTTAAAGAAAAAGCCAAAATGCCATCATACCCTAAATGGGTGAAGGATATTTTGTAATGAAAGACATAGTATTTGATGTTGATGGAACGTTGTCAAACAATGAGCATCGGCAACACCATCTAGAAACAAAGCCCCGTAACTGGAAGCTTTTCAATGAAACCATTCATCTTGATCTGCCTCATTATGATATCATTTGGCTTCTTAACACTTTTCGGAATGCAGGCAACCGTATCATCATTTGTACGGCCCGCACTTCCGATTTGCGGCAAGTGACTGAAGAGTGGTTATACCGTTATGATATCAAGTACCACGCCATGTATATGAGGGAAGAAAAGGACTATCGCGATGACGGGATAATCAAGGTCGAAATGTACCGTCAAATTCTATCCGATGGTTTCGATCCGTACCTTTGGATCGATGACAGAAAACGGGTAGTTGACGCTCTAAGAGATATCGGAGTTAGGGTACTTCAAGTAGCCCCAGGAGAATTCTGATGAACCAACTAAAGTTTCTGAAGATAGCCCAAAGAATTTCAGCAGTCATTGGCTTTTCCATGATTCCATTGTCATTGATTTTTCATGGATTGGTCTTTTTGCTTTCCTCTCCAGTAGATGAAGCTCTGTTTTCAAGAACATTTTTCGGAAGTTTGTTCATGATCATCGGTTTTATTTCTGGCGCTGGCATTCTTTCGATGTATCGTGAAGCGATATACCAGGAACAACAAGAAGAAAAAATGGGGGGGGGAGATAGGTATGAGCGTCTTAGCTAACTTCTTTCTAACTGTTGTAACTTTCCTCCTGCTCATAGTAGCGGTTGCTTATGGAGCATGGTGGACAGCTTTAACTCTCTTTGTGGTTCTACTCTTAGAACTGGTCGTCTGGGCAAAAATGGACAAGGATATCTGACATGGCAACTATCACAGTTTTCGATACCATCAAACTTCAGCTAATCTCCGAACAGGATGAATTCTTTCTGGCGCGTTATAAGGATTGTGAAAATCCTGATCAACAGGAAGCTATTATTACTGAGTGGGCAACTAATCGCATGCATCTGAAACCAAATCTAACTATGATCCAGGCAAAAGAAGAGGTACGAGAAATCGTTCGGTCATGACAAACGAAATTGAAGACATCTTCAACTATGGTGATAAAGTGATAACCGAAATTCAACGGTTGGTTCATGAGTATGGATCAACATATATTGAGGCCATCGTTGAATATGTTGAAACACACGACGTTGATATGGATGTCATTGCCGAGATTGTTGAGAAAAATGAAATGATCAAAGCTGCTATTCAATTCGAATTTGAAGACTTACATTTCCTGCCTAGGACATCCCGCCTACCCTTATGACGAGACTTCACGTTGAATGAATTCGATGTTTACAAAATGTATGCCGCTTTACGGGCACACTTCCTAACTAAAGGGTATGATTACTTCCGTTACAATGGTAAAACAAAGGTAACGGTTGAAACATTCGAAAAGCGTCGGGACATTCAACAGTTCAAAAAGCTGGCGAAACATCCCGACGCTTTCAATTACATACTTGCTAACTTCATTGAAAAAGACACGTTCGTTTCCGAATTGGCTTACAATGCCGATTCGACCAAAACCTATTTGGCTTGGAAGAAACGAGCCCAATCTATCTCTTATATTTTTAAGCAAGAGATAGAAACCCTTCTCCCCGATCTATCATCGAACTTCAAGACGACTAAGGGGGAACACCCCCACATTATCAAGCTGTATCTAAAGAAAAAGATATGCATTGAAACATTGTCGATTTTACTTGACATGTTCGATTTGATAGTGTACTATGATCGATCCTTGTCAGATGATCCATTATGGTCATGGCTTGGCCTTCGATTGAAGCGATATCATCCTTTCATCAAATACGATAAGAACAAGTTCAAAGCGTTATTGCTGGAAAAATTCAAGCCTAAATAGCTTGCTATATCATGATATCAAAACATACTACTAACACAAAACATATTACTAACAAGGAGAATATATGACTAACGCATTTGCTCGAATGAAAGCTCTATCTCAGTCCAATAAGGATGTCGAAATCCTAGCCAAAGAAATGGCTAAGGCTTATGAACAGAAGTATGCGTCAGATGAACGCTTTTGGTATCCGCAAACAGATAAGACTGGAAACGGATCGGCTGTCATTCGGTTCTTGCCTGCAATTGAAGGCGAACCTTCCCCTTACGTCCAATATTTCCATCATCATTTCAAGGGGCCAACTGGCCAATGGTATTCGGAGTTTTCTCGCACGTCTTTGGGACGAGGAAACAACGATCCTGTTGCTGAATATAACAGCGCTCTTTGGAATTCAGGTGTTGAGGCCGATAAGGAAATTGCGCGTCGTCAGAAGCGGAAGCTAACTTTTGTTAGCAACATCTATGTTGTAAAAGACCCGCAAAACCCTGAAAATGAAGGCAAGGTATTCTTATTCCGTTATGGGAAGAAGATTTTTGACAAGATCAATCACTATCTCAATCCTAGCATTGCAGGAGTGAAACCAAGCAATCCTTTCGATTTTTGGAAGGGACGGAATTTCTACATGGTTATCACAACCGTTGGAGAATACCGTAACTATGACAATAGCTCATTTGGTGATCCATCTCCTCTATTGGAAGATGATGATGCCATGGCTGCCATTTGGGAAAAGTGCTATCCCCTACAGCCAATCATCGCTCCTGATCAATTCAAGAGCTATGAAGAGCTAAAGGCCCTACTCGATAAGGTTCTCGGCCACAGCGGTATGATTATGCGCAAACCCGCCCGAGTTTCCACCCCTGCCTATGAAGATGGAGAAGAAGTACGGCATGTGAAGACTAATCGTCTTGTGGTTGATGAAGACGACGATGAAGACGATGAAGAAACATCAAACCTGCTAGCTAAACTCACAAAGTAAAGCTAGATCAATAGACAAACGAAAGGGGCGCCCGCAAGAGCGCCCCTTTTTGCGTTTCAGCATTCGCGCTGTTACGCGGCTTGCTGGTGTTCCTCCTCATCAGCCTCGATCTTGAAATCCTCGATCTTGGCCCCTTCCTCGCTCAAGGCCTTCACCAGCCACCGAGGCTTGGCGCCGCGACCGCTCCAAGTCTGGGTATGATCTTGCGGATTGCGATACTTCGGCTTCACCTTGCTTGCGCTGATGAAACTGATGTCCTCGCCGTACTTCTCGCGAAGCAGGGCCGCGACATCGCGTGTTGCTGCCTCACGATCCGCTGCCTTGCGAACGGTGATCACGCTGGCGAGAGTTGCCTGCAGATCGACCAGTTCGGGGGTCGTGAATTCGCTGATGCTGGCCTTGATGTCTTCGATGCTCACCGAAAGATCGGCGGCATTGTCATCGTGGTTCGCGGCGGGCTTTCGATTCTTTGCACTTGCCATGTTCATTTCTCCTAAGGTTGGTTTCACGAATGCGTCGGTCGTCATGTCCGATGAATGGAAGATAGAGAAACCCAATCCCAAAGTCAACACCCTTACTCAAAGAATTTTTGAAAGAGCATAGCAGCGCATAGCACGATTGCTTTCGCCTACGGATTGGATTAGACCTTTGTGCATAGCAACAGCGTGGAGACGTGCCATGTAAAAGGATGCGCTACGCCTAGGGCTCCCCGTGACAGTAGAGCCCTAGGCCGCCATTTTTTAAAAGCCTGTCGTCTGGTATGACACTGGAAATACCCCATTGACATTCGAATCGAGATAGCATAGGGTGATTGAAAGAAAGGGAAACGATCAAATGGCTGCTCTATCTTTGGCCGATATTCAAGCGCTACGCAAAGCCCGTGGCATTTCGTTTCGGCTCAGGGATGGCGAAACGATTATCACCGCTATCCACACCGCTCCGAACATGCATGTCTCTGACCAGTGGACGCGCTCTATTGTAGCTTGCACGACATGGGTAAATTTTCTTCCTGCGGTGTTGGGGTTCGTCGTTAAACCAACGGAAGCCTATTACTACCATGCGGCTTCAAATCTCGATGAAGTTTGGAAAACAGCGTGCCATGTCATGCGGCCCAATGATTCCCTACGAGTGCATTGGGAACAAGGTGGCGCCCAAACGTCTGAATTGCTCAAGCTTGGAATGATCGCTGATTCGCTCGTTCTCTATGTCGAACGCCGTAAGAAACGTCTTGCCTTCCGTCTAGGGTGCCGAATTGAAAAGTACAACAGTCCATCACGCATGATCAAGGTAGGGGGCCAACGTGAAGAAGTATAACATCTATGGTTTCGGCCGTTCCACAACTTTTTACATTCGCTCCAGTGATGATATGTTTCGCAAGGGCGAATTGATTTGGAAGTTCGAAGGATATCAGTCATGGTATCCTCCGAAAGAATTCGACGATGGTCCCGAGTTGGATTCTCTTGTTAAAAAACTGCAAGAGGAAGCTCCGATAACCGTTGTTAAAATTCGAGTAGGTTCGCCTCCCGATGCCTATCTACCGTCAACACACTATGTTCCTCAGGAAAGGAAGGTGACTCGTGGTCGCAAACATCAATAAGAATACTGGTATCGCCTTTGGGTATATCAGCGCTCGTGCTCTACATGATGACGTGGTGGATTCGCTTCTCAATGATGGAATCAACGAGAGCTATCAAGAGGCCTATAAGGAACACAAGGCTGCTTTGATCGAAGAAGGCCTGACCGAAGATGTTATCGAAAGGAAGATGGAAATCTTCGCCGAACGCTGGGAGGATTACGAACCAACCATTAGTGGTGAATATGAAGGGGTCAAGTATTGCACGTCATGGCTCGGTGGGGCCTTGAATTTCTTTATTTTCGAATCGCCAGTCATTACCGAAAAGGCAAGGTTGGCCTCGCCTTGTGTGCCGAATGCTGCTATCCTAGATACCTTGGATGGTAGTGTGCAGGGCTATGATGTGCCCGCCGACTGGAGGAATAACATCGATGGCTAAGAAACAAGAATTCTATGTGTCGGGTGATGGTCCCTTTCCATTCGATATGCTGCGCTACGATCAGTGCTGGCCAGCAAATGAAAGTTCGTCTTTCATCTTGGCCGAAAGGGGGATGCGAGTAATCGAGATGGTTAGTAACACTCGAATTACTCCTGGGCGTTGGGAATCGTATGGTTGGCGCCTCTATCCCAAAAACGGAGCATGGGGATCGATTGCTGCCGACAAAGCCAAGGAATCAATTCGAGCTTTTGAGGCACGCCAAAAAGGGGGTTGACATACCCCCTTAGAAAGGGTACAAGGATGGCGTCACAACGGAGACGCCTGATGAAACCCATGATTCCTTTCGTCCACATCAATGGCACCAGTGCTGAAGAACTGATAAAGCAACAGCAAGAGGTATTTCGGAAGGCTAACGAATTACTTGATGCTCTTCGCCAAGCGTCTCCCCATGCAAGGGATTATTATCCCTATGCCTCGGCCGCTTTCACGTTGGCATCTGACCAACACCGCGAAATTTTCAACCAAGTCAACGCTATAGCATCTCGGGCTGAAGCCATCGCTGTTGCTGTATACGAACAATGTTCGAAGAAAGGTGATTGACATACCCCCTTTGATAGTCTATAAGAACGATATCACAACGAACCGTGGAGTACTTCAATGAACGCAGCCGTTAAAACCGCTGAGCGAATCTGGTCCCCCCAGCAGAACGCTTTCTTTGATGCCGCCGTGAACACGCGCGACTCGATCCTGCTTGAAGCCGTCGCTGGTTCGGGCAAAACAACTTCCCTTCTGGAAGCCGCCAAGCGTATGCAGGGACAGGGCAACATCGCCATCCTGGCCTACAACAAAAAGATCGCCGAAGAGATTAAAGCTAAGATCGAAGGCAAGACGGAATACCGTCATGTCCGCGCTGGCACTGTCCATTCGTTTGGTTTCGGCGCTTTGCGCTATTCCGTCGAAAAGAACGGTCAAAAGATCAAGGTTGATGCTCGCAAGGTTTCGGACATCGTAACTGAAATCGTTCCCCAGGAATTCCGTTATGTCGGCATGATCATGAAGCTGGTTTCGCTGGCAAAGCAGCGAGCGCTTGGCGTGATTGGCGCGATTGAAGATGATTCGCAGTGGTATGTCATCGCCGATCATTTTGATGTGTTCGCTGGTTCCGACAACAATGAGAAGATTCCCGTCGAGGAAATTATCTCCTATGCCAAGGTCGCTCTGGTCAAATCCAATGAGATTCTGACCAAGATTGATTTCGATGACATGGTGTATCTGCCGCTGTTCCATAAGCTCCCGTTCTTCCGTCAGGATGCAATCTTTGTGGATGAAGCTCAGGATACGAATCCCGCTCGTCGTGCTCTTGTCGGCGCGATGCTGAAGAAGGGTGGCCGTATCATTGCAGTCGGTGATCCCCATCAGGCAATCTATGGTTTCACGGGCGCCGATAACGATGCCCTGGAGCAAATCAAGCGTGATTTCTCTTGTGTCCGCATGCCGCTGTCGGTGTCTTACCGTTGCCCGAAGAACGTTGTGAAGTTTGCCCAACAGTGGGTTTCTCATATCGAAGCTTCGGAGACGGCAATCGACGGCGAAATCCTCGATATCTCTCATGAGGATTTCCGTAAACTGACGGCAACTGAATTGAACGGTTCGGCCGCAATCCTTTGCCGTAACACGGCGCCTCTTGTCGAGCTTGCATTCTCGCTTATTCGTCGTCGCATTGCCTGCAAGGTAGAAGGTCGTGAAGTTGGCGAACAGCTTAAGAAGCTGGTTACCCGTTGGAAGACGGCTAAGACGGTCGAAAAGCTGCGCGATAAGCTCGAAACCTATCAGGAGCGCGAGGTACAAAAGTTTCTGACTAAGAAGCAGGAAGTAAAGGCCCAGCAGGTTGAGGATACGGTTGCCACGATCTTGGTTATCATTGACCAGTGCGAAGCGGAAGGAAAGCGTTCGGTAGCCGATTTGGTTACCTACATCGATAACCTCTTTGCTGATGATGTTAAAGGTATCTTGGTCCTTTCGACCATCCACAAGAGCAAGGGCCGCGAATGGAATGATGTGTACTGGCTGGATCGTCATGGTACGTGCCCTTCCAAGTATGCCCGCCAAGCGTGGCAGAAAGCTCAGGAAACTAACTTGATGTATGTGGCGGCAACTCGGGCGATGCAGAAGCTAATCGATCTGGAGCCCGCCCCAAAGAAGAACGAATCAAAGTGAGGTATGAAAGGGGGGTTGACAAAGCCACCCGATTCCTCTAAGGTTCATTATCACAACGGAGATGACCGATGGACCTTAAAGAAGCCTTCAAAGACGCCAAGGGTTATGCGACCAAGGAAAACGCCTATCGTAAGATCGAGGCATAGCCGTGGCTTGCAACCGACTACGCGGCGTGACAGCGGTTCAAATGAACTGCATGATGTTTGGTTCGCTTTTCGGTTTCGAATGTCCTGGGGCCGATCCTGAGCACGGGCTACCCGTTGATGACCGAGTTGCGGCTGAGTATCACAAGCAAGCGGCTATGGTCGTTTGAAACCGATTGGCTACCGTCGAGTATAAGTTAGGACGGTTGTGAGTCTGGCACTAAGTAATGGATCGCTTTGCCAGAAGCCTATTGACAGCAGTATCAAACTAGGGTATACATGTTGTCACAACGGAGGACGACATGAAGTTTACCAGCCATCGTTTCAATATCGTGCGCATCGAAAACGGTTCCGAAAAGGTCGTTTACGAAGGCCAGATTTATTCGTGGAACGTTGTGAATTCGCGCATCGTTAAGAATCATCTGGCCATGCGTTCGGATCGGCGCGTTAATCGTGATGTTGGAACAGCCAAGTATGTGGTTCGCTACCCCATTTCCCCTCGCGGCCCGCACGCCAACAAATTCTTCAATCTGTCACGGGAGACTTGGGGACATGAATGATATCGAAAAGGCTCGCCTTGAAGGTCAATCAAAGGCTTTCAAAGTTGCGGCCGATTTGCTTCACAAAGTCTCCAATCACAAGGGACGGGTTGTAGGCACCAACAAGATTCGCGATATCGTCACAGCATTTCGCGAGCTAGCCGTCGAATTCGAAACCAAAGCCAAAGGGGAATGAGACATGACCAAGAAAGCATTTGCAAAGTGGATCGATACGTTCGTCGCCGAAAAAGGTATCGATCTTGACGAGCGTTTCAATGTGGTCGGCGCATCGGGGGTGAACAGTATGGACTATC
>JACCDG010578858.1_pt1 | contig 38758 bp, 38 predicted proteins | sample 7442471 | NCBI WGS metagenome assembly JACCDG01 (sample SAMN15323444, study PRJNA562643) | freshwater metagenome | isolation source: river surface water | place: USA:Blue River Watershed | collected 2017-08-17 | reverse complement strand
CCGGGAAGATTATTGTCCGATGCCGTAATCATCGCTCTGGCAAAATCACGAATTCAAAACAAAGCCGAGCTGTTGAAATTACCGGAAGCAAAGGCGCGAATTAGAAATGAAGTGCAAAAAAGTTATGTAGACACTTGGCTAGAAACTTATTTAGCAGCCAGTCAACTTAAAGAGGATTCTTGGCCCCAGTTTCGCACTAAGACTGACACTTTGCCTCCGGTAAAGATCTGGAAGATGAAGTTCCCATTGGCTCATGCTCACATGTCACATGCAAAACATGATTTAGCTGAAGTAGCCGCCGCTCTTGCAATGCCTTTAGAAAACCTTTTGACCCCGGAAATCGCGCGCAAAGTTTGTTTTGATGGTGGCGCAGAGCAGGTCCACACTCCCTCACCAAAATTGCTAGACAAAATTGAAACTCAGCTAAGGCTTAATGGCGCACGTGAGTGGCAAATAGAAAAGTGTGCTGCAGTACTTGCAAACGCGTTATGCCAATCCCAAGCGATTCCAACCCCTGAACCTGTGGCGCCCCAGCCGGAAAACCCCGAACTCCCTGCCGAAGGGTGATTTGAATTACGCAACACAAATGTTGCGTAAATAGGCTAAGGGCTTTACAGTCTGGGCATGACATTTAAAGCCGTGAAATCTCGCTTTTCTCTCATTTTGGCCTTCGTTATGACCGCCGGCATCATCTCTGGCTGCAGCTCAACATCAACAGATGGCGATTCGCTAACGGTTTACTCCGGACAACATGAAGAGTTCATGGAGCCCCTATTTGAAGCCTTTACCGCCGAGACTGGAATCAAGCTAGATGTTCGCTATGGAGACTCTGCAGCGCTAGCTGCACAGATTTTGGAAGAAGGCGAAAAATCACCGGCTGACGTATTTCTCTCGCAGGATGCCGGATCTCTTGGTGCCGTAGGTGCGGCGGGGCTGATTAGAGAACTCAGTGCAGATTTACTTAATCGCGTTCCAAGTATCTATCAGTCAGTTACTAAAGATTGGGTGGGTATTACCGGAAGAGCGCGGGTTTTCGCTTATGCGCCAGATCGAGTTGCTTCATTGCCGACATCAATCGATGATCTAGTAACCAAATCCTGGAATGGCCGAGTTGGTATTGCTCCGACAAATGGTTCATTTCAAGCTTTTGTTTCCGCAATGATTCAAGAGCGTGGTGCCGCTGCAACTGAAACTTGGCTCCAAGGTATCAAAAATAACAACCCTAAAATTTATGAAAAGAATTCTCAAATTGTAGAAGCTGTAGATGCAGGTCAAATTGATTTAGGTCTGGTCAGTCATTATTACGTTTGGGAAGTTTCTGAGGAATTAGGCCGTGATATCAACGCGAAGATTGGTTTTTTCCAACCTGGCGACATGGGCAATTTGATTAATGTATCTGGCGGTTCAATTCTCAAACAAAGCAAAAAGGAATCACTTGCCAATCAGCTACTTGCTTATTTACTCTCTGATGAAGTTCAGAAAAGCTATGTGACCGATACCCATGAATACTCTCTAGTTTTTGCCGATCTTAAGCCGGCTGATTTGCCAGCGTTGTCAGAGATCAAAGCTCCAGCAATTGATCTTTCGACGCTAGCCGGATTGAAAGCAACTCAAGAGCTACTGGTAAAGGTTGGTTTGATCTAATTTCTAAGCTCCTTTCACCATCAAATTTGGTGAGCGAATCGGCACCTGCCAGCAATTCCCGACAGGTGCCGATTGCGCTATCGATTGGAGCTCTGTTTTCCTTATCGTTCATAGCGATTCCCCTGATTTATTTGATCCGACGCGCGCTTGAGAGTGATGGCAGATCAATATCAATTCTGGTTTGGCGGCCCAAAACTCTAGAGGTTTTGATTACAACACTTACCTTGACTGCAGCGGTTGTTTTGCTGGCAACAGTGATCGGGGTCGCAATGGCTTGGTCTCTTCACAGTGTCAAAATTCCCACCCCCAATCTCTTTAGAGCATTAGTGATTTTGCCGATTGCTATACCAAGTTACGTTTTTACCTTTAGTTGGATCTCGGTCTTTCCCCAAATTAGCGGGTTCTGGGCCGCGGTTTTTATTCTGGTGCTCTCCACAACACCCTACGTTTTACTTGCCGCTTTAGCAGGATTGCGCAGAGTTGATTGGTCTCAGTATGAGGTCGCGCAAACTCTTGGTTTAAATAACTGGGAAAGTTTCTTACGAGTTACATGGCCTCAGATTCGAAACTCTGTCGCAGCTGGAGCTCTGTTAGTCGCGCTATATGTTTTAAGCGATTTCGGCGCCGTGGCACTACTTGGCGTTGATACTTTTACCCGCGCAATTTCAAATCTCTATCGCGGCTCATTTGATCGCAGCACCGCAGCAGTATTGGCGCTAATTCTAGTAATTATTTCTGCGATCATAATTAGTCTCGAGACTAGATTGCGGACCAAGACTAAATTACAACGCACCTCGGCTCGAATAATCCGGTTACCAAATTTAATCACTAAAACTAGAACCAAATTGGTTTCCATGTTGCTGCTAATTGTTTATCTTGCTACAGGATTTGTCTTTCCATTAGCTCTGCTCTTCTATAGATTTTTCGCCAACGCAGTTCAGGTTGATTATTCCGAACTATTCTCCGCTTCTATTTCTACAATATTTGCCTCTGCACTTGGTGCATTGATTGCCTTAGCCCTCGCATTGCCACTCGGGTTATTTGTCATGCAAGGTTCTTGGCTCGCCCGAGTTGCCGATAAAGGCGTATTGATTGTTCATGCACTGCCGGGAATTGTGATGGGACTTGCCTTGGTCTCCTTTGGCTCTGAAATCTCCTGGCTTTATCAATCAGTTGGTCTGCTCGCTTTTTCCTATGCTCTTTTATACACAGCGAAAAGTGTTGGCTCCGTCCGAACCAGCTTGGCTCGAGTTCCACAAAATCTCATAGATATTTCCGCAACTTTGGGTCAGACAAAAATGCAGACTTTGCGTCGCGTTGTTTTCCCGCTGGCTGCTCCAGGTGTTTTTTCGGGATCTCTATTGGTATTTCTTTCAGCTATGAAGGAGCTCCCAGCCACCTTGATGTTGCGGCCAACCGGATTTGAAACCCTAGCCACTGAAATGTGGCGATATACCTCAATTTCTAGATTTAGCGAGGCCGCTCCTTACGCATTATTCTTAGTACTCATTGCGGCAATACCAACATTTTTGATCAATCGTCCAGATAGAGGCGAAAGTGAAGAAGGAGATATGCGATGACCTCCCTCGAAATTCGCAATCTCGGAGTCACCTTTGGTAATAATCAAATATTGCAGAATCTAAGCCTTGATGTCCCAGCTGGATCTTTTGCAGCAATTCTCGGACCTTCGGGGTGTGGCAAAACCACGTTACTACGCGCGATTGCCGGATTGATAACTCCCTCTGAAGGAACGATTCGTTTTGGAAAGCAATTGGTCAGCGTCTCATCTTTAGTCTTGCCACCCCATAAACGAAATATTGGTTATGTACCGCAAGAAGGCGGATTGTTTCCTCATCTCACAGTTGCAGACAATGTGAGCTTTGCATTGGGCAAAGAAGTTTCCCGAGCTGAAAAGAATTCAATAGTTGCTGAGATGCTAAATCTCGTTGGATTATCAGGATTTCAAAAAAGATTGCCACAAGAGTTAAGTGGTGGCCAGCAAACTCGAGTAGCGCTTGCGAGAGCTCTTGCAATTAAGCCTTCCCTAGTTTTACTCGATGAGCCATTCGCTGCTCTTGATCAAGCACTGCGAGCGGGAATTAGTGAAGAGGTGGTGGCACTTCTTAAAGACACTCAAACCACCACAATTATGGTCACCCATGATCGAGAAGATGCATTGGTTTCTGCAGATCTGATCGCCTTGATGCGATCCGGTGCAGTTGTGCAGTCCGGCAGTCCAGCAGATGTCTATTCAAAACCTATTTCGGCGGAGGTAGCTGAGAGCACTGGGGACATCATCACCATTCCTGCCCGCAAGTTAGGTCCGGCAAGTTTTAGCTCACCTTTGCACCTGGGAGGCCTACAGGGTTTAGCCGATGGCGAGTTACTGATTCGACCGGAGGAAATAAAGGTCAGCTCTGAGCCAATTGAGGACGGGGTGCGTTCTTCGATTTTGCGGGTTAACTATTACGGGCATGATGCGCTTTTGGAGCTACAGGCTGAGAGTTTTGCCAAACCAGTCCGGGCGCGAGTCGTAGGACCAATGAATTTTGTCCCAGGGCAACAGGTCTTTATCAAGCTGGTTGGGCCAATGCGTTGGGTGTCGGGAAAGGCTACTCGCGAGTAACCTAGCGGCATGAACAATGCCACTACCTCAACCAATGTAGTTCTAGTTGATGCCGTCCGCTCCCCTTTCGGAAAAGCGGGAAGTTTGTACTCCGGCACACGCGCCGATGACATTATCGTCAGATGTATTCGCGGTTTATTAGAGCGAAATCCGGAAGTTAAACCATCAGATATTGATGATGTCGCAATCGCTGCTGCCACTCAATACGGCGATCAGGGAATGAATATTGGTCGAAGCGCTTCATTGTTGGCAGGGCTACCAAACACAGTGCCTGGTTATTCAATTGATCGTTGGTGCGCAGGTGCGATGACCTCGGTAACCACACTCGCCGGTTCGATCAACATGGGTGCATATGATTTAGCAATCGCTGGCGGCGTAGAACACATGGGTAATCACCCAATGGGCGAAGGCATGGATCCAAATCCTCGTTACCTTGCAGAAAAATTAGTTGATACCGATGCACTTTCAATGGGAAATACTGCAGAGAGATTGCATGACAAACTTCCGCATCTAACTAAAGAGCGGGCCGATAAATATGCACTTGCCTCACAGCAAAAGACTGCTGCGGCATATCAGGCCGGAAAAATCCAACCAAATCTAATTCCAGTTGCAGTTCGTAATCCGGAATTAGGTTGGGGTGTAGCAACTGTTGATGAACCACCTCGTCCGCAAACAACTTTAGAAGCACTTGCGGCACTTAAGACTCCGTTTCGTCCAGCGGGTCGAGTTACTGCAGGAAATGCCGCAGGATTAAATGATGGCGCTACTGCAGCACTGTTAGCTAGTGAATCTAAAGCAAAAGAACTCGGCTTAAAGCCAAAAGCAAAACTTGTTACCTTTGCATTTGCTGGTGTTGAGCCAGAAATTATGGGATACGGACCTGTGCCATCGACTTTGAAAGCGTTGGAAAAAGCCGGTTTAAAGATTGAAGATATTGGCTTATTTGAAATTAATGAGGCTTTTGCAATCCAGGTACTCTCCTTCTTGGATTACTTTGGTATTGCCGATGATGATCCACGGGTAAATATTTACGGTGGAGCAATTGCTGTCGGTCACCCTTTGGCATCATCCGGAATTCGCTTGATGTTGAATCTAGCTGAGGGATTTAAGGAAAGAACTGATGTTAAGTATGGAATCACCACCATGTGTATTGGACTTGGAATGGGTGGAACCGTCATCTGGGAAAATCCAAACTACACCGGGAAGGCATAACCATGACTGAAATAACGACACCAACTGGTGCTCCGGAAGAGGTAGTTACCAAAGCATTTATGCGTGAAATCGACCTGACTCCTTTCGGTGCATCAGGAACTCTGGCATTGATCACCATTGACAACGGAATGGATCACACAAGACCCAACACGCTCGGACCAAAGTCACTTCAAGAGTTAGATAACGCCATTACCGCAGCTGAGAATTCTGGATCAGTAGCGATTGGTATTACCGGTAAGCCATTTATTTTTGCAGCAGGTGCAGATTTATCTGCACTCCCGTTTGTTTCTGACAAGAATCAAGCTCTTACCATCGGAAAATTTGGCCACGATGTTTTCAAGCGTTTAGGAAATAGCAAAAAACCAACCTTTGCATTTATTAACGGGCTCGCATTGGGCGGTGGTCTAGAGGTCGGATTACATTGCCACTACCGAACCCTTGCTACTACGGCATTTACTGCGCTTCCTGAATGCTTCCTTGGAATCGTTCCTGGTTGGGGTGGAGCAACTTTGCTTCCAAAGCTAATCGGCCCAGAAAAAGCCGTCCAGGTAATTGTGCTCAACTCGCTAAATAACAACACCATGATGAAAGCTAAAGATGCATTGGCTCTTGGTGTTGTTGACGCAGTTTACGAACCCGCTGATTTCCTTGAGAAATCAATTTACTTTGCGGCAGCAATCATTTCTGGAAAGAAAAAGATTGATCGAGTGGATCACACAGCTGACGCTGCCGCCTGGGAGAACGCTATTGCCACTGGTAAGGCCGCAATTGCGAAGAAGTATGGTGGAGCTGATATTGAAGCCCCACGTCGCGCCTTAGAGCTCATCACCGCAGCGAAAACCAATACCAATGATCAAGGTTTTGATGCTGAGGATGAAATCCTGGCTAATTTGGTGATGGGAAATCCATTGCGTGCCTCGCTCTACGCCTTCAATTTGATTCAGAAAAAGCGCAAGAAAGTTGAGGGTGCGCCAAAGGCTGCACTCGCTCGAAAAGTTAGCAAAGTTGGAGTTGTCGGAGCTGGTTTGATGGCTTCGCAACTTGCGTTGCTTTTAGTTCGTAATTTGAAGGTTCCGGTCGTGATGACCGATTTGGATCAAGCTCGAGTTGATAAAGGTGTGGAATGGGTCCGTGCCGAAATCAACAAACTGGTTGAAAAGAAGCGCTTGAATGAAGAAGCGGGTCGTCGACTATCAGCTCTAGTTTCTGGCTCTGTAGACCAATCTGTATTTGCCGGAGCGGACTTTATTATTGAAGCGGTTTTTGAAGAGTTATCAATCAAACAAAAGCTGTTTAAAGATCTAGAGCAAATTGTTTCTCCAGAATGTGTCTTGGCAACCAACACCTCATCACTTTCTGTAGAAAAGATGGGTGAGGGATTGAAAAATCCAGAGCGCGTAGTTGGATTCCATTTCTTCAATCCAGTTGCTGTTATGCCGCTACTTGAGGTGGCTCGGACTTCAAAGACCGATGATGCAACAACCGCAACCGCAATAAATGTTGGTAAAGAATTAAAGAAAACCATGATCATCTGCAAAGATGCACCTGGCTTTGTGGTCAATCGTCTTCTTACTCGATTCATGGGTGAAGTAACTGATGCGGTCGATGAGGGAACTCCTGCCGATGTTGCAGACAATGCTCTTCGTCCACTTGGATTCCCGATGTCACCATTTGAGCTCTTTGGATTGGTTGGACCTGGAGTTGCACTCCATGTATCAAAGACTTTGAACGCAAACCTTGGACCGCGTTATCGAATCTCGCCAACTGTACAGCGATTGGTAGATAACGGAGTTAAGAGCTTCTACATTAAGGATGAATCTGGAAAGCAGATTCCAAACCCAGCGGCACTTGATTTGGTTGAAAAAGCAGATAAAGCATCAACCGCCGAAGAGGTCAGGATTCGTGCACTCAAAGCGCTAGCGCAAGAGGCTCGAATGATGCTGGATGAAGGTGTCGTAGCAACTCCTGCGGAGATTGATCTCTGCATGCTTTTGGGTGCGGGATGGCCTATGCATCTGGGTGGAATATTGCCTTACTTAGATCGCGAAGGAATCAGTGAAGCGGTTTGTGGTCAGCGCTTTCATCCGCACGGAGTTGCATCGCTTCCTGCTTAAGTGAAGCCCAGCCGACTAATGCTCGGCTGACGTTTTGCACTGTGATTCCAAGATCTTCCAAGATTTCTTGACGCTTGGAATGCTCGATGAACTCCAGCGGAACACCGATGGAATGAATTGGCGTATCAATGCTCTGCTCTCGGAAAGCTTCAGATAATGAGCTGGCAATACCGCCATGCTTTATCCCATCTTCCAGTACTACAACTCTGCTGTATCTACGCGCCAGTGAGGTCAGAGCTGAAATAGGAAGTGGCTTAACCCAACGTGGATCAATAACAGTTACTCCAACACCTTCCCTATATGCCTGAGCCGCTGCATCAACCGCAATTCCAGCCATCGCACCAATACTTACCAGCAACACATCTGCACTTTCCCCGCGATAGAGAATGTCTATTCCATCTCTTCTTTCAAAGGCAGGAAGATCTTTAGCAACTGCACCTTTCGGGAAACGCAAAATAGATGGTGCGTCATTAATTTCCAAACACTCCCCTAGTAACTCATGCAAAGTAGCGCCATCACGTGGAGCTGCAACATGAGCATTTGGCACAATTCCAGTTAAAGCCAAATCCCAAATACCGTGGTGTGATGGACCATCATCTCCAGTAATGCCAGCACGATCTAAAACAAATGTCACACCTGCCTTGTGCAAGGCAACATCAAGCAGCAATTGATCAAATGCTCGATTTAGAAAGGTTGAATAAACCGCAACCACCGGGTGCAATCCCGTGTACGCCATTCCTGCTGCTGAAGTGGTGGCATGCTGTTCCGCGATTCCAACATCAAAGGTGCGCTCTGGGAACTCTTTTTGAAACTTATCTAATCCCGTCGGACCCAACATAGCTGCGGTAACTGCAACTAAATCACTTCTTTTCTTGCCATATTCAACAAGTGATCTTGAAAATACGCTGGTCCAGGAGTCGCCTGATTTGTTTAATGGCTCCCCGGTTTCCGGATCGACAACGCCGACAGCATGAAACTTTTCTGCCTCATCTTGAACCGCTGGAGCATGGCCGCGACCTTTTTCAGTGATGGCATGAACCAATACTGGGCCGCCAAATTTCTTTGCTTGATGTAACGCTTTTTCTAACGCCAAGATGTCATGCCCATCAACTGGACCTAAATACTTGAGTCCTAAATCTTCAAACATACCTTGCGGGGCCACAATGTCTTTTAGGCCCTTCTTCATGCCATGAAGAGTTTCATAAATTGGTTGACCAACAACAGGCGTTCTTTCTAAAACGCCCTTACCCCAATCAAGAAACTTCTCATAACCCTTTGTTGCTCGAAGCGTTGAAAGGTAGGTAGCAACACCGCCAATAGTTGGCGAATAAGAACGTTCATTGTCATTAACTACGATGACCAACCGTAAATTCTCAGAGGCAGCAATGTTGTTTAACGCCTCCCAGGCCATTCCACCTGTGAGCGATCCATCGCCTACAACTGCAACTACCGTCCGCTCAGATTCGCCCTTAATCATGAAGCCCCGAGCGATTCCATCAGCCCAAGAAAGCGCGGTTGATGCGTGAGAGTTTTCAATTACATCATGTTCGCTCTCACTTCGGCTGGGATATCCGGCTAGCCCACCACGTTGACGGAGTTTTTCAAATCCACCAGCTCTTCCAGTAAGAATTTTATGAACATAGGTTTGGTGTCCGGTATCAAAAACCATTACATCTCGTGGTGATTCAAATACGCGATGCAGGGCGATTGTTAACTCAACAATTCCCAAATTCGGACCAAGATGGCCGCCGGTCTTTGAAACCTTTTCAATTAAGAAGGTTCTAATTTCCCCTGAAAGCTCATTGAGCTCATCAATATCAAAGCGCGCTAAATCGCCCGGTGATTTGATGCGAGGTAGAAAATTCACAACTCAATGGTAACGAGAATTACGATAAGAGCGAGCGGAGCACGTACTGCATGATTCCGCCATGGCGATAATAATCAGCCTCGCCAGGGGTATCTATGCGTACCTTCGCCGTAAAGCTCTTGTCGCCCGCGGTTACCGCAACAGTTGATGGAATCTCACCATCATTTAATGCGGTTACCCCGGAGATTGAAAATACTTCATCACCCTTGAGTCCAAGTGATTCCGCATTTTCTCCATCCATGAATTGCAATGGCAGGACTCCCATTCCAATCAAGTTTGAACGATGAATTCTCTCGAAAGATTCGGCAATTACCGCTTTAACTCCGAGCAAAGCGGTTCCTTTAGCGGCCCAATCTCGAGAAGAGCCAGATCCATACTCTTTGCCAGCCAAAATAACTAATGGCACTCCAGCATTTTGGTAGGCCATTGATGCTTCATAAATCGTGGTTTGATCTCCATTGCTTAAGAAGTTTTTAGTGAATCCACCTTCAACTCCGTCAAGTAACAAATTCTTCAAACGAATATTTGCAAAGGTTCCACGGATCATAACTTCGTGATTTCCACGTCGTGATCCATAAGAGTTGAAGTCAGCTTTTGCGACGCCATGCTCTGCGAGGTACTTACCAGCAGGAGAATCAGGCTTTATAGATCCAGCTGGAGAAATGTGATCCGTTGTGACCGAATCACCAAGTTTTGCCAAAACTCTAGCGCCTTGAATATCAGTAACTGGCTTTGGATTACGTGGCATACCTTCAAAGTATGGTGGTTTGCGCACATAGGTGGATTTCGCATCCCATTCAAATACTTTTCCAGTAGGCGTATCTAGAGAGGTCCAATGTTTATCTCCCGCGAATACGCTCGCGTAATCCTTTTTAAACATCTCAGAGGAAACCACTCCATCAATTACCGCCTGGATTTCCGCTGTAGTTGGCCAAATATCTCTCAAAAATACATTGTTTCCGTTGGCATCTTGCCCCAGTGGATCTTTTTCAAAATCATGATCCATACTGCCAGCAATTGAGTAAGCAACCACCAGCGGTGGCGATGCCAGATAGTTCATCTTTACATCCGGGGAAATACGTCCTTCAAAGTTGCGATTTCCAGATAGAACCGCTGCTACAGCAAGGTCATTCTCATTTACCGCTTTGCTAACCTCAACAGGCAACGGGCCCGAGTTTCCAATACAGGTAACACAGCCATAGCCAACAAGATTGAAACCGAGTTTTTCTAAGTAAGAGGTTAAGCCAGCTTTTTCATAATAATTTGTAACTACCTTCGATCCCGGAGCTAGCGTTGTTTTTACCCAAGGCTTACTTTGTAAGCCTTTTTCAACCGCTTTCTTCGCAAGTAAACCAGCACCAATCATCACGCTGGGATTAGAAGTATTTGTGCATGAAGTTATCGAAGCGATAACAACTGATCCATTAGTTACTTTGCCTTCGCGAGAATTTACCGAAACTGAGACTGGTTCCTTGGCAGATTTATCAGAGAGATATGCTGGAACCGCTTTCGCGAATGCGGACTTGGCATCACTCAAAGCAACTCGATCCTGTGGTCGCTTTGGACCTGCAATTGATGGAACGATTGATGACAAATCTAGTTCAAGATGTTCGGAGTAGCGTGGAGTTGCATTTGGATCATGCCAGATACCTTGACGCTTTGCGTATTTCTCAACTAGCTCTAACTGTTCTGCGCTGCGTCCGGTTAGTTGTAGGTACTTAATAGTCTCTTCATCAATCGGGAAAATAGCAACGGTTGATCCATACTCTGGTGACATATTTCCGATGGTTGCTCGATTTGCCATCGGTAATGCGCTTACGCCTGGACCGTAGAACTCCACAAACTTTCCTACAACTCCATGCTTGCGCAGCATTTCAGTAATAGTTAGCACCAGATCTGTTGCGGTAGTACCAACCGGCAATGAGCCATTTAATTTGAAACCAACCACTCTTGGAATCAACATCGAAACTGGTTGACCCAAGAGTGCAGCTTCAGCTTCGATTCCGCCAACGCCCCAACCCAAAACACCTAGACCATTGACCATTGTTGTGTGTGAATCGGTACCAACCACAGTGTCTGGATAGGCACGTTCGACTCCGCCAACATTTCGAGTCATTACAACTCTCGCTAAATACTCAATGTTGACCTGGTGCACAATTCCGGTTCCGGGCGGAACTACTTTGAACTCATCAAATGCACTTTGACCCCAACGAAGGAAGCGATAACGCTCGGTGTTACGTTGGTATTCAATCTCAACATTTTGGGCAAAAGAATCTTTTGTTCCATAAGTGTCAGCAATTACTGAGTGATCGATTACGAGCTCCGCTGGAGCGAGCGGATTAACGCGAGCTGGGTCCCCACCAAGTTCTGCGATTGCTTCACGCATAGTTGCAAGATCTACAACACACGGAACTCCGGTGAAGTCCTGCATGATGACACGAGCCGGCGTAAATTGAATTTCAGTATCTGGCTGGGAGTCGGGATTCCATGATGCAAGCGCCTCAATCTGTTTGGCGGTGATGTTCGCGCCATCCTCGGTGCGCAGCAGATTTTCCAACAAAATCTTTAGCGAAAACGGTAGATCTTTTGCGGCCGCAAGCTTGGTTATGTCGAAAATTTGGTAGCTCTTACCGGCAACCTCGAGGGTGGTCTGTGCATCAAAGGAGTTTTTGCTCATGGGCGAATACTAACTTGCCCCCATTTGACCACCATCTTGATGGGCCAGTGAAAAGTAAGGTGTTAGCGCTTTTCGGGGATGAAACGCGCCACACATTCCATATGTGAGGTCATCGGGAAGAGGTCAAAGGCTCTAATCTCATCAAGCACATAACCGGACTCCTGCAAATATGCAGTATCGCGCGCTAAAGCGGCTGGATCGCAAGCGACATAAACAATTGCCCGGGGCTTCAACTTTGCTACTGCAGTAACCACTTCAGCCCCAGCGCCAGTTCTCGGCGGATCAAGAATTACCACATCTGCCGCAACATACTTCTTTAACCCTTTTTCTACCCGAGCCTGAACTATCTCGACATTGTTTACTTGCGCGAAGGAACGTCTCGCATCGGTTATAGCGTTGTCATCAGACTCAATCAGAGTAACCCGGCCACCTACTCCGATTTGCGAGAGGACCATTCCAGTGAACAATCCTGCACCTCCATATAAATCAAAGACGTGATCTCCAGCGCGTAGCTGGGCATAACTGCTTACGACCTTTGTCAGCACCTCCGGTGCCTTTACATGGCTCTGCCAAAAGGAAATCGGGTTCAAGGTGAATTCAAAACCGGAAGAATTTTCCTTAATTAGCGAATTATTTTCTCGCCCTTCGATAACTACTTGCTTATCCCCTGCAGAGGAAATAACTACATCAACTTTCTTTCCCACCGGTAATTTTAATTTATTGATTTCAGAAATATCTACATGTGAGTGTGCGATTAGACACTCATCAATTTCAATTAAATCGTTACTGCGCGCGGCAAACAAAGCGAGTTTGCGATTTGGCGAGACTGTGAACTCCATCCGGCTGCGCCAATTAAGTGTCGGCTCAACGGCTTCAACCTCTATTGACAATTCTTTTTTGGCTAATCGCATGAACTGTTCAGAGATGATTTGACTCTTCAAAAATCTTTGGTGACCAAGCTCAATATGCTGGAAGTCGCAACCTCCGCACCCATTGGGCGTTGCATATTTGCAAGCAGGCGTGACTCGAAACTCTGAAGCTCTTAAAACTTTGACACAATTACCGCGGGCAAAGTTTTTGGTTTTACCGGTTATTTCGACTATTACCCGTTCGCCAGGAATTGCATGTCTAACAAAAATAACCTGGCCGTCATGTCTTGCAACACAATGTCCGCCATGCGCTATGGAGCTAACTTCGACCTCAACTTGGTCTCCGATTTCCACTCGAACTCCTAGTCATTATTTCCCGCTGAGTTTTCCGCACCTAAACTGGCGCTCAAATCATCATCTGCCGTGTTAATTACAGTTGCCCTAGCCTAAAGGTGTAGATTCTCCTTTCGTGCACATCGTGATTATGGGTTGTGGCCGCGTCGGCTCAACTCTTGCTAAAGATTTTCAGGCTTTAGGGCACTCAGTAGCGGTAATTGACCAAGATCGCGAAGCATTTCGTCGCCTTGGCGCGGATTTCAATGGCTTAACCGTTGCTGGAGTTGGTTTCGATCGCGACACCTTGCTAGAGGCTGGTATTGAAAGAGCCGATGCTTTTGCCGCTGTTTCAAATGGCGATAACTCAAATATTCTTGCCGCGCGTGTAGCTCGTGAGACATATGGAGTCGCAAGTGTTGTGGCTCGTATTTATGACCCCGCTCGCGCCGAGATTTATCAAAGACTTGGTATCCCGACCGTCGCAACTGTCCTCTGGACTACCGATCAAATAATGCGTCGCATCCTGCCCCAGGGATCGCGCTCTGAATGGCAGGATGCATCAGGCAAGGTTCAATTAGCTGAAGTGCCTTTACATCGAGATTGGTTTGGTAAACCTGTATCCCTAATCGAACAACATACTGATGCCCGAGTCGCATTCATTACTAGATTGGGTGAAGGCTTGATTCCCAATGAACATACAGTGCTACAAGAAGGCGATGTAGTTCATGTGATGGTTGAAGATGTTGATTTAGCCGCAACTGAAAAATCATTAAGTGTGACACCTGGCGGTGATCACTAAATGAGGATTGCGATTGCAGGTGCGGGAAATGCTGGTCGCGCTATCGCCCGCGAACTTATTGGCAATGGTCATCAAGTGCTCTTAATTGATAAGAATCCAAAAGCGCTCAAGATGGAAAGTGTTCCATCTGCGGAATGGCTTCTAGCTGATGCCTGTGAAATCAGTGCATTAGATAAGGCAAAGCTGGACACCTGTCAGGTTATGGTTGCTGCAACTGGAGATGACAAGGTTAATCTTGTCGCTTCCTTGCTTGCGAAAACTGAGTATGGAGTGCCACGGGTTGTAGCAAGAGTAAATCATCCAAAAAATGAATGGTTATTTGATTCCTCATGGGGTGTTGATGTTGCGGTATCAACACCGCGAATAATCGCTGCCTTAGTTGAAGAAGCGGTATCCGTTGGTGATGTCGTAAGACTCTTCTCGCTAAAAGCGGGTGAAGCCAACTTAGTAGAGCTCACATTGCCCGATGATTCATTCTGCGTCGGTAAAACTGTGGCCGAAGTTGAATTGCCAGAGGATGCATCATTGGCTGCAATTATTCGTGATGGTCATGTGATTTCACCTTCGGCGCATGATGTTTTTGCCGCTGGCGATGAGTTAATTTTTGTTGCTTCAGCTAAAGCTGAGGACTCATTAAAAGGTTGTTTTGTAGCTCAGGCTTAACTTTTTAAATCTTCTTGCAGCTTCGGCCCTGATTTAATTACGATCCAAGTTAGCCAAGCTGTTGCAACAAATAATGGATATCCCATTATCAAACGAGCGGTTCCTAAGGCATTCACATTACCGCTTAGATAAAGCGGATATTGCACGATTAACCTAATTGCAAACATTGCCACCCATAGCCAGGTTGCCTTGATATAAACTCTGGTACGTGCCGGATCTTTTCGCCAACGTAAGTTCTCTTCAAGAAGTGGCCCAATTACCAAACCAATAACAGGCCAACGCACAATTATCGAGATTAGATATGCAGCACCGTAAATAGCGTTGGTCCAAAGCCCCGGAAGATAAAAGTCCTCCGCCTTACCAGAACGATTTGCGAGCCATGCACATACCGCAACACCAATTACTCCGGAGATTGCATGTTGAATTGTTTCTCGCTTAACCAATCGCAATAACGTCAAAACTAGCGATAAAGCTAGAGCGTAATAAGAAGACTGGGTAACATCTTTTGTGAAGTTAAAAGATACTAAGAAAACTAATGCTGGTAATCCGGAATCAATTAAACCTTTGGTGCCGCCAAGTGCGTTTACGATTTTTGCTTTGTCAGCTTCGTGACTCATGCTCTCCCTGTTGATCCAAATCCATCGGTTCCACGACCCGAGCCTGGTAGCTCTTCGACCTCAATCAACTCGACATTTTCTACCTTTTGAAAGACCAATTGGGCAATGCGATCTCCGCGCTTGATAGAAAAAGTTTCTTTCAAATCATGGTTAATTAAAATCATCTGAAGCTCACCGCGATATCCCGCGTCTATGGTTCCTGGAGCGTTCACTATTCCGATTCCATGCTTGATGGCCAATCCGGAGCGTGGATGGGCAAAAGCTGCATAATTTTCCGGCATAGCAATTGCAATCCCGGTTGGGATTAGCGCGCGCTCTCCAGGAGCTATTTCACAATCAATTCGCGAGTAAACATCCATCCCGGCATCGCCAGGTTTTGCATAACCTGGAGTTGGTAGCTCTTTATCAAGCTTGGTGAGAAGTACTTTCACGGATTAATCTCAAACTCAGTATCAATCGACAAATCAGTTCGACCAGCCAAAATATCTCTAAAACCTTCAGGTGCATTACTAACAAAGTGCTCCATCGGAACCACAATAAAAATTGCCGCCGCTTCAACAGCTACCGCGCCCTCTTTAGAGCCCAATCGTCCTTCAGCTTTGCAATAAATCTTCCGACCTTCTTGACCAACAATTTCAGCTTCAATAAACAAGGTGGTACCAACCGGAACTGGAAGCAAAAAAGAAGTTTCTAATTTGCCGGTGACTGCTGGTTGACGTACTAACCACATCAACTTTCCTAGCGCCTCATCAAAAGCACATGAAAGCAATCCGCCATGTGCTAAACCTGGCGCCCCTTGATGAACCTCGGTTACTGTGAATTTAGCGTTGATAGTCATGTCCTCACCTGAATATGCAATCAGGTGCAATCCAGCAGGATGTGATGCACCACAGCCATAACAATCTGGATTATGCGAACCTAGCAATGACCCAGGAGCGGGAGCTTGGGGATGGCGAGGTGGAACTGTTGCACCTGCAGGAGGGTTAATACTTAGGCCACGCGACATGCGGGTAAGGCTACCCCTTTCATATCTTGTAAGTCTAAAACCAAAACTAATTAATTTTTAGTTCAGACGGGTACTCTCTCGGAGTGAAGAAATTTGAGAACAATCGATACAAGCAAACCATTTATTGGCCTTATTGGTTAAGTCTATTGGTTTTGCTTTTTGATTTGTCGATTGTCCTTGCGGTTTGGGCCAGCTTGAGCGAAACCGCCACGTTAACAGCATTCGCCCTGACTATCGCTCTATCAATCTTTTTTTTCCAATTCACCGCTCTAAAGATCATGATTCAAGGTGATGAACTATTTGTAGGCCGGGCGCGAATTGAAAGAAAATACCTGGGGGAAATCTCAGTGTTAGACAAGAAAGGGATGCTCTTTCTTCGCGGCCCTGGAATAGATCCAAGTGCTTACATGGCTTTAAGATTTTGGGTCAAAGGTGGCGTCAAGATTGAGCTAAATGACTCTCGCGACCCGACACCGTATTGGTTAATCAGTGTTAAAGATCCCGCTAATTTTGTAAGGCTTTTAGAAAACTAAATGCAGTCTTTGCAAACCGCTTTGGCGCCCTCGCCCTTTGCCAGCTGAGTCATGTGGTGGACCAAGAAACACTTTGAACAGGTGAATTCGTTCTCCTGTTTTGGAACGACTCGTACCGCCAACTCTTCGCCAGACAAATCGGCACCAGGTAGTTCAACATTCTCTGCTTCTTCTTCATCGAGATCAACCTGACCTGACTGAGCCTCTGCTCGACGAGCCTTTAACTCCTCAAGGGATTCCTCATGTAACTCTTCATCCGTTTTTCGGGGCGTGTCATAATCTGTTGCCATTGATCTCTCACCACCTATCCATTTCTTCCGACGATAACCTTCAGTTGTGCGTTGTTATGCACACGGGCGGATAATGCCCAAAAGCGGCTCTACTGTCCTGACCAACACACGGCGTGTCGCAATTATTCCCCGAGTATTTGCTTAAAAAGTGGGTTAATCCTGTGGTTCTATTGATGAATTTTGCTTTGAACGACTTAACGCCTGTTCTCTTCGCCACTTTGCGATAGCGCCATGATTTCCAGAGAGCAAAATATCGGGAACTTCTAGACCGCGCCAATTTGCTGGCTTTGTGTAGCTTGGATATTCCAGCTCTCCGAGTTCATTATGCGACTCCTCAGCTAATGAATCGGGGTTTCCAATTACCCCCGGCAATAATCTTGTAACCGCTTCAATGATTACTAATGCCGCTACTTCTCCACCATTTAAAACATAATCCCCGATTGAAATTTCATGGACTCGGACCTGGTTTTGAGTGCGATATAAATCAGCAACGCGGGCATCAATTCCTTCATAACGGCCACATGCAAAGATGATGTGTTTAGCGCTGGCTAATGTTTCAGCTTTTCTCTGATTAAATTTAGATCCCGCAGGGGTTAGCACAATCAGATCAACTGGTGCATCAGTTTCAGCCAATGCCGAATCAATAGCTTCGCCCCATGGCTCTGGCTTCATAACCATTCCTGCGCCGCCGCCATATGGTGTGTCATCGACCGTGTGGTGATTGTCGTAGGTGAAGTCACGCAGATTAATCACCTTGAAATCAATCAATCCTTGTTCTCGAGCTTTACCAATTAAGGAAAGATCAAGCGGGGTGAAGTATTCGGGGAAAATCGAAATCGCAGTTATCTTCATAGCAAACCTGCAAAATTAATTACCGTTAAAGTTTTGCTTTCAATATCAACTTCTGGCACATATGCTCTGACGAAAGGTACCAAAACTTCTCGGCCATCGGTTTTTACCACCAAAGTATCTTGAGCTGGAAGTTGCAGAACATCTACAACCACTCCCCACTCTTTGCCGTTTTCATCAATGACTTTGGAATCAATAATCTGTGAGATGTGAAAATCATCCTCGGTGACATTTGATTCACTGGGATCGACATCGGCAAGAAGTAAAACATTACGCAGTTTTTCAACTTCAGTTCTATCGTTGACGCCTTCAAAGGAGAGCAGCAAAGTTCCACTGTGAACTTTAAGGTCTCTTATTACAAGTGGACCCTTGTCTTGTGGCTCTGTTTCAAGTTTTGCACCAATAAAAAAACGTGCATCGGGATTATCGGTGCGAATTTCAATCGTAGCTTCGCCGCGCACTCCATGTGCGCGACCGATGCGTCCGACAACGAGTAGCACTACAAAATATGAAAGATGACAAAGCGCGATTAACGCGCTTCATCCGCCTCAATCAAATCAACGCGAACACTGCGTCCAGCTAAAGCCGAGACCACGGTGCGCAACGCTTTAGCGGTGCGACCATTTCGACCTATGACCTTGCCGATGTCCTCTGGGTGAACTCGCACCTCGAGAGTTGTTCCACGACGACCTTCTTTTTCTGAAATGACTACCTCTTCAGGGTTATCAACAATTCCCTTAACGAGATGTTCTAACGCTTCGTCAATCATCACAGTAATTACTCAGCTGAAGCTTCTGGAGTCGCTTCTGGAGTTGCCTCAGCAACTACCTCAGCTACAACCTCTTCTGAAGTCTCTACTGGTGCCGCCTCAACAACTGCATCTTGTGTTGCTGCAGTTTCAGTTATCGCTTCAGCGGCTGGCTCTGATTTCGCAGCCAACTTTTCCGCAGCGCGCTTCTTCATTGTTGTTGCGCCATCCTTAGGCTCATTCATCGCAGCCTTTACCGCTGCTTCATAAGCTGCACGCTTGTCAGCGCGAACTGGAAGAGTCTTGAGTGTTCCCTCTGCTCCAGCGATTCCTTTGAACTTCTGCCAATCGCCAGTTACTTTCAAAATTGCCTCTACTGCCTCAGTTGGCTGTGCGCCACTCTTCAACCAGTGTTGTGCGCGCTCTGAATTAACTTGGATCAATGAAGGCTCTGACGCTGGTGAATAGCGACCAATCTCTTCAATCTTCAATCCGTTACGAGCTTTACGTGAATCTGCAACAACAATTCGGTAATGAGGTGTGCGGATTTTTCCGAGACGTACCAATCTAATCTTTACGGCCACGAAGGCGTTCTCCTTGCATATTCGATCGAACAATGGATTCAAACCTGAGTGGGATGCCAGGTGAAAACATCAATTCTGGTTAATGGTTGCCGGTCAAGAGGTAGAGGGCTCTTGAACAGGTGGCCAATATTGCCATGCTGGCCGGAATATGCCCAATTCTTAAGAACGGCCCTCTTCGGCAGCACGTTTAGCGGGGTTTCCTGAGCGGGATTTCTTCTTCGGGGTGGTTGCTTTGCCCGAGATTCCAGATGGTAATCCAGCTGGCATCCCCATCCCCTTTGGCAATCCCGCTGCCAAACCAGCAGGCATTCCACCGCCAGATCTCATTTGCTTCATCATTTTTGCAGCTGCCGCAAAGCGATCAACTAAGGAATTAACCTCGGTAACGCTTCGCCCACTACCTTTGGCGATACGTGCGCGCCGCGAACCATTTAATACTTTTGGATTACGTCGCTCCTCTGGGGTCATTGATTGAACAATCGCTTGAGTCCTTACCAACTCTTTGTCATCCAGCGAATCAATCTGTTTTTTCATGGCCGCATTGTTCGCGCCAGGCAACATTCCAAGCAGCTTTGTCATAGATCCCATTTTTTTCATGGCCTGTAACTGCTCCAAGAAATCCTCTAAAGTAAATTCTTCGCCAGAAATAAATTTTTCTTCTAATCGTTTCGCACTGTCTCCATCCAGCGCTTTTTTGGCCTGTTCAGCAAGGGTTTGGATATCACCCATGCCCAAGATTCGAGAGGCCATACGATCGGGATAGAAATAATCAAACTCCGAAAGTTTTTCACCATTTGAAACAAAGAGAATTGGCTTGCCTGTTACTTCGGCAATTGACAGCGCAGCGCCACCTTTTGCATCACCATCAAGTTTGGTTAAAACAACTCCATCAAAACCAACGCCATCTTGGAAAGCATTTGCAGTGCGAACCGCATCTTGTCCAATCATGGAATCTACGACAAAAAGTGTTTCATCTGGATTAACCGCGGCTTTGATGTCCTTGGCCTGTTGCATGAGTTCTTCATCTAGGCCAAGACGACCAGCGGTATCAATAATCACTAGGTTATAAAGTTTTTCATTTGCAAATTTCAAAGCATCTTTAGCAACTTTTACTGGATCGCCGACACCATTTCCTGGTTCAGGAGCAAAGACTGGAATCTTTAGCGAATCAGCAAGAACGGTTAATTGAGTTACCGCATTTGGTCTCTGGAGATCAGCGGCTACCAAAAGTGGCGTATTTCCATCCGCCTTTAAAAATGCCGCTAGCTTTCCGGCTAAGGTGGTTTTTCCTGATCCCTGCAAGCCGGCCAGCATGATTACTGTCGGTGGATTTTTCGCAAAACGAATTCGGCGAGCAGCGCCGCCAAGAATCGCAACCAGCTCTTGGTTGATGATGTTGTAAATCTCTTGTGATTGATTAGTGCTCTGCTTCAAATTTGGGAGTGCTGCGAGCGACTTATCTTTAACCCGCTCGAGAAAAGCATCGACTACAGAGAGAGCAACATCGGCATCCAACAATGCGGTTCGTAATTCCTGAACGGTTGAATCAATATCTGACTCGGTGATTCGTCCCTTACTTCGAAGCGTCCCAAATATGCCTGAGAGCTTGCCACTCAAGGATTCGAACATGGTTGAAAGCCTACTAAAAAAGAGTAAATGTAAAAAATGGGCGGATTTGTATTCAAAACCCGCCCACTTTTAAGGTGCTGTGTTGCTTAACTGATTTAGATTGCAGTCTCCCCAGTTTCGCCAGTTCTTACCCGCACCACGTTATCAACTGATGTGGTCCATACTTTTCCATCTCCGATTGAGCCGGTTGATGCTGTCTTAACAATCAAATTGATAATCGCATCAACATCTTTATCTTCGGTGAGAATTTCCAGCCTAACTTTTTGAATTAGATCAATTGGAAACTCAGCGCCACGATAGACCTCAACATGTCCGCCCTGTCTGCCAACGCCAGATACTTCAGATACGGTCATTCCTTTTACTCCGGCAGAGCGGAGTGCTGATTTAACCTCATCAAACTTACCTGGCTTTATAATTGCGGTAATAAGTTTCATGATTAACGACCTCCCTTAAGAATTCCACCTAGTTCGTAAGCACTTTCAGCGTGCTCGGTTTGATCAACACCAATTAGCTCTTCCTCATTAGCAACTCTGAAACCAATGGTCTTTTCAATAGCAAACCCGATGATCAGTGTTGCGACAAAGGAATATGCCATAACGAGAACTACTCCAAGGGTTTGCTTTACCAATAGCTCAGTTCCGCCCCCGTAGAACAATCCATTTAAGCCAAGTGAATTGACCGCACTTGAACCAAAGAATCCAATCGCGATACTGCCAATGATTCCGCCAACTAGGTGAACTCCAACAACATCAAGTGCATCGTCGTATCCAAGTTTGTACTTCAATCCGACAGCTAATGCGCAAACAACACCCGCGATGAAACCAATAACCACTGCTGCCCATGGAGCAACAAATGCACATGCCGGCGTAATTGCGACTAGTCCCGCGACCGCACCAGAGGCTGCGCCAAGTGTTGTTGGGTGACCATCACGTATCTTCTCTGTAAGAATCCAGCCGAGCAACGCACCGGCTGCAGCAACTTGGGTGTTAATAAATGCTAATCCGGCAGTTGCATTAGCGCCGAGTGCCGAACCGGCATTAAATCCAAACCATCCAAACCAAAGTAGACCTGCGCCGAGTAAAACTAATGGCAATGAATGTGGGCGCATCGGACTCTTTTGCCAGCCGATTCTTCGTCCCAGAACAATTGCAAGAGCCAGTGCTGCTGCTCCGGCATTGATATGTACCGCGGTTCCACCGGCAAAATCCTGCACTCCTCTTGCAGCGAGGAAGCCTGCTCCAGTTACGGTATCTCCCTCTTTATTACCGAAAGCAAATACCCAGTGCGCGACTGGAAAATAAACCACTGTTACCCAAATAGCTACAAAAATTCCCCAAGATACAAATTTGGCGCGATCTGCAATCGCTCCAGAAATTAAAGCTGGAGTAATTACGGCAAACATCAATTGGAATGCGGCAAAAACTAATAATGGAATCGGATAAACGCCACCATTATTTGCCAATTCATTTACTACATCACCTAAACCGGATAATGAAAACGCTCCGTACCATTGCGAATTAGCTTCATATCCAAAGGTAAGTTGATATCCGTAAATTACCCAAAGCACGCTGACCACTCCTAATGCCACCATCGACATCATCATCATGTTCAGAGCGCTCTTAGCTCGAACCATTCCGCCATAAAAAAAGGCCAAACCTGGCGTCATGAGCAAAACAAGTGCTGAGCTGGCTAATACCCAGGCCGTGTCACCGGCGCTGATAACTATTTCATCCATCGGGACTCTCCAAAGAGATAATTAGAAGGTTCTCCTCTTTGAGACCCTTCAGCAAGATAGAGCGCAGAATGCTCCTGATCTATTACAGGATTGAATGCCTTCAGGTTTCAGTTGGGTGACAGTTTGTTCTGGCTTGTTACAGTTATGTAAAAAGCTCGGAGATGTAGTCATCGGGCTCAAATTCTTTGAAATCGCCGATGTTCTCGCCTACCCCGACAAATTTGAGTGGCACTCCTAGCTCTCGCTCGGTCGCTAAAGCGATACCGCCTTTAGTAGATCCATCAACCTTGGTAACAATCATCCCGGTCAAAGGAACACTCTCAGAAAACACTTTTGCTTGAGCAATTCCATTCTGGCCCGTAGTTCCATCTAGCACAAATAAAATTTCATTTACCGGGGTGACTTTTTCAATAACTCGTCTAACTTTGCTCAACTCGTCCATCAGATTGCTCTTGGTATGCAATCTTCCGGCAGTGTCAATAATTAGCAGATCGTAATTCTCATTTTTGGCTTTTGAAGCACCATCAAAGCAAACTGCGGCTGGATCAGAGTTATCGCTACCTTTTACTACGTCAACACCAATCCGACTACCCCAGGTGACTAGTTGATCAACCGCTGCCGCGCGAAATGTATCGGCTGCTACCAGCAAAACTTTTTTGCCTTGGGTTTTATAGAAATTTGCCAATTTAGCCGCGCTTGTTGTTTTTCCAGTTCCATTTACTCCAACAATCAAAACTGTGGTTACTTCGCCGTGATGTAATGAAATCTCTCTTGGCTTATCCGATAAAAAACTCTTTATTCGTTGCGCAACCGCATTCTCTAAATTTTCAGATTTCTCTTTTTTAACTAAATCAATAATTTCCTCTGTTGCGCCGACACCTAAATCTGATTCAATCAGAAGTTTGCGAAACTCTTCTATATCCTCGATTGAGGCACGATTTCGAGAGAACTTAGAGAGAAAGGAGCCGAATAAGCCCATAGCTAAACTGGTTCAGTCTCATTTTCACGAAGACGCTGGGAAATAACTTCAGATACACCATCGCCGCGCATTGTTACTCCATATAGAGCATCACCAATCTCCATAGTTCGTTTTTGGTGAGTAATGATGATTAACTGCGAAGCCTGTCGAAGCTCCTCCAGCACACCTAATAAGCGACCCAAGTTTGTGTCATCAAGGGCGGCTTCAACCTCATCCATTACATAAAACGGGCTTGGGCGAGCCTTGAAGATGGCGACTAACAACGCCACCGCAGTAAGAGATCTCTCTCCTCCTGAAAGCAAGGACAATCTTTTGATTCTTTTTCCAGGAGGACGAGCCTCTACATCCACTCCAGAATTCAATAAATCACTTGGATCGGTTAGAACTAAGCGACCTTCACCGCCCGGAAATAATCTGGCAAATATCTTTTCAAACTCTCGCGCAGTATCTCTGTACGCCTCTTCGAAAATCTCTTGAACTTTGTCATCAACCTCTTTAATGATGTCGAGAAGATCTTTTTTGGATTTCTTCAAATCTTCTAGCTGTTCTGCCAAGTACTTCAAACGCTCTTCAAGAGATGAATACTCTTCTAGCGCAAGAGGATTGATCTTTCCAAGCAAAGCCAAGGAGCGTTCAGCGCTAGCTAATCTTTTCTCTTGTTGCTCGCGAATATAAGGAATAAAGTCTCCTTGAACCAGATTTCCCTCTTCATCCTCGATAAAAGTTGGAACATCTTTGTCCGGTCCATATTCATTGAATAAAGTTTGAACGTCTACACCAAACTCCTCCATTGCCTTGCCTTCAAGCTGTTCAATTCTTAAGCGCTGTTCAGCACGTGCAATTTCATCGCGGTGCACGCTCGAGGTTAATTGATCCAATTCGGTCGTTAACTCACGAACCTGCGCACGAATTGCCAAAATTTCTCCATCGCGATTGGAGCGCGCAACTTCCAATCGCTCTCGCTCTGCATTGGCGCGAGAAATTGAATTTTCAATTTGAATCAAAGCTTCATAAGCAGCATCTGCAATAGCTTGCGCCGTTACTGCGCCGCGCGCACGTGCCTCGCGTCTGGCAATGCTCTTGCTCGCTGCTTCTCTTTCATTGCGTGCCGACACCTCTAAGTCAGATGCACGTTGGGAAATGGCAGCAACTCGCTCTTCGATAGTGCGCAGTCCTAGTCTGGCTTCGACCTCAACCGCACGGGCCGTAGCAACCGAAGCGCGGAAATTTTCAACTTGGGTTAGGTCTGGCTCTTTGGGTTCTTCGCTCTTTGCAAACTCTTCCTGGGCAATTGCCAACTCCGCTTCATCATTTTTCAAAGCAGCGTTTAGCTCAGCAATGGAGTTTGAAACCCGCTCAACCTCGCTCAATCCACTTCGCACACTTTGTCCGGCTGCGCCCATCTGCTCTGCCAGTCCCGCCATCGCTGCATCTGATTCATTCAGCTTGGCTAAAGCTTGATCGTATTCGGCTTGATCGCCACGAAGTTTGCTTTCTGCGGTTGAAATCTCAAATCTGATTCGGTCGCATTCATGTGCAAATCTCTGAAGATCAATCTCGCTCTTTTCAATCATTGAAGTTATTTCAATCAAGGAAGAACGGGCTGATGAACCGCCGCTAGCCCGGCCGCGACCAACCAAGTCGCCATCACGAGTGACAGCGATCAAATTACGATTTTGTCTAATGATTTGTTCAGCTTGTTCCAGAGATTCTGCAGCAACATATCCCGCCAGAAGTTTTGGCATTACGGAGTTCAGAGTTGATGATGAAACTTTTGAAACAAGTGAGGTAAAACCTGCAGTGTTTTCATCAACATTTGAAGTGTCGCCATCGGAAACAAAAAGGATATCGGCACTTCCAGCAGATTCTGATTTTAGGAAAGATAAAGCGGAAATTGCCTGAGAGGCATCATGCACTACCAACGCATTAGCCAGAGATCCCAAAGCTGAGGAGACCGCACTTTCCCACCCAGCTTCAACGGTAATTAAAGATGCAACACTTCCTCGAATCTCAATGCCCCGAGTATTTGTCAGCAGCGCACCGCTACCATCCTTATGTAATGTCGCTTGACGTAAAGCATCTACCTTGGCTTCTGCAGAGCTCTTCTCTTTCTCGGCTTTTGCCAATTGCGTGGTTAAATTTTCTAAATTTGATTTGGATTGGTTTAGCTGGTTTTTAGCTTTTTCAAACTCTGCATCTAAGCCAAGTTCACCAGCATCTAATCCTGCAACTTCGCTCTCTAAACGTGCAAACTCTCGCTTTGCCTCTTCGACCCGTGAATTTGCTTCACCTAAGGTCTTTTCTAGTCGAGCAATTTCAGAATGAGCACTATCAATTCGCGACTGCAGGCTCTTTATATGGCCTTCTTGTCTGGCGGTACCTTCGCGGTAGTCGGCGATCGCACGTTGAGCTGCGGCTACTCGATCATCTTCACCTTTTAATCGCGATTCAAGTTCGACCACATTTGCACTAGCGGAATTCAATTCAATTCGAGCTTGATTTAGCGAGTTCTGCAGCACCACCTCTTCACTACGAAGTGCGCGCGCCTCTTCCTCCAAACTTTCTGGATCGCGACCCAGTGCGCGAGCTTCTTCGGCTTCTTCGGCAAGAAAACGAGCACGCTCTGACGCGAGATTTTGCGTGCCGCGCAACTTCTCACGTTGTGCCGTTAAGTTGTAGTAATTATCTTGCGCCGCATTTAACTGTGGTCCTTCCACACTCGAGATTCGGTCTAATTCGACCTCTCGATTACGCAATTTATCTAGCTCTTGCTCAACGATGGAGCGTCTCTCGCGCAGCGCTGTTTCGTCAGCTACCTCTGAGGTAAGTGTCGATTTGTATGCGATTAAATCATCAGCAAGTAAGCGAAGTTTTGCGTCGCGAACATCGGCTTGAATGACCGCAGCTTTTCGTGCGACCTCCGCCTGTTTTCCAAGTGGTCGAAGTTGTCTGCGCAACTCATTTGTTAAATCTTGTACTCGGGCCATATTGCCCTGCATTGAATCTAATTTACGTAATGCTTTTTCTTTTCGCTTACGGTGTTTGAGAATTCCTGCAGCTTCTTCGATGAATCCTCGACGCTCCTCTGGGTTTGCAGTGAGGATTGCATCCAATTGTCCCTGCCCAACGATCACATGCATTTCTCGACCAATACCGCTGTCGCTTAGCAACTCCTGAATATCAAGCAATCGAGCTGACTCACCATTTATCTGATAGTCACTTTGGCCGTTTCGGAACAAAGTTCTAGAGATTGTTACCTCTGTGAAATCAATTGGCAGCGCGCCATCTGTGTTGTCGATAGTTACAGAAACCTCGGCGCGACCTAGCGGAGCCCGACCTGATGTGCCGGCAAAGATGACATCTTCCATCTTTCCGCCGCGCAAACTCTTGGCACCTTGCTCACCCATCACCCAGGACAGCGCGTCTACAACATTGCTCTTTCCTGAACCATTTGGTCCGACCACGCAGGTGATACCCGGCTCGAACTTAAGGGTGGTTGGGGCCGCAAAGGACTTAAAGCCCTTCAAGGTCATGCTCTTCAAATACACAGGCAGAACCTATCGGGTGACCTTGCGCCAACTTGGGTTTTAACCCCGCTTAACCCCGGATTTTTTGAGATTTTTCTGGCACTTGGGGCAAAAATGTGATGATCGATTACCAAAAGCAATCCGCTTTATTTGTGTACCGCACCGAGAACAAGGTTCATCCTCTTGACCATAAGCCTCAAGCTGAACCGCAAAGTACCCGCTCTCGCCATTCACATTTATGTACAGATCATCAAAGCTGGTCCCGCCCTGCTTAAGAGCTCTACTCATAACTGACTTTACCGAGCGCAATAGTTCATTTACTTCATCCGCCTTTAGCGAATTTGCCATTCGCTCCGGATGAATCCTTGCTCTCCACAATGCTTCATCGGCGTAGATATTGCCAACTCCGCTCATCACTGATTGATCAAGTAGGACTTTTTTTATGGCGCTGTTTTTCTTTTGAATTCGCGCAACTACCTCAACCTTATTGAAATCAGGATCAAAAATATCAAGTGCTATTCGGGAGTAGGAGCGCGGAATCATCTTTCCAGACTCGTAAACCAAATCATCTATGGCAACCCAGCCAAATGTTCTTTGATCGATGAATCGAATCTCTTTGCTTCTATCGCCACAATCTAATCGGACCCTTAAATGTTTTTCATCAGGTGATTTTTTTGGTTGTACCAAGAACTGTCCACTCATTCCTAGGTGTGCAATTAGTGCAAAATCTCTATCCAATTCAAACCATAGAAATTTTCCTCGGCGATGTAGGTCCTTAATTTTCGCGCCATTAGCGGATTTAACTGGTGCAAAAGTACTAGCTCTATTCCCGCCTTTATGTACAACTTCAATTCTTTTAATTTTCTTGCCTTTTACCCATGGAACAAGACCACGGCGCACAGTTTCAACTTCAGGCAACTCAGGCATATTGGAGCTTTCTAAATTGAGGGGGCTGCAGTTATTTCTTCGTACGCCAAACGAGCTGCGACTTGTTCTGCTTCACGTTTGCTTTTTCCGTGACCTGCTTTATAGGTAACTCCATTAACAACGGCAACCGCAACAAAATCTTTATCGTGATCTGGTCCAGACTCAGTAACTTTGTATTCCGGCGGCAGCCATCCAGAAGCAGCAACAATTTCTTGCAAGGCGGTCTTTCCATCTAATCCAGCCCCACGTGCGACCGCTTCTTCAATTGCAGGTGCCATCAAACGCATAACAACCTCAGTTGTTTTTGAAAAACCATGATCCAAATAAACCGCGCCAACTAACGCTTCTAGCGCATCAGCCAAAATTGAATTCTTATCTCGGCCGCCGGTTACCTCTTCGCCTTTGCCGATCTTTAATGCCGAACCTAATTGCAGCTCTCGCGCAATTGATGCAAGCGCCCTCATATTCACAATTCCAGAACGCAGTGGAGATAAACGAGACTCATCTAAATCAGGAAAACGTTCGTAAAGCGCTTCAGTGATAATCAAGCCCAGAACACTGTCGCCTAAAAACTCTAATCGTTCATTGGTAGGAAGGCCGCCAAACTCATATGCATATGAGCGGTGAGTGAGCGCAAGATTAAGAAGCTCTGGACTTACCGAAACTCCGAGCTTTTCGGTTAAAGCCAGAGACAGGATTAAACCTCTAGAACTTGACGACGGTTATAAGTACCGCAGGTAGGGCATGCGGTGTGCTGCAGTTTTGGCTGTTGGCACTGGCTGCAGTTAGCGGTCGCGGCAGGAGTTGCTTTCCACTGACTACGACGAGAACGGGTGCGCGAGCGGGACATCTTTCGCTTTGGTAATGGCACGTTCGGTTCTCCTTAAACTTTAGTTAACTCTCGCTCAGTGACGAGCGCGTAAGTATCCCTCAGGCAGGCAAAGTTTGCAAAATCATGTCTAAACCAGGTCTAAACCAGGTTAGTCTCGTTTAGCGGGGCCTACTCCGGCTTCCAGCCCGCCAAGCCGGTCCAGCGTGGATCGACGATTTCATGGCCATGATCTTCAGGTAAATCCCGCCATTTCTCACCGCACCCCGAGCACAGCCCTTCGCAATCAGCTTCACAAACCGGGTTTATCGGCATCGAGAGGATAACCGCGTCGCGTACCGGCACCTCTAAATCAGCTACGTCACCATCCAAGATAAACAAATCATCATCTGCTTCAGGATCCTCTGCAGCTCGGCTGGCATAGAGGAAAAGCTCCTGAAATCTTTGATCAATGTCCATCTCAATCTTTTCCAAGCAGCGTCCACATTCCCCTATTGCCTGTGATTTAACTTCCCCAGTAATCAATACTCCATCATCAACCGACTCAGCTTTAAAGCGCAGTTCGATCGCCGCTCCCAATGGAATCTGGAGCAAAGGCACGCCTATTGCTTCTGGAGTTGGAAAGTTCAAATCATAGGTACGCATTTCACCCGCACGACGAGGTAGCTCATGCAGGTTAACCTTAAAAGGTGATTGCGTTTTTGAATTCATAAATCTATTTTGCTCAATCCGCTAATTGTGAAAGAACATCTTTATCACTAGCGCCGGCCAACCTATCGCGTCCGCGATTTACCGCTTCAAGTGTCTTGTTAAGAATTACCTCTAATGTCGCAAGTCGGGAATCAATATACGCATCAACTTCTTCACGTTCTTTTTCTACTCTTAAATGCGCCTCTTCTATCAATCGAGCAGACTCTTCTCTAGCCGCAGCAACGATTGCAGTTTGTTCGACCATGCGCGCAACCTCTTCTCGTGCATGTGCCACGAGTTGTTCGGCGCTTTGTCTTCCCTCTTCAATAATTCCTTCACGATTTGCTAGCAACTTTTGTGCACTTGCAAGATCATTTGGTAACGCTTGATTAATCTCCTCCAGAATTCCCAGAAGTTCGCCACGATGCACTACGCAAGATGCCGATAGCGGAACCGCTCGGGCCTCATTAACCATAGTTATTGCTGACTGGAGTTTTTCGATAGCTTCCATTTTCGATATCTCCCTACCCCTGTGATTTCTCGGTTAATTTTTGAAGAACCTTATTTGGCACCAAGTTTGAAACATCTCCCCCGTATCGTGCAATCTCTCGCACCAAAGAGGAGGACAAAAAGGAATAAGCAGGTTTTGTTGCCATCAATAAAGTATCCACACCTTTGAGCTGTAAATTCATCTGTGCCATCTGAAGCTCGTAATCAAAATCGCTGACAGCTCGAAGCCCCTTAACAATCGCTGCAATCTCATGAGCTCGGCAATAGTCAACTAACAAGCCGCTCCAGGTATCTACCTTCACATTCTTTAGATGTTTTGTGGCGTCAGAGATCATTTCGACCCGCTCATCAATTGTGAACAAACCGGTCTTGCTGTTGTTTACGAGCACCGCAATAACAACTTCATCAAACAATCCACTGGCCCGCTCTATTACATCAAGGTGACCATTTGTGATGGGGTCAAAGGACCCAGGGCATACAGCTTTTTTCACAGGAGAACGCTAACACGCAAGCGTAGAGACCCCGCATATAAAGGACCGGGGAAAAATCTGAATTATGCGGTGGGCTCTGCGTAAATAATCATCGCAGCACCATATTTACGCTGCTTAACTTCTTGCAACCCTGTCGGCCAATTTAAGGGACGAGATCTAGCGTCACGCTCAATTGCAATAACTGAAGAAGGCTTTAGAAATCCATTTCTCAACAAAGCATCCATGGTCTTTTCAATTTCATTATTTGGTAAATCGTAAGGCGGATCTACAAAAACCACATCAAACTTTAAATCAGCACCTTTTTCTAGAAACTTACCAACTGAACTAGTGAATACGTTATAGGTACCCACGCCTGAAATATTTTGCAGTAATTCCAAATTCTGTCTTGTAACCGCAGTTGCCTTTTCATCATTATCAACTGAATAAACAATGGCCGCGCCGCGCGATAGCGCTTCGGCACCAACCGCACCCGATCCGCAATACAAATCAAGAAAGTTCAAATCACTCATGGAGCCAAACTCAGATTCGAGTGATGAAAACAAAGCTTCGCGCGCTCTGTCTGAGGTAGGACGAGTTGCACCGATGGGAGAAATTAGATTTCTTCCTTTAGCCATTCCAGCAATAATTCTCATTAACGTTTCTCCAAATACGAAGCTCGCTCTTCCTGGCGCAACTTATCAATTTCTCCTCGAAGTTGAGGCAATTTCGACAGGTCTGGATCTTTCTGTGTGATGGAGTCAGCTACTTCACGTGCTTTTAAGATTAACGCTTCATCTCTGATAACTCGCAATAATCGTAAATGCGAACGAACGCCAGATTGAGCAGACCCAAGAACATCGCCTTCTCTTCTCTGTTCTAGGTCTAATCGACTTAACTCAAAGCCATCGGTCGTTGCGGCAACCGCATTTAACCGCGCCATGGCATCGCTTTCCTCTGCAGAGTTTGTTACGAGAAGACACAAACCTGGGGTTGTTCCACGACCAACTCGACCTCGCAACTGATGCAGCTGGGAAACGCCAAACCTATCGGCATCCATAATCACCATCATTGAAGCGTTCGGAACATCAACGCCAACCTCAATAACTGTGGTTGTGACTAAAACATCCAAAGATCCAGCGGCGAAATTATTCATAATCGCCTCTTTTTCCTCGGCTCTTAGTCGCCCGTGCAACTTTGCCATTCGTAGTCCTTTAAGCGGACCTGCTTCTAATTGCGGATGCAAATCCTCAACTGAGCTCATAGGAGTTGCAGCAACTTTTTCATCTTCATCACTTAACGCACGTGCCATGGCCAACTCTTCAGGTGTTAAACCAAATCGCTGCAAATCGGATTCATCGTTAGCGGAAATTCGCGGCGCCACTATGTAAACCTGATGACCGTTCTTAACCTCTTCAACCACTCGTTGCCAAGCACGTTGTAGATGTTGAGGTTTTGAAATCGCAGGCACGACATGTGTTGTAATTGGTGATCTGCCTAGTGGAAGTTCTCGAAGTGTGGATACATCTAAATCACCAAAAATTGTCATTGCCACCGTTCGCGGAATCGGGGTCGCAGTCATAACCAAAACATGCGGCGGTTGTGTTGCCTTACTTCTAAGCGCATCACGTTGCTCCACGCCAAAACGGTGCTGCTCATCTACAACTACTAATCCAAGATCCTCAAACTCAACACCTTCGCTAAGTAAGGCATGGGTACCAACAACAATTCCGATGTTTCCTGATGCAATCGCACCGTGCATCTCTTTTTTCTCAGCTAATGAAAGTGATCCGATCAATAAACCAATCTGCGTACCTTGAGAGCTGCCTCCCAGCATGCCTCCTTCAGCTAATTCGCCCAATAGTTTTTTGAAGTTTTGATAATGTTGCATTGCTAGAACTTCAGTCGGCGCCAAAAGCGCCGCCTGACCACCAGAATCAACAACCGCCAACATTGCTCGCAGCGCAATAATGGTTTTTCCCGAGCCTACATCGCCTTGCAGCAATCGATACATCGGATGACTGCTGGATAAATCCGCTGCTATCTCATTCCATACCTGCTTCTGTCCGGCAGTCAGCTCAAATGGCAAACGCTGATCAAAAGCAGCCAAAATTCCATCATTTTTCGGGGTTCTATGTTTAGTTGTCGCCGCACGTAATTCAATTCGTCGGAGTGACAAAAATAATTGCATTAACAAGGCTTCATCGAAAGTTAATCTTTCACGGGCACGATCTGCAGCTTCTGCGCTGGTTGGCTCGTGCACCTCTTTCAGCGCAGTCATAAAATTCGGATAGTTCAGCTGCTCCAAAATTTCATTTGGCACATAATCGACAAGATTTTCTAAAGCTGCCAAGGCTAAGCGAACACATTGCGCAATCTTCCAAGAAGGAAGTTTTGATGTTGCTGGATATACCGGCAAAAATTTCCCGGCAAAATCCCCAATGGCTGCATCAACATCATCGCCTTCAGGAATCAGAAGATAATCTGGATGAGCTAACTGTCTTTTCCCTTTGAATACTCCTACCTTGCCGGCAAATAATCCTTGTCGTCCTTCACGTAAATCTTTCTCACGCCAAGCTTGATTGAAAAAGGTAAGAGTTAACTTCGCCCTTCCGTCGGTAACTATGGTTTCAACAATTACACCTTTACGACCCGGAATTCGGCGCACCTTAGTGCTCTCAACTTTGGCGAAAATTGTCGCCTCTTCACCTTCTCGCAGACTCTCGAAATCACTTAGCTCACCGCGCACTACATATCTTCGCGGGTAATGACGCAACAAATCCCCGATGGTTGAGATGTTCAGTTGATCGTCTAAGACTTTGGCCGTCTTATCCCCAACGACTGAAACCAGTCGTGTTTCCAAGGTCGCCATGCTTCATTCTCTCCAAATTACTACGGGCAAGGGCGGATATTCGGTTGAGTTTCCAGCAAGCTCAATGCTCGAATTGGCGCTCCGAGCCGTTTTGCGGCTAGTCTTGCGCCCCTCGGCAGCATCACCGCCCGGGGCAGGAAAATTCTCAGTTATATCTTCAAGGAGTACGAACGTGGCATCTGTATGCGATATCTGTGGCAAGGGACCAAGCTTTGGTAACAACGTGTCACACTCAAACCGTCGTACCCGTCGCCGTTGGAATCCAAATATCCAGCGCATCCGTACCTTGGTAAACGGTTACACCAAGCGCCAGAATGTCTGCACCTCCTGCCTAAAGGCTGGAAAGGTAGCTCGCTAGTTTCCTAACTAGCTTAAATCTGTAACTCTTTTTTTGAAGTTACCAGCGATGCTGGAATCCCCCTTCATTGCTGGCTACTTTTTTTCCATCTAGATAAACACCGCTACCTGATAAAGCTCTACCAATTACGGAAAAGCCGGCTATCGGTTCTGGTCCAGTAACTAGCAAAACATGGTCCTCGCCGCCACGAAGAATCCAATTCATCACTATCTCACTATGGTCCAGATTTTCTTTCGAGGCATGGATGATCTGCGCCGCAAGCTCCTGCAATTCATGGAAATCTGTAATCTCTTGAATCAATCTCGATTCTAATTCAAATGCTAGCCCGCTGGAGTCAGCGATATTCGCAGCATCAATCAATAAACCATCACTCGTGTCGGTGGCTGAGTTAACTTTGGAGAAACAACTTTGATATTTTTCATAATCAATTTGTGGCGCACAATGTAGTTTAATGGCTTTTTGCGCCAGCAATGTAGAAACAAATGAGTTTTCTAATGCCAACAAACCAGCAGCGGACCATCCCGTTAGATTTGAAATCATGACATAGTCATTGGGCTTTGCCCCAGATCTTGATACCGCCGCATTTGTTTCCCCTATTGCGGTAATTGAAATAATCAGTTTCTCTGAGCTCGACAGATCACCGCCGATGACCTTTGCTCCAACTTTTTTGCACTCCGAATAAATACCTTTTGCTAAATCCTCTAATCGAACTAAGAAATGGCTCGGGAAAGCGACCGATACAACCAGGTATTTGGGCCAACCCCCCATTGCGCATATATCTGCCAAGTTAGCCGCAGTTATTTTGGTGCCAATTTCTTCAGCGCTGCTCCAATTTGAACGAAAATGAACATCCTCTACCGAGATATCTGTGGAGACCACTATCTGGGAATCTTTGACTTTAAAGACCGCTCCATCATCCCCGTTAGGAATTAGCAGCTCTGGCAAATTTGGAGTTTGATCAAAAATGGCGCGCACCCGGTTTAGAACCTCACGTTCATTCATGATCACCCTCCTATCTTTGCAGTAGACGCTTTATGGCTCTAGCCTAAATCAAGCTATCCAAATACGATTGAAAGCGTCATAATTGCCCATAACACTCAACGTTGAGGTTGTGAAAGAGTCACATCAGACTCACTAGTTGAAACGGAAAAAGCATGTCGATTCAGGCATACATCTTGATTCAAACCGAAGTGGGAAAAGCAACGAGCGTAACCAAAGCGGTAACTGCGATAGCTGGTGTAACCATCGCAGAGGGAGTTACTGGCCCTTATGACGTAATCATGCGCGCAGAGGCGGCAAACATGGAAGAGCTAGGCAAAACGGTTCTTTCAAAGGTGCAAGCAGTTCCCGGAATTACCCGAACTCTCACCTGTCCGGTTACCTCGATTTAACTAACCAAAAATTTAGCGGACCACATTGCGCGGTCTGCGAAGCGCAGATTCGCAAAGTTGAGTAATTATTTCGGTGTAGCTTTTACCGGAAGCCTGCCACAACATTGGAAATACAGAGGTTGAGGTAAACCCCGGCATGGTATTTAGCTCATTAATGATGATTTCATTTTCAGCTGTTAAAAAGAAATCCACTCGGGCCAGACCTTCACAACCCAAAGCCTCGAAGGCGGTAATTGCATAACCGCTGATTTTCTCAGCAACGTCGGCAGGAATGTTGGCTGGGACATCAAAGGTAGTTGAACCATCCAAATACTTTGCTTCGAAATCGTAAAACTCATGAGGCTCATGTACCCGAATTTCGCCAATCACTGAAGCGTGAGCCTTGCCTTCAATCTCTAATACAGCGCATTCAACTTCGCGTCCCTGAATTGCTACCTCGACCATGGCTCGTGGATCATGCTCGTGGGCTGCTGCAATCGCCGCTGCAATTTCACTTTGATTTTTAACTTTGGTCGTTCCCCTACTTGATCCACTTCTTGCTGGTTTAACAAAGAGTGGGAAACCCAATGCTGATATCTTTGCAATCTCTAGCTCTTTGTTTGCATTCCAATCTCGCTCATGAACCGTTATTCCATCCGCCACTTTTAACCCAAAATCCGCAAAAATCGGCTTAGCAAAACTCTTATCCATCGCGACAGCTGAGGCCAAAACCCCAGAGCCCACATATGCAATATCGGACATCTCAAACAGACCTTGTACGGTGCCATCTTCACCGTAAGCGCCATGCAAAAGTGGAAAGGCTAAATCAACCCCTAGATCAGCGAAATCAATTGGCTTCTTTCCGTTTGAGATAAAGGGCAATCCATCTGATCCCATTTCAAAATCATCTGCTGAATCAAGTTCAAACCATTGGCCTGATTGGCTAATTCCGATCAGCAAAGGTTCAAATTTATCTTTATCAATTGCCCCTAGAACTCCTCGGGCAGAAATGCATGAGATTTGATGTTCGCTGCTTCTTCCACCGCAGATGATTGCCACGCGAGTTTTACTCATTGGTGATCAATCTCCGCTCCCGTGTGGACCTGCATTAGATTTCGGATTGCTTGCTCAGGAGTAATGTTATTACTTACCACCTCGTAAACCGCTTCCATAATTGGTGCTTCTACTCCAACTAAATGAGCCAGATCTACCACCGCTTTCGCAGTTGAAACACCTTCAACTGTCGATGAAACCTGTGTTTGCGCGCTTTGCATGGAGCCGGTTCTTCCTAAGGCCTCACCAAATGAACGGTTACGTGAGAGCGGCGAACCGCAGGTCGCGAGCAAATCTCCAACTCCTGCGAGGCCAACAAAGGTAAGTGGCATCGCTCCACGGGCCATTCCTAATCGGGTAACTTCATTTAAACCACGGGTAATAACAAGTGATTGGGTGTTTTCGCCAAACCCCATTCCTATTGCCATGCCAACAGCTAGCGCGATCACATTCTTGGCCGCACCGGCTAACTCACATCCCACAACATCATTTGAGGTGTAAACCCGGAAGTATGGAGCGCTGAAAGTGCTGGCCGTTAGCTCCGCTAACTCTTGTGAAACTGAGGCTGCAACTGCGCCAGCAGGTTGGCGCAAAACCACCTCGCGAGCCAAATTCGGTCCGGTAAGGATTGCTAATTTTTCATCTGGAATATCAATTACCTGCTGAATTACTTCGGTCATACGAAGTTGGGTTGATACCTCAATGCCTTTTAATGTGGAAACAATCGGAACCTCTTTTTTGAACAATCCCCGCCATTGCTGCAAATTTTCCCGTAGCGATTGCGCCGGCACCGCTAAAACCAACATCTCTGCATGATCAAAAGTTTCTTCAATTTTGGATGTAGCTCGCAAAGAACTAGGCAGTTCTACATTTGGCAAAGATTTTGAGTTGCGATGATGCAGGTTTACTTCTTCTACAACATCATTGTTTCTACCCCAAAGCAAAACATCATTACCGGCATCGCACAAAACTTGCGCTAAAGCAGTTCCCCATTGACCAGAGCCCAATAATGAAATCTTCATTACTTCTTCTTTTTTGCTTTCTTGTAATTTCCAATTCTTGGTAAATCTGATTTCTTGGGATCAAAACGTTCTTTAGGAGCGCTCTCGCCCCGTAAAATTTCGAGCAGTTTTGTTATTTCATCCATAACAAAATCTGCGACCTCTTCAATTGCCTGTGGGTCATGCTCTTTGCCGCGCCACTTTTCAAGATTTAATGGCTCTCCCATTAATACTGAAACTTTGGTTCTCGGAAACAGATGCAATTTTTTGCTATAGGGCGGTAATACTTTCTCCGGCCCCCAAGATGCACATGGGTAGATTGGAGCGCCGGTAATCAGCGCCAATCTTGCAACCCCGGTCTTACCTCTCATCGGCCAAAGATTTTCATCTCGCGTTAATGTTCCTTCCGGATAAACACCTAACAAGTGACCGGCTTTTAAAACTGCAATGGCATGTTCGAGACCTTTGACCGCATCTTTCGATTCTCTAGATACAGGGATTTGACCCGCGCCACGAATCACGCGACCAATAAGCGGAACTTTGAAGACGGATTCTTTTCCTAAATACCTCGGGGCTCTGCCATTGTTATAAAGAAAATGGGTAAAGGTAAGCGGATCTACATACGAGAGATGGTTGCAAACCACAATTGCGGCGCCGCTCTTGGGCAGATTTTCTGCGCCGCGCCAATCCTTTTTAATCAAAAGGTTGAGAATTGGCCGCATAACTGTTGCACCAAAGCGGAACCAAGCATTTGAGCCAAGCGGATATCCAGTTGGTGGATCGTAAGAAACTCTGGATTCCCCTGGTTTATTAGATGCGTTGTTGGCTGCGCTCATAGTTGAAGCCTAGGACAGAAAAATAGGGGCCACGCTTAACTGCGTGACCCCTACTTATCAGTAATTTATTTCTTCTTGCCCTTCTTAGCTGCCTTCTTTACAACCTTCTTCGCAGCCTTCTTTGCAACCTTCTTAGGTGCCTTCTTTGCTGCCTTCTTGGCGACAGGCTTAGCCGCTGGCTTTGCAACCACGACTGGCTTTGGAGCTGGACCCAACTTGCGTGCGCCAGAAACAACTTCCTTAAGCGCCTTAGCTGGGAGGAAGCGAACCTTCTTGCTCGCCTTGATTTGAATGGTTTCGCCGGTGAAAGGGTTACGGCCCTTACGTGCCTTGCGATCTACCTTCTTAAACTTTCCAAAATCGTTGATGGTTACATCTTCGCCCTTTTGGATGTTGCGCACGATGGAATCGAAAACGATTTCAACAGCGTGTGCTGCCTCTTTCTTGCTTCCGTTGAAGTGTGGAGCCAACGAAGCAATGAACTGGGTCTTGTTCATTTAATCCCCTTATTTACGCGTAAAGTTAAGCGTTTGCTTAACCT
>JACCDG011890229.1_pt1 | contig 38765 bp, 59 predicted proteins | sample 7442471 | NCBI WGS metagenome assembly JACCDG01 (sample SAMN15323444, study PRJNA562643) | freshwater metagenome | isolation source: river surface water | place: USA:Blue River Watershed | collected 2017-08-17 | reverse complement strand
CTCGTCTCTCTGTCTTTCAAGCTCTCACTCATTTAGAAAGGAATACCTTCCCCACCTACCTCTGCTGAGACAGGCTGAACATCCTGAGCGTCTACATCGTTGTTGACGCTTTCCTCCTTACGCTGCGAGAAGAACTCAAAATGCTCTACGCGGATTATGGTATCACTTCTCTTGTTACCATCCTTGTCAACCCAAGGGTTATTGCGCAATGAGCCTTGTACCAAGATAGGCGAACCCTTCTTGAAATACTTAGCAATGGTTTCGGCACCCTTGTCCCATGCTTCACAACGGAAGAAGTAAGTTTCTGCCCGGTGTACCATCCTTTTTCTTAAACCTACGCGAGTTGGCGATAGTGAAAGAAACTACAGTTGTTTCCTTACCGCCTGCGCCCTTAACTACACGATGTTCAGGGTCACGGGTTAGGTTGCCGGTTTCTACTACAAAATTCATAATTCAATCTCCAAAAAACAAGTTAACGTAACTACCAGTATTATAGGGGCAACGAACGCCCCAGCAAGGCAAAAAATCTAAATTTGCCAAACTTTTTTCACGACAAAGCTGCCTTCCTTACTTTTCTCACCACCAATAAGAACGATATTACCCTGCACCAAGATACCGCTTAGCTCGGCCCATTGTTCTGGGAATACCACAACATTTTCTAATGAGCATGATGTATCACTAATACATAAGAATGCCATGCCCTGTCCTGGGTTCTTACCGTTCTTAGTCTTAGTTTCCTTGACCTCGTCGATTTGGCACGCAACAATAGCATAGCCATAATTCTTTAGGGTCAAAATATCCTTACAGTTAGCTGTGGCCGCGCCTGCGTCTCTAGTATCTACTCGCGTACATGTGATTGGTACACCTAGTAGAGACTGCTCTGTTCCAGCAATCCAGTCCGGTGTATCGTTCAATGCCACCGGCGGATTAACTAGACTTTGGTAAATATCCTTCACTACAGCAAGTTTATTCTTAGTGGTTATAACATGATTCTTGCCTACGCCTGCTTCAATAATATGATATACCATATCTTGTAGACATCCAAATCTATGTGATAAATATAGCTGTTGAATCTTATACAAGGTATTAGCGTTCTTTTTTAGTATCTTGTGTAGTGCTTTGTATTCGTAAATCATACGCTGTCTGCAAACACTAAAAGATGAAAAGCACCCGACGCTAACCATATTGATAAATGCGTCTACTTTTATTGAACCGCTACTGAATAGTAAGAAGTCCAACCATGTCCAATCTGTATGCATTCGCCCCAATATCTTTTCTACCCTTGGTATATTGTCCACCATCTTCATGACTACGCTATCGCCCACACCTTTGATATCTGCAAAACCAGCGTAAATCTTCTTGTTTCTGAGCATGAAGTTCTTAGCAGGAATCAATCCATTAACTTGAGACGCGCACTTAATCATGCTGAAATCTGGTGGTACAACCTCGATACCATAGGTCTTTGCGTTGTTCACCAATGCCATAATTTCTTCGTGTGGCTTTTGCTTGTTCTTAGCATAGAACAAATATGACGTGAAAAACGGTCTAGCAAAGTGAGCCTTGGCGTAGGCCGATAAATAAGCGTTGTGCGCATACGCAACTGCGTGTGATGCATTGAATGAATACCTTTGGGATTTCTCAATCCATCCAAAGATTTCGTCTGCTTCTTCTTCGGTAACTACGCCATACAGCTTAGCCTTTTCGGTAAACATCTTCTTCACCTTAGACATTTCTTCTGGCTTTTTCTTGCCCATAGCTTTGCGCAGCATATCAGCTTCTTGTAGGTTAAATCCAGCAATTTCTCTAACAATCTGCATAGCGCCTTCTTGGTAGATTAGTAAACCATAGGTATTTTCCAACGCTGGCACCAAAGCTGGATGATAGTATGATACTTCCTCTATACCGTTTTTTCTGTCAATATAGTGGTTGGTGATACTCTTATTATCCATCTTAGCTTGGGTACAACCAGGACGAAGGATAGAAATAAGTCCTGATAGCTGCTCCATGTTTTCTGGCTTTAGCTTTGCGCATGTGCTGCGACCTTGACCGCTTTCAAGCTGGAACACTCCCTTTGTGTTGCCTGCCGCAAATATATCCCAGGTACGTTGGCAATCCATAGGGATTGAGTCTGTATCTGGGGTAAAGTCAATTAGTGGGAAGTCTTTGGTTCCGCCGATAATGTTGAACCTGCAACCACATGGGAATGTATACTGTTTCATTTCTTAAAGGAACCCTTGAATGATACCTTGGATGCTACACTGCGATGCAGCTTCATAAACCTAATGATAATCTCTGCACAGTCCTTTACGTCTTGATAGGCGTCGTGCGCGTTCTCTTTTGACATGCCAAGGAAGTCTCGTATCGAGTCCATAGCATATGACTTGACTTCTCCGTTATTCTCGAACCACATGAAGAACGAGTCTAGTAGGTCAATCTTATCTCGGCCAGTGAATAGCGGACGAGGGCCACTAGGTGTCTTATCTCCATACATCTCATTGTATCTATTGACAATAGGTATGTCAAATCTAGTTATGTTGGCACCAGCAGGAATTGGGGCGGTGTGTATACCCTGTCTATCCTGTCTGATATGATACTTACTTAGGTGGCGCGTGAACTCAGGCCAGATGATTTTCGCATCTGGATATTCATCCCACATTGCCAAGATTTCTTCTGTAGTCTTACCAACTCGATTTGCGTGCCATGTCAGCGTGCTTTGGTCAATGGTGTTAGGCAGTGGCTTCAAATTAGCATTGAATTCACTACCAGAAATAATAGACAGATTTCTAGGGTCAATAGCTATACTGGCTAATTGCACTATACTACATGTCTGTGGGTCTGTGCTAGTGGTTTCTGTATCAAAAACAATGATTGGCTTGAAATTAATGGTTTGATTCCTTTGTGTTTATAATAGACTTGCAAAGTTTCAATAGATATGCCTCTGTAAAGTTGGATTTCATCCTATTAATATCTTTATGTACCCAAGTTCATTTATATGTCCATTCCATAAGGTATGCGTCCTCGGTGCGGTAATAATCTCTCTCTACCTTTGTAGCTAGGAAACCATTGTCGCGCAAGACTAATTGTTGGCGTAAATTGCGTTCCGGTACTCTATACTCTACTTTATTACGTGTGTTGGTGCATCTTTCTTTCATCAGATTGAGAAACGTTGTTTCTACATTAGACCCTATAAAGTTAGTAACGCACACAAATCTATGTATTAGAATCTTAGTATCTTTGATAGAGGCAATGATGTACGCCCCTATCATATTGTTTTCTTCCGCAAGCATTGATATGGTTACAGCGCTATAGACGTAGGTATGAAAGGTCAGGTCGTTTAACGGGTCATGACTAAGTACCTTTTCCATCTTTACGATATAAGGCATATCCTTACGGGTTATTTTGCGTATTAACAATGAACTCCTGCGCCTTCTTCAGATATATGATTGACTTATCTAGATAGGTCTTCTTCGACCTAAGTAAGAACGATGGATGCCATATAGGTATGATAATGGTCTTCATATATTGCACGTGTATCAGGTTTCCTGCGTACCTTGTAAGTTTGTCGCTTTTCTTCAATGTGGTTAATAGCGTTCTCGTAGGAACCATTCCTAATGTAACCGCTACGACAGGCTGGACCTGTAATAGTTCTTCCCACAGCACTGGCTTACTAGCCTGAATCTCACGGTCTGTAGGAGGGCGATTCTTCTTACCATCGGTTGGTCTACACTTAACCGTATTGGTAATATAGATTTCGTCTCGTTTTATTCCAGCCTGCTCTAGCATCTTATTCAATAGGTCGCCAGACCTACCAACAAAAGGCATATCTTGCTCATCCTCATGCTGCCCAGGCGCCTCACCTATAATCATTAGCTTAGCTGGTATAGGCCCGACTCCACACACAACATTAATGGAACCCATGTACTTACGTAGGAACTCAAGTTGTTTCTTCACTGACCCAGGTGTTAGACATGTATCGCTCATAATATGGTATCCTTTTTTCTTCTCCCAAACCAAAGTGAATCAACCAAGTGTCTGTTTCATCAAATTCTATGAACTTATCTACCACCGTTGGTATAACACCAACCACTGGGGTAGTAACAGGTAGCGTTTCGTCTACGGCGATAATACGCTTATAGAACCGAGTACGATGTTTGATGTCTAGTATATTGTCTGGATGTGTTCTGAATTGCTCAATCTTATGCACTTTATTTAGAGAGGTAAATAGACCAAACATTTCTTCATCGTCTACACCGCGTGCGTTAAACTTAGGGCTGCATCCGCATTCCCCACTTTTAATCATTGGTATCACGACCCATCTTTGACCGTCGAACTCAAACATATCTCCTGTTTCTAGCTTACCGAACTTAATCATATATATCACCTGTTGCCAGTATCTTTCGTACTGCCGCCATCTTATCTAGTAGGGTAAGACCTAGAATATCAAGCTTGATTAGACCTAGACTTTCTAAGTCACCCATCTCCATACCCGCAATCATAGCAGGGGCCTCACCTGCCTTCTTCTTGTCTAGAATCATAGGACAGATTTGAGACAGTGGCCTTGGGGCAATAACTAGACCAGAAGCGTGCTTGCTCTGTGTAGTCTTAGTTCCCTCAAGACGCATAGCTTGTTCAAATCTCTTAGCCAGCGGTCCTTGCAGATTATTCTTGTCGTCAATATAGCACCACTCTTTGAAGTCCTCTGGATTGTTTTCTAGCGCCCAACGAATGACCGACGACTCTCCAAATTCTTCCTTCATTTCCTGTAGGTCATCATCAATCTTAGCCTTGTCAGGAATGAACTTGGTAATCTTCTTGATTTCATCAAACGAGATATTGCCATGAGCCTTTAGTACGTCTGTCAAAGCGCTACGCCCCTGCATCGTACCATAGGTAGCCATCTGGCCCACCCTGTCATGACCATACTTATCCTTTACGTACTGAATAACAGCAGCACGCTTGCCTTTAGGAATGTCCATATCAATATCAGGATATGAAACGTGGTCTTTGGTATTACGACCTTCATTGTAGAATCGCTCGAACAATAGGCCAAACTCAATAGGATTGACAGATGTGATACCAATTAGATACGATGTAAAGCATCCGGCAGCACTACCACGACCAGGCCCAACAAGCCAACCATTGCTACGTACATACTTCACAATGTCTTCAAGGATAAGAAAGTATCCAGATAGATTGGCTCCCTGTAGAACGCCCAGTTCCATCTTAATACGGTCTGCGTACCTATCATGTTCTGACTTTGGAATCTTGTTCTTAATCTTCTTATCCCAACCATCCCTACATAGCTGACGCAGATACTCTGCCTCACTCATGCCATTAGGACACTCGAACGGAGGTAGAATGGGTTTTCCAAGTATGTTATAGTCTTCCACCATCGAAGCTATGAGCATTGTGTTTTCTAGCTCGTCGCCTGTGTGGATAGCCTGCATTTCCTGTAGAGACGGAATGTGGAACTTATTGCTCTTGAAGAAACAGCCAAGACCAACATCATCAGGGTCGTCTATAACAGCCTGTCTTGCCTTGCCTAGAGTGGTCTTCAAGATATTGCACAAAAGTATTTTCTGGTCCTCAGAATCTTCCATTGCGCAAAAGTGACTATCTGCTGTCGCCACACAGCCAATGCCTGTAATCTTGCCAACCTCTCTTAGAATGTCAGACACCATAATGCTGTCGGCGTCACCAACGATACGTTGAATCTCGATAAAGAAATTGTCCCTACCGAATATGTCTCGTAGGCGCTCTGCCTCTTTGATTGCCGCCTCTTTACCAAACTGCTGCACTACGTTGGCAAGTCTAGAACCTAGATGCCCACTGAACGTAATGATACCCCTTGGGTTGTTCTCCTCGAAATACTGCAAGTCTAGTCTAGGCTTGTGGTAGTATCTAGATTCGTCATTAGCGTCAGATGTCATCTGAATCAGCTCTTGCCATCCTGTCTGGTTCTTAGCCAGCACTACCTGATGGAATAGCTTACGATTCTCTTTAGACTTTAAGGTAGAAGGCATATTAGACAAATACATCTCACAGCCTAGGATTGGCTTAAGAGGCGACTCTGTCCATATATCGCAACCAGCATTTGGATGGTCAGACTTCTGCTCACCACAGTACATACACGCACCCTTAAGGGCCTTAATCATCTGAACTGACGATGCAATGTTTCCATGCTCGGTTATTGCTGTTCCCGGCAGCCCCAGTTTTCTAATCCGTTTCGCTATCTGGTCTGGCTTAGAAAGCCCGTCGAGCAACGAAAAAGTGCGAGTGAACATGTAGAGGAAAATAACTCTGCATTTCACACCTCCTTCTGTGGTTGATTGTGTTTTGAAATAATATTACAATACTCTAAAAACTGAGACAACGATAGGTCCATTTTCATCTTATTAATATCTTTATGCACCCAGGTTACATTGTCTTCTACATATCCTTTTGCTGAATCAGTTCTATCAACAGAGGCGTCAATATTCATTGTGATATCTATACCAGAAATTGAACACTTCTTATCTTGGGCCACATACAGATTCCATAGAAATTCTGGAGTGAGAGAGAATTCTATGTTTTTCTTTTTGGCCCGTAGTCTGATTTCAGCTATTCTATTGCCGCTGACATCGCAGAATCCTTTCCATTTATGATTTTTCTTTCTCTGCCTCCAACAACCACAGCTTTTTACCCGATGGCTTTTCAGTCTACTGGATGGCACTATTGTAGTGTTTCCACAGGCACATAGGCATTCCCATAGTAATGTGCCGTTTTTACTTTTAGTAACACTGCGTACTGTTGTTAATAGGCCAAATACCTGTCCGTCTGTTAACTCTTTTAGTTTTTTGTGTGATATCCTAGGTATATTATATGTGTCAATATAGTTATATACTATCTTTGGACTACATCCAACCTCGTTGGCAATCATATACGTACTTAGATTTTCTATGGTATACTTTTGTATAAGATACTCTTTAGTCAAGACAGTATCATACACTTTACCATATCTACCGTCTATTTGTCGTCTAGTTTTCATCAAATATACTCCAATATTGTGTTATTGCCAGTATATTACCATACACCAAAACTCGGAAAAGTGTGAGTGTACATGTAATGGGAAGTAGTCTTTCATCCTATTTCGCCCGGTGCCTTATATTTGCCTACGTTGTGTTCTGGTGCCGTGTACTCTTGATTCACAGTCATCATTTTCTTCCTTGCTATCTCAAACTTAATCTGTTCGCACATAGTCATCAATGCACCCTTTGGGGTCACCTGACCATTGCGGAACTCTTGGATAGGCTTGATGCCTGTACCCGCAAACGTATTCTTGCCGAAGTGGCATAGCTTTGTACACTTCCAGCTACGGTTCAGACGAGGAACCTGCACGTTACGAATCAGCTCAAACTTCTTTCGTATCATTTCCTCTGTCTTAGGAAGGTCATCCTTTGAGTAGATAATAGAGAATGGGCCACCGTCATTTATGAAGAAGATGGTAATCATAATCTGGTCTACGTCTGGAAACACCTTGCTTGCGGCATAATGATACAAGCGAAGCTGTGGGTCTTGCTGCAACTTCTCGTATGATTTTTCTTCACCAGTTGCCCAGTTTAGACGGCGACCGGTCTTCCAGTCAACTATCTCATACATGTTGTTACCAACGTCTGTCACAAGGTCAATAGTACCTTTTAAGGATAACTGGCCTTCTAGCTTACTTTGCTTACCAACATTGTCGGTAACATTGTAGGAATACCTAGCCCAGTCCTTTTCGATAGGAAAGTCAAAGTGCAGTTCTGGAGCAACAATATTACGCTTAAGTGGGTCGAACATCCCGTTATCTAAAGCGCGTGCCTTATTAGCCCAGTCACGACAATCTGCTAGGTCTTTCTCAGACCAAGGATGCTGTGAGAACTGTACAGAGTAATAGCTAAACACCTTATCTACTAGTTCGTCTATATCGAACACTTTCGTAGATACTGTACCAACTACATCATCTAGAATAGTATTCTGCTTATTCTGCTGTCCAAGCTTTACAGCCGCGAGAATTTCCAGAACCTTATGTACGATGGTGCCCTTATCGGCCTTGATGTTGCTTCCACCCTTCCATCCTAAATTGTATTCCAAATAATATCGCTGCTCACAGTCATCGTGAGTATTATAGCTTGAACTTCTAAAGTATGTAATTAACACTATCTCTTAATCTCCGGAGCCATGCCTGCGCCATATAGGTAATCGTATACCGCAGCATTCTGCTGGTTAATGGTCATCTCGGCATTATCAACAACTAAACTGAACTTGCGCCAGTCGTAGTTACCCCTGTCTAGGGCAACTTCGCTACTGTGCATATCTTTGAACGGGTCGCGTGTAAATCTGATTACACTACCACCAATATCTAGAACACCGTCAACCTCGTTGGGGAACCGGCAATCAGAGATTAGGGCAATAGCCGCTCCTTCTGATTTGATTCTGCGAAGTGTTCCATCTACCCATACGTTGTGATACATGCGGCGGAACATGTCTGTTCCCACCAACTGCATAACCTCGCGGGCAGTCATGAATCCTGGTGGGTGATATATGATACCTGTGATACCATGCTTTTTATAGTATTCGCCAAGTCGTCCATTTACGAACTCACATTCTGCCTTATTATCTAAAAAGCCTACAGTTGGTATCTCACATGGTATGTCTGTTACAACTCCAGGCATATTTTCCCAACGTAGATGGGTCAGAGTATTCTTATCTGCATCAGTACCATAGCACTGTTCTACAGTTAACCCCAGCACATTAATACATACCTCTTGTTTCAATAGGTCTGCAAAGCTGTAAATCTTGACAAACGGATGTATATGCTTCTCCGCGAAGTCTTGGAATATAGGTTCCTGCCTATTCAGGTCTAGCCAGCCCTCGTATTCGGTATCGCCAAACAAGTCAGATACCCATAGCCGACCATCTTCGTCAACTAGAAACTTATCTCTGACTATTTGTGTTTCTAGCAACACCATACCGGCAATGAAGTTGCAGCTTGTGTTTTTACCGCTTTGCTTGCGGCCCGACATGGCGATAATCTTTTGTGTGCTTTCTGTCATTTCCACATATCCTTAATCATTTGTGCTATTAGTACGCCACCTACAAAGATGCATACTACCATAACTATGTTTAGTATTATAAAGAACATTTCTCTATCTGCTCTAAAAATGGTTTGATATCTGCTGTTACAGCATCTACCTTAATTTCACCGATATCGCTATCAATCTTAAACTTAGGAAAGTATAGACGATATGTACGAGAACACTTCATCTCAATGTCCTTACAGAATGCAACGCCACCCTCGTCGTTGTCACCTATCGTGATTATAGACATAGCGCCGGTCCCATCCAAGAGATATTTTTGCCCTTCTGTTAAACTAGCGCCAAAACAGGCCAAACTATTGTGGATTCCTGCTTCTTCTAGACGCCACACATTGCCTGGGCTTTCTACCAATATGGCAACGCCAGTCTTTGCTATGTGCTCTTTAGCGTTGTTGAGATTATAGAAGTAGTTCTCTCTGTCGAACCCATAGCTGTGCTTCCACTTAGTATATCGGTTCATATACTGTTCTTCTGGGCACGCATATTGCTCACTGTGGAATAGCGAACACTTTTGGCACTGCTTGAATATCGACCTGCCGGTACAGCCAACAAAGTTATCGTCCCCATCATAAATAGGAACGACAACTCGCCAACTCATTTGTTTTCCCTTAGCAGCACAATACCCTACATCAAACCGGTCTAAAGTCTTAGCATCATATCCACGTTCTAGGTAGTATTTGGCAGGTATCACTAGAGATGACCTAATAGTTTCTCTACTAATGCCGGTATTAGCTTTAGGTGTCTGCTTGGTAATAATATCAACCTGATGACCGAATCTGCGTCGTTCAACACAGGCTAGGTCTATCTCTATACTACCATAGTCTTGATGTAAGAACTTAAGGGCAAATTCAACAGTTTGGTCCCACCCGTATTTAGTATCACCCTCTTGGCACCAGTCGTACTTAATATGAGACAGTAAACCCCTTAGTAAACCAATAGGGGTATCTTTGAAATGGTTATGGCAGTTATGCGTGTAGCATACCCACTTACCGTTATTGTACCAGTTAAACGCATTGTACTTGTCGCCACCATGCACAGGGCAGGCACCATATATCATGCGCCCACCCATCTGATACTCAACACCTAGACTTTCCAACAGTTCTTCACGCAGCTCTACCAGTTGCTCGCAGATTAAGTTGACCTTATTCCAGTCATTGTACTTAATCGAATGGTATTTCGTCATCTGTGTTGCCATCTATACTAAACCCGTCACCCTTGTTCTCAAATGCTGTGCCTAGTTCTTCAATCTTAGCACACTTGCCTATGAGACGGATATTGCTATAGTTGCCATGAGCAAATCCGCCACCATATCTAGCGGCCATAACCAATAGTTTTCTATCTCCATTGTCTATGCCAGACTGTGCGATTTCATCGTCAGACTTGACCTTCAATAGAGACAGACTTGTACAGAACATGGCGATTCTATCTGAACCACCAATAACGTCTGTAGTTTCCTTATTAACACCATCTCGGTTAGTTTGAGCAGCAGTAACAATAGGGATATTGTATCTTTTTGCAAAGTTAACCAGCCCTGTCATCATGAAGCCCAACAACTGTGTTTCCTTCAAGTCTCCAGACAATCCTTCTGAAGACATCAGCTTAAGGTAGTCATAGATGATTACACATGGCTTTGCAGTACCATCATCGTTAACACCCACATGCTTGATAATCCATCTACGAGCTATGCTTAGAATATCTTCAAACGCACGGCCAGCAATGTCCTTATAGAAGAATGGTACACCATCAGCTCTCATTTTCTTAGCTGCTTCCAACACCTTTTTCTTGGTGAACATATCTTTGCCGAACTGCCCAGTTTCGATACTTGTGAAGTCTGTATCGGTTAGAAGGGCGAAGATACGATGTACCTGTTCTGGTTTTAACATTTCGGTATCTAGGTATAGCACAGGAATTTTAAGATTTTTGCTGATATGGTTGCCCATGTTCAATACAAGCGTACTTTTACCAACTTTCATTCTGGCTGCGAACACATGGACGCCACCGTTACGCAAACCGCCGCCTATAGCTTCGTCATGCGCTGGTAGTCCCGTACTGATACCAATTTGTTCTACTGGATTGTCTGCTAGGTATTCTAGATACTCTGGAGCATCGTCGTAGAATGACGTAGGTTCATCATCAGACTTATTGTTTAGTAAGGCAGAAAAGTCATATACTGTAGACTCGCCTATACCAAGGATGTGCGAAATCGTTTCTGTACCATTAATAGATAGTAGTCTATCCTGTGCAGACTCAAGCTGTTCGTGTAACATACGAGCTATTTCTAACTTGCGAATCACAGCGGCGAACTTGCGTACATTGCCTAGTACAATCGGCATACGCATAATAGCGTGTAGGTGCTTAACTTGGTCTGCCTTCTTAAATAGGAATCCAAGCCCCAGAATATTAGCCGACGCGTGTATAGATGGAACGTCTATAGAAGCATTGCTGTCATTGTCTAGAATGTGCTTTAGACACTTATAGATAGCAGCGTTAGCCTCATCCATAAATGAGCGCTCGCCTACGATGTCAACCACATCAAAATAGGCGTTACCAGCATATGTACAAATACCTGCCAGTACCGCTCTCTCTGCCGCTACGTCTGATAGAATCACTACTTCCTCCCTAGGATACAATCATTGCACATATAACCTTCTTCGGACGCCACGTAGGACGGGTCTACAAAGTGGTCTTGATTACAACCACCCACACAGCTCATCCAAACCCTATTATCACGTCCCAGTCGTGGGGTGCGCGACTTATTCTTATTCTTCTTATCAAACTTCTGGTCTTCTTCCTTACCAATGTCCAGCTCTGCTGCATCAGTCTTAACCATTTTTTCAAACACATTCTCGCGTGGCCCAGTCCATAGTTCTTCTGACCTAGCCTGCTTCTTACCCCTACCCATCCTAATCTTGTTACCCAGTGTTCCGGTAACAACTTCTGTCTTTGGAGCGTTGCCGCCACCACTGTTCTTACCGCCTCTACCAAGCTCGTCGCGTAGCGTAGGGCGTCGATTTAAACCTTTTGGTGCTTCGGTAGGTCGCACGTTTGGTTTAATGCTGGCGGTCGCTGGCTGCTTGGTTGGGCGGGTATATTGCGTTGGTTCTGGCTCAGGCTTGCGCTTGGCGGTCTTATGTTTAGCCAGTTTGACTATTAGCTTGGATACCTTAGCCAAGTCTTCCTCATCTAGAGAATCTAGGAGGTCTATTATGTTATTGCTCATTTTTCTCTGCTCTCATCTTATTGAACTTCATTGACTTAATAAGCTCTGCTAGGTTGTTCAGACCACTAGCTACAAAGCTTAAACGGTTGACACGCTGTTCTGCATACACCTGTATTTGGTGTACTTTAAGCGCATATTCGTTTCCTTGAATAGCCTGCCATAGTTTTTCTTCTCTACCATAGCCTTTGTATTCTTGCAGTTCCTTAGACGTAGTTAGATTGATTTGGCTCTTAGCCCACGTCACTCGTCCGGCCTCTCTATTCTGGGCGCGTTGGATGTGAAAGGCAAACTGAGACAGTCGAATCGCAATGGTGTCGCAATCTTCGATTGACAGGCTTTCGATGGCAGACCTATCCATCTTAAGATAGCTCTCAAGCTCAGTATCTTCTCCAGGTGGGGAAGATGTTGAAAGCCCGATACCTTTTTCGTATTCATCTAATAGCTGGTCCCGTATGTCTAACTGTTCTTTTGCTGTTGCCATATTATACTGCCCAATCCTCGTTATAGTTCAGTGCTACTAGTTCGATGCCGTTAATGTCACACCAGTTTTCTTTATCAGCATCTCTTTTTTTATGCTCCATAAAACCAGCGGCAGTTCCGTGAAAGTGAGGGGTGAACTTGAAGTGTTGCTCACCATGTACCTCAAACGCTTTCTTCAAGAGTGGAATGTAGAAATCTAGATACAACGTCTGTCTGCGCCTGACTGGGATACTTACTTCCTCCAGTATGGCACAGGTACGCCCGTACTTCTCATAGATTAGCTCTCTTGCCTTTTGGTGCAGGCTAGACTTCGCCCTATGGTCTTTTGTCCCCATTCCCACAGGTGACCATTTGATATACTCATCATCTAGTGTTAGAATTTTCATAGTAACCAGAATAGCCTAAAAACCCAGCCAAAGTACGACAGCAGACCGACTATCAAGAGTATCTTCGATATAGCTTCTGGGCTGAACCCAAAGCTTTTCATCATGAAGGAAAACCCAAAGATAGATGACACTGTGACTACTATACTGATAATAAATAACCCAAACAAATATACCATTATGTACTCGCTTTCAACTGTAACATTTCTCGCAAGTCTTGGTATATTGCCTCATACAGTTCTGGATTCGCTACCAATACATTGCGCGCCTTTTCCAATCCCTGTGCCTGTGTGCCATCCTTGAATGTTAGCCATGAACCACTCTTAGTGATTAGGCCCAATCCTGTCGCAAGAGTAATAAGCTCAGATTCCTTATCTAGCCCATACCCATAGCGAAGGTAAGATGTAATTTCACCGGGGCCAGACAATGCAGACCACTCACATCTCCAATGAATGATTTGACCAATCTGCTGACCACCTACTTCCCACTTCTCTGTATACTTGCCTATCAGCTTAGTATCAGAACCATACTGAATCTTGTTTCCAGATGCTTCTGACGTAGGCTTTGACATTGGCCCGCCGCCCTGATTAGCAATGATATGTGTGATACCCACAACAATAGTGTCGTTAACTGGCAACACGTTACAAATACGTTTGCAGAAGTTAGCCAACAATAGAGGTGCATCATCCCTAACCCTATCGCGGATGTCACCATCCCTACGAGCGGCTGTACACAACTGGGAAAAGGAGTCAAAGATATGAACGGTGCCTGGTCTTTCATTGATAAGGCGTTCTGCGGTATCAATGTAGTCTTCTCCGCTTAGGATTCTACCTGGGCGAGATTCGATGATATGAAACTTATCTAAGTTAAGACCAGCGATACCCAATAGGTCGCGGGCCTTTAGACGGCCTTCGATGTTGTAGAAATACACGTCGCGGCCAGTGTCGTCAAACTTGCTCTTATATTGAGGCTTCTGAGCATTACAAGCTAACTGTAAAGCTGTGACAGTCTTGCCAAGCTTAGGCTTACCAGTTGGTATAAAGAAACTACCTTCTGGTACGCCACCACCAATACCCACGTCTATCGCAGGACTAATTGGTATCACTACCTTTGGTCGGGCCACTAGGGCATGTCCATTGATAATGAAATCTAATAGGTCATCTTTCTTCTTCTGCTTTGGCTTATCGTCTAATGTGTTGCTGTCATCATCATTCTTTACTGCTGCTTTCTTCGCCATCTATTTCCCTCAACTTGTCTAAGTGTGACTTCTGCTGCTGCCGTGGTCGCGGAACACTATCCAAAGTATTACGCTTGGCCTGTGGTGTGGCCTGACTACGTTGTTTTTCGGCAACTTCAAAACGGGTCTGTTCTTCCTTGATTATAGCGTCCAAGTGAGGGGCACGCAAAGAAAAAATGCCGTAGGCTTTACTCGACTGTAAAGCCCGAATTATCGCGGTTGGATGGTATATCCTAAGTAAACCGTTAGCTGCTACAATCTGCATTCTATAGAAAGAGGCCCACTTTGGCAATTGCCAAAACTGCTTAGGTAGGTCGTTGTTGTCGACCTTAGCCTTCTTTTCGCAAATGAGTTCAGTTATGTATTGAGCAGCAGAAACCAGTTTATCAGGAGAGTATCTTGAAGGATACGTATTACTCAACTTCTCCAGTCTCCATGTTGTAGATAGCGCCCTTTGATGTGCGCGAACGTGTTGGCTTAGCCTTATTCTTCTGGTCGTCAACAACCTGAGCAGCGGCCCTAGTCATAACGGCCACACCTTTATTATTCTTGTCTGCTGTACGCATAATCATCAGGTTCTTACCCTTGCTTCTAGCTTCCTTGTCTGCTTTAGCAGCTTCGGCAGCCTTCTCAGCTTCGGTCTTGACATTGTTTTCCTGTAGTCGGCCAACACTTTGACAGAAATCATCAATGTACTTAGCTACCACTTTTTCGGTATTGCCAATCTCTTTAGCTATCTGCTTTGGGTCAGTTATGCCAGTATTCAGCATACCTTGAATGGCGAATTTCTCTACGTTGGTCAATTTAGGCATTAGCGTTCCCTTTCAGCGTTTAATAGAAGCGAGCGGTTGTTAGTCTCAAGGAAAGACAGATATAGGTTAAACACCTTTTGATTTGTCTGTCTCAATGCGTAGCGTGAGCGAAACTGGTCTTGCTTACGCTGTCTGTGAGAGTCATCGTAGTTTACATCGTTAGGATTAAACAGATGATTGTTAGGTCCGCTCAATACATAGTAGACTGTGCGCGTGCCTACTCTAACAGCCTTAGCCAGAACGTCTACGTCATCTTCTGGAAGTTCCTTTCCGCCCTTACCGAACGCAATAGTTTCGCGCTCATTGTTGTCTTGGAAAGTAGGCTTATCTGCCCTAGCTGGTACTATGGCATTCTGTAGGTCTTTATTACTAATTGGCATTCTTCACCTTCTTGAATAGCTTAGTTACTTTGTTTTCACAGTCCTCTTGTGAGTCTCCTGTTACGGTAACCACCTTGCTTTGAACGTGCTTAGGGACACCCGTAACCCGTCCATCATCCAACATTTCCATGACTTCAGCACGGATAGAAATGACCGCTTGGTGTCGCATGTTTCTGGTTCCTGTTCTTCTACTACTTGACCTATCTTATCTACATCTATTATGCCAGCACTAATACGATAATTAAGTTCGGCCATCATTTCCTCGCCAATGTATGGCTTTCTAGGCTCGTCTTCTGGCTTCTCGATTATCATACCACACTTATCCAGAGCGTTTAATACGTCAGCTACCGTACACGGAGCGCGCTTAACCCTTCTCTTAGGCTTTTCTTTAGGCTCCCATAGGGCCATATTTTCTTCGGTGAATAGGTTTGGGCGCTGACCTATGTAAAGCTTTTCTCGGATAGTAGGTTGTGGTTTTGGCATGATTTCACCTGTTAGGAGGGTTTGTCGAAACGACTCCACCCTTCGGGCAGTTTACCAACAAATCCAGTCTCCTTATAAGCGTTGTGCTTAATACGGAGGTCTTCTTTCTGGTCACCACTCATCTTATCGGTTTGCTTGTCAGCTAGACCGCCAAGTGTTTTAGGTGTGCTATCGAGAACACCAACAAGGGTAGTAGCATCAGCCATAATATCTCTTTCACAGAGCTTCTTACAACTTTCACACTTGACCTTTGGTTGGTAGTTAGCGATACTGCTTGAAATAGTAAATTGCCCGTGGGTGGGGCATTCGTAGCTATAAATTGGCATGTTATTTATTATACACCATTTGAAACCAATTCCTTGTATAAATCTGGCAAATAAGCTTCCCAAAGTGGGTCAATTTTGTGCCAGATAGACAATCCATGAACATAACTGCCGCCAGAAGGCACGGTAGGCTTCTTGATAAGCTTCATACCAGCTTCCTTTGGTGTACGTCCAGCCTTTAATCTATTACATGGGATACAGCATGTAACGATGTTACTCCAGTGCGTTGGGGTGCCATATTTAGTCTGGTCCCACTGGCATCTAGGAATAACGTGGTCATATGTCAAATCCCTATAGTGAAACTTAACACCACAGTACATACAACGCATCTTGTCTCTCATAAAGATGTTCTTACGAGAAAAAGGCATAGTTCTCTTTGGCTTGACGTACTTAGCAAGAGCAAGTACGGCAGGCACAGGATACTTGTGGCCCCTAGCATCCTTGATGTAATCGTTAGGATACAGCTCGACCACAAATGCACCTTCTCTAGAGTCGCCCTGATTTTGTATCATTAGAGAAACCGCACGCTGCCAGTCTATTACAGAGTGAGCAGAATAGTCATTGTTCAGAATCAGGGTTCTTCTGTTTGCTGGGACCACAAAAATGTTCCTTATACCAATTGTAGGGGATTATCGTACTCAAATAAATCATATAGATGAGTGTATGTACTACATCTTCTATGAACTCAAAAAATGATTTCATCCTGAAAAGCGCCCTGTAAACGGCGTAATATAGCCAGATGTGCCAATATAGTTGACACTGTTCGGGTCGGGCCAGTTAGTGCGCTTCATCGGGATACGGGAACCGAAATAATTAGTGTCAAGTGTTGGCCTGTTTTCCTTCTTCTGCACTAATGGGCCTGTATACTTGGCCTTTTTCACTTTCTTTTTGGTCGCTCGTTTCATCATGTCTCCTGTTATACGCTCGAATGTATACAATGGTTCCTATCACAGCAAGTATAATGCCAGTGATAGCGAACATTGATTGTCCTAGTCCTAAAGCGAAATTAATAGTAGCGCCAATGGCAGTACCTATAACGGCTGACGTAATAGGCTTAGCCTTAGTAGGATAACGGTCTGTATAAAGATACTTCACAATCATACTGACTATCACAATATAGCCAGCCCATAATAGTAGGCTGACTACGTTGAACAGAGCACTTATGAAGGATACAATCGTGTATACAAGTGTAAGCACATGTTCTCCTTTATACCATACATGCGCCGCCAGCACAAGAGCTTTCGGCCACTAATTGTGTATCGTCCGAGCGTTCCTCAAGCTTTGAGAAATCGACCGGATGATATTTGTCCAGTAGCATATTATAGCGCTCGCGGTCGCTGCTGTCAAGGACTTTTTCGTAGGGAGCCTGCGCATAATCCTTGTCGCCGCTATAGCTCAAGAATGAAACAGCAGAGAAGAATTGACGGTTGTTGTATACATATTTAACAACATCTATCCACTCGTTGTCTCTAACTACAACTGTGCAACTCACATTATTAGTTACATCTTTCTTATTGTTGACACCACCAGGAAGCACCCAGTTCAACTGGAATTTCTTGATGATTTCAAGATGCTCTATAGCACTTAGGTTTTCTTTTACCAGCGCCCCTTCCTTAGCCTTAAGAGGGAACGTAATTACATCATCGGTCTTATTGGCAGAATATATACTTTCCTCGCACATATGAGGATTATATATCTTGAAGAACTCATACAGAGGGTCGCCCTTAGTTACCTGAATACGGCGGAAGTATTCGTCTGCGTGGTCTGCATGAATACCAGGTGCTGTCACACCAATAGCTAGGCCACCAGTACCTTCTGGCTTTTCCAAGGTTACTCTAGCAGCAGGATTGATACCAATCTTGTCAGCCCATAGACGGTTCACTTCTACAGCATACTTAGCACCGGCCTGTAAACAGTTCTCATTTAGCAGGATGTTCGGTGAGGTTAGAACACCAGTAATAGATAGACCAATAAGCGCTTCTTCTTCTGTCAACTGCTTAGCAACATTAGACAGATATGGGAAGTTAGTATAGCCTGCCTGTAGCGTACCAATGATAGCCTGCGCCTTGATACATAGCTCGAAGTCTTCATAGCTATTGATAAGAGTACCGTTACCAGTAGTAAGGTTACAGAACTGTACCCCACACATACCTTCTTCGGTCACTGGCACAAATCCTACCTCATAGCACGGGTTAAACAGTGCCCATAGGTGATTTGCCCATACGAACCCAGGCTCACCAAACTGTCTGGTCTTGATAATGATATCTGCGAATTCTTTGATAGACGTATTATCACGCAGTAGCAATACGCTGTTGTTGGAACGCGCACGCTGTGGCTCTATGAACAGCCAGCTAATCTTCTTTTCTTCCTTCAACTTATTATAGTCGTAATCATGCTCACCAATCTTCATGGTAACATCGTAGAACTTCTTATTAACCCAAACGCGCAGGTGTCTTTCCTTACTGTCTTCATCAACAGATTCACGCACCTTTTCTACATCAAAGTAAATCTTGGAATTCATCATCTCCTCGTCATCCTTATCGAAGATAACAGAGGAAGCTGTTCTACGAACGCCACCGCTTAGAACTGCGTCAGCAAAGTACATCAAGATATCATAGGCATGGATTGGGCGGATTACGTCTACCTTTTCTTCCTCAATGATACGGTCTAGAAGTTTCTTGATGCGAACGTGTGCGGCTTTTAGAGGTTTGTAACCTGGGGCACGACCGCCACCAGTCTTAAGCATAGTACCCTTACGGCGAATCTTTGAATAGTCAAAGATAATCTTGCGGCCAGAGTACGCAGTGTTTCTAAAGTAGCAAAGTAATAGGGCCTCAATTGAATCTGCCCATCCCTCTATAGTGTCGTCAATAACATACGTAATGACTGAGCCAGTACGGTCATCTTCGTTTACTAGGTCAGGTAGTCTACTTAGGAAGTGCTTAGAAAGGCCAATACCTGTGCCGCAGCCACATAGCATTAGGTATCCTATTTCGGCAAATGCACGAATAGAATCTACATGTCTAACCGAACAGTTGAATATGCGCGCATTGTGTGCTTCTACGGCAGGGCCACCGAACTGCATTGAACGCATGGATGGCAAGACCTTCTTTTGTCTTACCATCTCAAACGCCCAACGAATATCGTCCTTGTCCTCTGTGTTTAGGAATGAATACTGCTTAAGATGCATATCGCGCACCCTATCCACAGCCTCATCCCATGTCTCTCGTCTCTTTAACTCAGGAACCCAACGTGCGTACTTAGAAACAAAAATAAAGTCTTGAAGCCCTTGACTGACTTCCTTGTGCTTGTCTACTATCTCTGTCATTACTTACTTACTTTCTATTCTATTGTTTCTCTAAGTCGTCCAACTCTTTGTTCCATACGTTAATATCCACGTCTGCTTTCTCACTGGTATCTACGTAAGCTTGCACGTTATCATGTGCCTTAACTAGCTTGGTAGTGTTTGGAGCATTCTCGTCAACCTTAACCTTCTTCTTTGGCTTGCCGCGATGGCGCAGATAATACTGGCTTAGCTTCCCAGCATCGTCTGTAACGAAGCTCTTTCTGCCGGTGGGTTCGCCGTTGGCATCCCTAGTAACCAACGAGATTTCAAACTTTGGTCCCGCAACTGTCTTTAACTCTAACATCCTAGATACTCCTATTGAAAAATAAAAGCCGCACCAGAGAGGCTACGGCTGTAGTGTTTTAAGCGACACTATTGTTTGTTTATGGTTACAAGTATTGGATACTCATTGGAAATTACTATATACTTGGTACTAAACTAATTGTAAGAGTTGGAAGATGTCGCTTTAACGGTTTAGGTAGGTTTCAAGAAACCATCCGTTTCTTTATGTGTCCAACTATCTTAGTATACACCATTTCTTACTTCTTCTCCTATTTCTGTGAGCCATTTTAGATTAGGCTTGACGACAAATAATTCAATCGCACCCTTAGTAGACTGTCTACTTTTTTCCTCAATGAACTTTGTCACTTTCTGACTGCGCGCATCTAACATCTTAGATGTCCTATCCAACATGTATACCTTGCGTATTCCATTCATGTATAGATGTCCAATACAAGGTGGACAGGCAATACCATCGACGTAGGCAATACTACCGCGCGGTGGTTTTAACAAACAGTTGGTTACCGCATTAACTTCTGCGTGAGGAGTTACGTCATATTTGTTTGGGGCTTTGTCTATGCCTGTCTCTCTATGGATAGGCATTTCAAAGTCGGGAAAACCTTCTAGGTATCCGTTGTATCCAAGCCCCAGAATCTTATGGTCAACATCTGTGATGATACAGCCATGCTTAGTAGAGTCTTTAGACTTCTTACTTACAGCAATAGCTAGGCCGATATAGAACTCAATCCAATCTAGATGATGCTCTAGTACAAATTCGTTTCTTAAACTCAGTTTAAGTATCTGTACAAAGTTATTTCTTACGAAGTCATCTTGTGCTGCAAACGACCTCTTAGACACCATGTATGACGTAGATAGACATACACGGTTCTGGAACTCCAGCTCTATTCGCACATCAGTAGCTAATCCGCCCCGTGCCTCTACTGTCGCGATGCCTATCTTAGATGCTCTTGTCTTCCCTAATTTATTCGCTTTGAATATGGCATTGTCTACGTGTGAAATTATTTCCCCGATAATGTCCTGCTTTTGCACAATTAGCCCTCTGTAAATGTTGCTGCTGCCTTATTCATACGCTTCTTAACACATGTGCAATAGTCAGCATAGCGTACCATTGCTTCGCCAGTCTTGATTGGTCGCGGTCCACCAGTGGCTTCCCAAACTAGGTAACCTCGGCCTAGACACTTCTTACATCCCTTCTTCACGTACAGCTTGATTAGTTCAAGCGAAATCTCATCGTTGTAGTTACTTTGCATCTGGTGCCTTTATCGTATAGCCTCGTGATTCTAGATAGGTGATACATGCATCATCTGCTAGTAAAACATCGTTATCACCATCAATTGTTTCAACCGTCACTGTATCATCCCATATAACATCAAATATATCCATAGCAGAAGCACGGGCGTCGGATAGAATCTTAGCTAGTTTCAGAGCAGCCGCTTGGGTTGGTACTATCTTATGTTCGAGACTACCAAGTTTCCACAGTCTTATTTTTGCCATAGGTTTTCCAGTTCCTTTTCCCAGATTTCGGTTGACACCCTATTATACTCGTCTAGGGCGCGTTTTGCAAATACATTGTGGAATGGTGTCCTTGACTTCCACATGATATCTAGCTTGTGTACGATAGCCTCTGTCTCATTTGGGTCAACGCGGCAGAAGTGTGGCATCCAGTCTACATCTTTAGATACAACGATTGGAACGCCTGCATAAACGAAGTCCGCTGTTACTATGTTGAAGCTCTCAGTGAAGCTAACCTGCATACCAATATCCATTTGTGGTACTAGCGTGGTTAGGAACTCGTTATGACTGTACCAGTCGTGTTCGACTAGTTTATGAGGAGTAGAATTCAGTAATACACGTATGTTGCGCGATACGTTCTCACCAAGCTGTTCCTTGCGTGTTCCGTTGATATGGAAATGCATGGTGCGCCTGATAGACTGTGCAAATAGAACAGCAGCTATAGCCTGTTGGAACTGATTCTTAAGTGGGCGAATCGCTCCAAAGCAACCAATGTGAATTGGTCTGATACCGTCGTCGTGCTTATGACGGTGGAACGGTGGAGACTCAGGATGATAGATATTGGGCAAATAGACAGAGTTTAAACCAATAGCCCTATTGATGTCTGTGTTGAACTCTTTGTTATTGCACGATATGACTACGTTTCCATAGATATCATTAACATGGTTGTAGCCCGTTATCCACTCCATAGCAATACCTTCCATAGCTAGGAAGGCTGCCTTACTATGAATACGTACAATCCATTTACGAGAAGAATGACGGCTTAGTAGCTCAGCTAGCTTTACAGGAGTAACCCACAGTGCCTCTAGAACAACTACATCTGGGTTAAACTGTGTCACCTCTTTATCTATCACGTTGGCGTCGACGACCTGCACCGCCCCGACTTGATGACCAAGGGTACGCAGTCTATTGACTACAAACTGTGCGGAGTTAGACAGTCCAAAGCTTCCATGTGAATATGATGGTGCTTTTTGGCTTTTCCGTAAGACAAAGAGTATTTTCATTAGCTTTCCTGGAGATAAGGTGTGCCACTATCTTCTATCAAATCGTAATCTTGACCTTCTTTAGTAAATACCAGCACAATATTATCACCGGTGCCATCTACCTTCATTGATTCAGCGTCAATGATAGCGACGGTTTCACCGTCTTTTTTAACAACATACATTAGGCTACTCCGTCAATAAGTTCAGTCATTTTAGCGTCGTTCACATTAGCGGCATGTGCTTTAACAGCCTTAACAACTGCCTCGCCATGTTCCGTATATAGCTTTAATCCTAGCTCTTTAGCTACTAGCTTACGTAATCTTAGTTCGCTAGTCCAAGAACCAAACTGGCCTCTTAGCTCATTAGGTGGCTTCTTACAGTTTTGTAGAAGTCTTATAATACTGATTATAATAGAGATAATCATGATGATGGTAATGATACTACCAACATTAGGTTCAAGTGTTGCATGAATAGCCTGAGCTTCTTCACGGCATACTAATAGTGACTTGTCTAGTTTATTCATTAGTCTAGGTATCCTTTGGCTTGGGCATAATGTAGAGCGACTAATGCCACGATTGCCCCAAGAACACCCATTGTTATTCCAGCCGTACTAATTACGTCAGGAGTGTTGCCAAGGAGAAAGTTAATCAAACCACCAACATAGGAACCGGCGGCACCTAGCAGGATTGTATATAGACCTGTGATGTCATTCAGTTTGCTAGTTGGGAACGCATACTGGAAAATGACTTTCGCCACCGTACCAACAATGAAACCGTAGATTATCCAACTTAGAATTGTCAGCATGTTTTACCTCGTTGCACCTATTATAGAAGAAAACCGCATCCGTGCAAGAAAATTATTGACAAGAACTACATGCACCACTAGCACAGTCACCCTCACTATTAATCTGACGTGCCCATATATTCTGACTGCCTTCTCGGAACCAAAACTCATTCATGGCTTCGCCGCTGGTTGCACAACTGCCACTACTACATGAATCATCGTTTGTAGCTTGGTTGTCCGCCACCCTCTTTGCCTCTGATGCTACATATGAGTTATATTCGCTTAGGAACTTATCGTACTCTGCCTTATCTAGAAGTGTTATCTTCTTTTCTGTATTACGACGCGCCTTATTGCATTCCTTATAGAACGTATCTACTGCTGGGCTAGATGGCATAGAATACAAAATGTCATCCATAGCCTGTATGTACTTGAACACTAACACATACTTTTTCTCTCTATAGAACTTCGTTGCCGTTGTTCTTAGGTCGTCTAGCTTCTTAATCTTAGCTGCGTCATCTACCACTGGAGGTGCTGGCTGCTCGTATGTTTCATCGCTATGTGGCTTTGAGTAGATACGGCATTCACCTGTTTCTTTGTCACAGATATGTACTGGCTTTCCACCGTTTGCCTCTACTAGACACTGTCCAGGATATACACAGTTACACTTCTTGCATGTGCAATCTACACAGCACTTTTTAGGAGCTGCATTAGCTTCTGCAATCTCAGTGAACTTCTGCTGTAGCTCAAATAGCTCGTCAGGTGTGCTTGGGGCTTGACAATGTGGACAGTCTGTAACATGACCATCACCATTAGTTATCTTACCAGTACCCTTACAATAGATACAGTCTTTACGTGGAGGCTTAGGCCCAGGAGCTGGTCCCGGTGCTGGAGCTGGCCCAACTTCTCCTAATGCACCACCAGCCAAAGCAACTGCTGCTGTGGCGTGCATATCATCACCACCAGCAGGCCCCGATGGTGAATGGCCTCCTACTAGAAATGCCGCTGCAACTAAACCACACACAATCAAGACTTTGATATCCATTGTTTTGCACCCTTACTTAAATTATCTTCTGCCCACAACGGTTGAAGATTTGTGTAATGAAAGCACTTATATTGTTCTTCTGCTTTCGACAGGTCAAATGCTGCGCACGGACGTATGTGGTCTACATGCCATTGACCGTAATTTTCCCAACTCATTCCGTCTGTAAATTTCTGCTCTAAATGAGTCTTCAATTGTTCTATATCTGTACAGCCAACTAACCCCAGTGTTGACCTAGACTTTTGATGACCCTTCAATAGAGAATACACCCTAGCGCGCATATTCTTTTTTAACGCATACGATGGGTCTGTTTTCCTACGTGTTTTTTCCTCACTAGATAGTCGTTCTCTATGTTTTGCTAGATACGTTTTCTTCCATACCTTAATACGTTGTTTTCTTTCTTCAGGCGTCATTTTAGTACGTAGCTTCATAGCCTGCTGTAATGTTCTTCCAATACCGTTCTTACGTATCATTTCTAGTATAGTAGACTTATCACAATGGTATATCTTAGCTAGTTTACCACATCCTATTCCTGTGTTGTACAAACGACAAATTTCTTGTTCTGGTAAATCTAGTTTCTTTGGCATTAGATATAGTCAAATCCATAATCTGGGAGACGAACGGGAGGGAAACCTACTACGCTGCTGAACGCAAAACTGCTATCGCTAGAAATCATTCTGCGTGCTACGTCTGCGTGAATCAAGAAAGAACCGTCTGGAATTGGACCCCATTCTGGATGTCCACCGTCATTGAACTTGCCCCAGCTATTCTGAACTAAGAACACTGGTTCTGAGCCTGTGTCATCACAAGCAATCCAAGCCATACAATGATTCCAGTTGCCTTGTGGCTTTGCGAATCCTTTATCATCTCTGGTAGATGAGAAGCCTTGGTTAGAACATACGGCAATACCATATCCGTTGGCTAGCGCATCACGCGCTTCTTCAATGCTGTTGATTTGAGTAATGGTCTTGACAGGGTTAAGACTTGCCACTGCCTCTACTTCTTTAGGTACGCCTCTAGAACCCCATCTTGTACCAATATCCGCATTGTATGTGGTTAGGTCTACAACACCTGGATAGTTCTTACGTATTAGAAGTCCGCCCTGTTGGTGTACCCATTCCGCTGCGCCAGCACATGACATTCCTTGCCCACCGTGTCCGCGCGAACCGTAAATACCTTCTGTAGCACCCAGGGCAACAAATGACTCCATAGTGCGTCCTGTATGTATCTGTACAGCACGCGAGACATCAACAGCATTACGCGTACCGTGGGATACACAGTCACCTGTGGTTTGACGTTCCAAGTACGGGGTATCTTTGCAAACTGCATAAACTGACTTATATGGTAAAGATAGTTGACCAGCGCCACTACCTCTCAGGGCACGACCCGCGATGTTAAACGTAGGCTGTGGCAAAGACATTAGTAGCCGTTCAAGTATCACCGGGTCACAATATGCGCCCAATAATCCGTCATTGTATGCTGTTAGCAGCTCTTTTGGACTTCTAAATTTTGTTTTCATTTAGTTACTCACTGCCCATGATAGACCGTTTAGTACATTAACCGCACTCTGTCTAGTTGAACTATCCATTGTCTTAGCATCGTCACCTATCACAGTAACAACCGCACCAGTCAATGCTCCTCTTTGATTAGCGGCGTCACCTAAACCTGGATATTTCGTTGTGAAACCCATCATCTTTCCTGCTAGAGAATTTGCTCTAACAAGGTCTGCTGTGGACTTAACTGTTTCGCCGCTGGCAACCAGCTTAGCCATTTCTCTAAACAGTCTAGACAATGCTAGTCTGTCGCTTGCAGCTACATTCTGTGTCTTGACCAATGTACGCACAGGCTCTACAGCATTCATAACCCTAGGGTCTGTTGGTGCTGGAGGAAATACCTCTGCATTAGCAGATACACCAGGCTTAGGCAAGAACTTAGTAAAGTCTTCTGTCTTCAATGTACCATTGTAGAATAGGAACGCTACAATAGCTGCACCGATGAATAGTACGTTTTTGTTCATTACTTTGATTCCTTCTTAGCTGTGTTAGGATTTAGCAGCTTCCACAGTTCATCAAGTTCCGTAACTGCGTCAGTGTTACCTGCTTCGTTTAGTGTGTTGCGTAGTGTTTCCCATCTTTCTACTATTTCTACAGTAGTTGGTTTATCGCCCTTTGTCACGCTAGGGATAGATGGTAGCTTTGCATTAGCAAAGAACGACTTGATAGAGGCTAGTATGCCGCTTAGGTCAAACTTACCGTCTTTGAACCAGAAGAAGTACGCAGCAACGCCAGCGCCACCAAGTAACAATAGTTGTAGTGTTGAAAAGTTTTCTAACATTATTCTTCCTCTTTCTTTGGTGGAAATACACCTGTATCGTGGAATGTTTTGACTATAGCATCAATGCTGCCGCTCGCTACCTCCATCAGAAATCTTTGTAGGTACGTATCTACGTATCCCTCAATCCATTCAGGGACTACTGGCAAATCAATGATGTTACATACTATCTTGACTACCTTCTCTACAGAAGCCATAGCCTGTGCTTTCTTTTCTGGACCTGATAGAGACTTACCAATCTCTTTTTCAATCAACAGAACAGTTCTAGCAACAGAGTCTTGTATGATACGCCACGCCTCCCACAGTTTAACCTTTCGGCCAACTGCTACGAATTGCTCACGAAGCTTCTCACAAAAAGTGTCAGTCTCTTTATTTACTTCTTCTGCTGCCATTTGTTGTCTTTCTCTTTGCTGCCGGTGTCTTTGGTTTTGGCTTAATTGGTTTTACAGGTAGTTTATTATCGGAATCTAGTTTAGACTTATTGGCCTTCTCTTTCTTCTTTTCATCTCTATACTTCCATAGAGATATACCAGAGGTCAACGAGATAACTAAGCTCACAGAATCTATCACATGATTAGCTACATCACTAACTTGGTCTTGATTATCTAGAGACAATACGCCAGTCAGAACCAGTCCGCTTATAAGGAAAGCGCCGAGATTTACCCACCAACGGGTGTTTGTATAGTTGTTTGTTGAAGAAGGCTTTGTTTTCATGTTCATATCCTATTATACACCCTAGATACAAATAAAAAAACGGAGTGGTGCCAAAAGACACACACTCCGTTCTTAAAGTGCCGCAGTAAATTAGCCGCCAGTCTTTGCGTCGTATAGGTCCAACACAGGATTTGGCTTTGGTCCCTTGTATACCAACTGACCTGGTACAGCAAGAGATGGACGAGCTGCAATGTCTTTTGTGCCTTGGCTAGCAGGGCTTGTTGCAGCGCTGTTCTGACCGAACTCAACCTCGTCGCTACCAAGAGTACCATGATTAGATGTTACTAGTGTGTAGGTTGGAGATGTCTTGCCAGGTGCTTCTGGAGTTGCTGTGCTAGATACCCAGCTAAAGCTAGCTAGGAAGTTAGTTGTTGCAAACTCCTTGAAGTGAATGCTTCTACGGATAGCGAAGTCAGATGCACCGCTACGTAGAACAGTCTTGCTAACACCGGCTAGAGTAGTTGTTACTCTACGGATGATGTATGAGCCTGCTGTCATGGTTGCAAACGAACCAGCGCTTAGAGCCTTGTCAACTAGCTTACGGTTGCCAGGTAGTGCGCTTGAGTTATATACAATTGGACCAGTAACTCTGACGTTTTCGGCAATAGCCTTGCTGGTGTGTCTTGAGGAAGCAATTGTGCCACCACGACGAATAACACCGCCGTCATTGTCTGTAGAACCCGCAACGCCTCTTGAGCTGGTCAAACCAGTCCAAGTACCTGTTACGTTTGTGTTGTTTACCTTTTGGGTAAATCTGTCATAGTATGCCATATTCAAATCCCTATAAGTTTGGGATTAAGTCCGGTGGTCCAAAAGTGAAAGAATCCTAGTCGTGTTGTATTATACACCAAACTACAGGACTTCCTCTATGATTTTATGGTTTGTGAACCGAATACCGAATACTTTTGTCTCCGCAACAGCTTCGTATTGTCTGCGAGTTCTTATGCCCCCATTAGTTATTACATTAATACCCGCCTTCTCTGTCAGTTCGACCGATATAGCTAGATTATCTTCCCACGCATCCATTTGAGCGCCAGAAGCGGGGACTATATATTCAATCCCCATTTCGCGCAGCACGTTTCCTATAGCGATTATATCTTTTGCTTCAAATAACCGATACTCTAAAAGTATACGCAAAACCACATTGTGATTGTCCGTCAAAGCCTTTATTGACTCGATATCGTCATAGAATTTGGCTTTCTTGTGGTTAGTTAAAAGCCCTGAGTTGGCAACCACGTCTAAGACGCTAGCGCCCTTGCGAATAGAAGTAAGGGCCGCGTGAGAGCGTACAGAAGTATCTGAGCTACCGTATGGGTAGTCGATAAAGCAGGACAAATCCATACCCTCTGGGCAGAAGTCCTTAGTAGAAGGGATAAATTGAGGTAGAAGTACCATACCATTCAGGTGTCGCTGAACACTACTAAACAGTATTTCGCGCACGTCATTATCCGTGACTGTGCGACTATTGCAGGCTATATCGACGTACATTTATTCCACTTATTCTCTAGTCTTTTCAGGATGCGATTAAACACTTTACCGTGGAGTGATGTGTCTTGCAGTTTTCTTTCTGCTATAATCACATGAACGAATTCATGCAGGAGTGTGGCTATTCTAAGTTCTGCGTTGCATTCCTTAGCTATTAGAATACGATGGCGCTCACCATTCCAGATGTGCATACCATCATACCCTGTAGCTGACAACCTCTTTTCCCCCATTGGGGGTTTCATAGACTTATCATTAGCATGTCTGACAATTGTATCGTGATTGACCAATAATATCCTTAATGGCTTCTTTAGCCTATAAGTCTTGCGTAACCATTGTTTGCAGTCATGATATGTTTTTGTACACATTTGAACGTCTCATTGCGTCGATTGCGGCTTTCCTGATAGCCCGTAGTGCATCGCCGTCCTTACCGTCTTTCGTGAACATATGCCCAAGCCCTATTCGGAACCTATATCGCGTCAATATATTGAGCGTCTCTACTCCATCAACTTCAGCAATGGCCTTACAGACCGGCTCGGTGAGATTAAAATTGCTGTGCCCAACCCAAAAGTTGAATATTTTTCCTGGGTCAGTATATTCTGTCAAGGGAATCATACCAATGGACGTTGCAAGAAACGGAGTGGCCCGCTTAGGCAACATGTCTTCCATTAGTGTCTTCTTTTCCTCCATAGTCACCTGTTCGTCATCTTCATCATCCTCCGAATAGGGGACGTTAAACTCATGACGTTCAGTATCGGCCCCAAACGGGTCGCGCCACTTTAGGAAGATAATTTCGTACTTAGCTTCTTCTATCATATTATACACCTAGGTCTAGATTGCGATTTGGCCGATGTCTAACTTTTCGTGTGATTCATAATCGTATAAGGTATAGTCCTTATGTGTCCAATCAAATATGGAATACTTATATGTAGGGTCTGCACTATCAGAAGTCTTAATACCGATGTATGGCAACTTCAATGTGTTTCTACTTAATAGTATCTCTGCACTATCAATATGATTTTTGTAGATATGGCAATCTAAAAAGAGAGCAGATAGCTTTCCCACAAATAGTCCAGTCTCTACACATAAAAGTGTCTGCAATAAAGCCATACTAGCAATATCACAAGCACCACCTAACATCCAGTCACATGAACGCTGGAACCAAGATAGATTGAGTTTTCCACCCATGACAGTCACGCCCCACGCTACAGTACACGGTGGTAAGGCCATTCTGTCTAGTTGTGGTGGGTTCCAATAAGAGACAATCATTCGACGGTCATTAGGATTGTTCTTTAGCTTATACACAACATCAGATAGTTGGTCAAAGCCTTTAAGTGAACCTCCGTCATCTGCGTCCCACGCCTCACCAAATTTACGCATCTGAAATGAATATCCAAGAGGGCCAAGGTCATCAAGTTGACGAGCTATATTGTCCCTATGTACACTAGTATATGTAGCATTTTCGTCGCCAGTAATAGCCGCGTCAAACCAGTGAGCTACAGTTTTAGGATTCGCCCAGTTATCCCAGAATCTACATCCACGGTCTTGATACCACTTTTTAGATGTGATACCTTTAATAAATCCTTCTAGTTCAACCGCTATAGACTTAATAGGCATACGCCTAGTAGTCAACAGTGGAAACCCTTCTTCCATATCATGTTCCCAGAATACACCAGGTAGAGCTAGTGTATCTCCTGCGCGGGTTTTCTTATCGTATCCATTGTCTAGAATCGACTCTACTATTTTGTGGTAACTATCCATGCTTAAACTGGTCCCTTGATTACTTCTGTTGGGTGGATTAATGGCTCGTTAGCCATCGCGTTCCATGAGTCTAGAATCTTCTTTACGAAGCCAGCTCTAGACACATCGCTTTTTGAGCACTCTGTCACCACATCAATAAAAGTATCTTGGAGTCCACCGTTGTTTATCTCAAATAGTAGGGTCGCACTCAATTCTGCAACAGCTTCGCTGCCGTCTTTCCAGTTCATGTATACTTCAACATCACCGTCTGGTTTCATCCCGATAGTGATTTTAGTGACATACTGACGCCTATCTAGCTCTTGTTCTAGTTCGGTTTTACCAGATGGCTCAGGTTCCACCTCTGGTTCCGGTTCTACAACAACTTCTCTATTAAACCATCGTTGAAACAAACCCATTATAATAGTCCCTCTATGATTTCTCGTATAGCGGCGGCGTCCTTATCGTCAATGCGTTGGAAGATAGTAAAGATATGTTCTTTCTTATACAACATCATTGTAGAATTGTTGTCGCCACCCTTGTCTATGATTTTGAATGGCGCTTCTTCGTTGACGAAGGTGCGTAAAGCTTCTGTGTTACAAATCCAGAATTCTTCACCCACCATAGTAGCCCAGATATTGGCTTTGGTAACCGTTAATCCGCTTTCCATATTAGACTTAGGATTAAAGATTTCTATAGCTATATTGCCACTACGGAGTGCATATTTGTCATTCTTTACTTCGATAGTAAACTCTGCTATTGTAGCATCGCTGACTATCTCAATAAGTATAGCCTCGACATCCCAAAACTTTCGTGTTGCGGTGTCCGTATTCTTTATAGCCTCAAGCCCTGCGTTTCGCAATAGGGAAATAAGACGCTGCTCGGCGCTTTCACCCTCTGCTATGTCTTTAAGAATTCCCATATTGCCTCTTAAGTTTGTTCAGGCCCTCTTTAATGATTTGGTCTACTCTCTGACGAGTTACATTAGACCCTAAAGCTATATCCTTAACCGACTCTTGGACAATATAGTTCCTGTAAATAAAGTCCCTCTCCCTAGTTGACAATAACTGACTAGACAAAATAGACTCAATCATGTCCTTATTGTCTACTTCTTTGATACCGTCTTTTAGGTCAGGTAATATGTCATCAGTGTTATACTTCGTGTGATAAATAGAATAAACCTTTGGGCTGTCCTTGTCTTTCATTATCTGAGAGACATAATGCTTGATTGCCCATCTAGCCCTATTAATACGATATGTCTGCTTAGAAGACTTATCAGGATTCCACTTCCAATCGCCAAACATAATTTGCGTAGCGATATTAGTAATAATGTCTTCGTCCGACAGCATTTGTTGTGTAAAACTACCAGCATACCTAGAAATAGTCTTGCAGGCAATATTACGATACTCCTGCATAGTACCAGTAACTTCATTACGATTGTCATATGGCAACTTTGGATTGCCCAGCCCCTCAAGTTTATTTAGCATGTTGCTCTTTCTTTATTCGTAATCTCTAATTTCTATACCAGTTGGAAACCTAGGAACACCATCTTTAGTAAGCTCGAAATACTTCACAATAAGCTGTTTACCAATGTATTTATTGAGGTTCGTCAGATACTCCGACCTCTTAGCGTGGTCGCCCATAGGACGCACATCAAACGTAGCACCGTTTGGCATCGAACACTTAAAAATCACAGTACCAGTATCTTTGCCGATACCAGACTTGCCTCCGACTATTTCAAACTCGTCGTCAGTAAACGACTTGACCTTTTGCAAGTTTGGAGAGCGACGGTCTTGTTCGTATATGCCGTTGGCGTTCCTAAGCATGATACCCTCATAACCTAGCTGTTCATACTTTCTCAGTAGACCAGCAACATCGTCTTCACACTCTACTATATCTGTATTCACCAATACAAGTGGCAATTTACACTGTTTCAGCAAATTACTTAGTAGGCTAAGCCTATCCTTATATGGGATTTGGTTGTTGCCTAGATGGAAACAGTCATAGATATGGTACTGTAGCGCGTCGGCATTGTCGTGTACAGTTTTAGACTGCTTGGCTATAGATGTGATTTCATCAAACCCAAGAGACTTACTGAACAACTCACCGTCCAATACAAGTTCTGGATGATTTGCCAAGACTTCTGCAACAGCCTCGTTAATATGCTTAATCAGCTTGAATTCTTTGCCTTTTCGAGAAACCAGGTTAGCCCTTGGGTCGTTCTCGTATATGTGGCTGACACACCTAATACCGTCAAGCTTTGGCTGTACGTAGCACGGATACTCAATTTTCTTATACGAATCTTGAAACTTTTGTGCCAACATAGGCAATAACAACTTAGCCCTAGTTACAGCGCCACTAGTTGTGGGCTGTATAGATAACGCATATCCGCTATCTTGCTTCTTTTTCCATAGACTATACGCTTCACTGTAAGCCTGTGTTTCCTCATCTTTTTCGTTGGCGCGGCCTACATTCTTGGCTTCTACTTTAACAGTAGTCTCTTGCATTTTGCCGCCCTTAGCACCGTGGACTACGCGATAATGCCCAGGAATATAGTTATATTCGACCTCCCAAATACGTACCTTTCCTTTTGAATCTGTCTTATATAGTGTTGGAAGACTCTTGGCGTTACTCATTAAGCATTTCCTTTACGTAATTGGTCAAATGTTAAACATCCATCTTTAATTAGAGGTATATATCTTTCCTTCCATCAGGGATGATTATGAGGATGAACGTCTTCATCTGCTTTTAAGATGTGATGTAGGTATATTCCAAACCAACGGTTATCGAACAACGCCCACCGTTGAAAGTGAAGTTCTCCATCTTTGCTACGGATTTCTTTGATTGGTTTCATCATCGTAGTTTCAAGTGTCCTGTGATTTTATCTATCTTTTCGCTTAGGTCCGGCCCCAAGGCGAGACATGTCTTAGTAGGCACCCCGTTGAACTGTGTGAGTCCCTCGTCAGTGATGACGTATGATAGGATATGGGCCTCTTTAGCACGCCTATCAATCTCCATCAGTTCTTCCTCTGAGCCTACAACAACTGTGACCTTCTTGTTTTTCCCAGATAGCCATTCCACTTCTACATTAGTAAACTTAGCTTTAGCGTGAACCCCAACTGGTTTATTGTCGCTGTTGTACCAAAGATTAGACATTTGCATACGACAAGCCATCCATGCAATAACAGCGTGCCCACACTGGGCGTCTTCTTTCCCGCGCACCATCTTTAGGTCAGAACGAACCACTATCACTTGCTTTACGTCGCTTTTCATAATTAGAATCCTATAAACCAACCTATGATTTTGTAAAGTTCAAGTGTGTAAACGAACCAGCCCAGCTCAAAGATAAGATACCCTTGGCTGAGCGTGGCTTTTATTCGTTTACGAACAATGTCCTGCGCCAGCCTACATCGCACTGACTTCTTCATATGAGGTTCCTACAGTAAGTAGAAACTCCGTTTTCGTTACCTCATCCTAGCACGAACAAGAGAAAAAGGTGGTCTTGTCTTGCTTGTCTACCACAACATGCCTTACGTTTTCATAATGACGCCAGAATTCATCATTCTTATCATAACAAACGTCTGGTGTGTCATGCCCGTGGAAAGTATGGTACTGACCATAACCAACCCACCTGTCTGCTGCGGCCATTAGTTCGGTGAATCCCATTTCTAGTTCGTCAGCATATTCTTTCAACCACTGCTCGCTGACTTCTTTTTGAAGTGCCTCAGTAGGAGGAACGAATGCGTCATGTTCCCAAACATGTCTTAGAGACTTGATAGTGTTCGGATGTAGACAAATCCAAAACTCGTCGCCCTCATGTACGTTGTTCATTAACCAAGGGTCTACAATACCAACACTTGGCTTACGTATAGTAGCCGCGACCATGATGTTAGAACCCTTGCTCTTAGGAACAATATGCTGTCCAGGACTTAGTGTTTGACCGGCTACCACAGGTGCAATAGCAATATGGATTGCGTCTCGCTGTGGGTTCTGGTTTTTCTTGATTAGCTTTCCAAGTTCATCATTGTGCATGTTATGCTCCGCAAAAAATAAGTATCGCAATAAACAGTAATATGCCGACGAGGCATAGGATTTTATTCATTGAGCTTTGCCTCTATTATACGCGCTGTGTTGTCCCATGTCAAGCTTTTTCCGGTCGCAACACCATAGGGGTTGTATAAACATTCGCCGTCCTCAAGCTGCCACTTTTTATAACAGGTACGCAGCGCCTCTACAAAGCCGTCTATTTGCTCGTCACCGAGCTTGGCCCAGTTGCCAGCACCAAAAAACCACTTGCCATCGTGTGCCTTTTCTCGTTCGGTAATGTCGATAAGTATCGCATTATTCTTGTTGCAAAATTCAGCATGGGCAGAGTAGTTAGTCGTAATGACTGTCTTTCCCATAGCCATAGTTTCTAGCAATTCTAGATTCCATCCTTCTGCTCTAGAGGGGAAAATAGCCACATCAATCTTGTTCATGTGGTATGCTAGTTGTGTGTGGAACTGTATACGTGGGCTGATGAAGGTACGATGACCTAGCGGGCGGTGCATATACTCGTCTTCCCATGTTTTCGTTTCCTGTTCGTTTAAGAACGGATTGTGTGGGTATAAACGTAGTTCTACATCGTCAGTAGGTAAGAATGCCTTGTTGAATATATCGGCCAACACATCGTGGCCCTTACGCTTCTCCCACTTGCCGAAATTGGCTATGACAAACCTATCATTCCTAGGTCTAGGGCTGGGCTTGAACACCTGTTCGTCTACACCTAGTGGCAATATGGAAACTTCGCTTGTATCACGATACTGGCAGACTACGTCCTTAGCCCATTGGCATGTAACGAATACATGGTCGGGGCAACGTATGTTGTGGATTTCCTTATCATTGAACGTGTCTAGCTCAAAGAATGGAAACGCATAGTATTTACCTCTACCAATACGCTCTATCAGGTCAAACTGATGCCAGATTTTTAGAGACGGTGCATCAAACGAACAGTTGTCCTGCTGTCTAATAGCTGCCCCAATCAAGTCGGCATCTGCCTGAGTATCTACAGTAGGATTGCCCTTATGCCATAGGGCCACGACACAGCCTCGTCTATGTAGAGCCTTCACAATGTTTAGCCCTGCTACTCCATAGCCTGTGTATCCAATAGGCGAGTTGATATTAATTTGCATCAGTGCGCTCCTGTGTGATGGTCTATTGGCTTCCAGTTCTTATGTTTATGCATAATACTGTCGATTTCATCCATGCAGTATGGCATAAATCTTTCATGTCCAAACAAACATGTGTCTACACCAATGTCTATAGACCGTGAATTCGGGTCATCTGGCAATAAGCCGTGTGAGTGCCCATATAGATGAATAGCCCCATGATGACTTTTGTTCCAGACTCTCATGGCATAGTGACATACAGTAATGTCTGGATGTTTTAGCTCATATAGTTCTGTACACTTTACGAACAGGCTTTGTAGTTTCTTATCTTTACGTATTTCGCGGTCATGATTGCCGTATACGAAAAAGATGTTTCGACAATTAATCATAGAGCGAAACTGCTCTACCTTACCAGTCCATGCGAAGTCCCCGGCGTGGACCAATATGTCCCCAGCGGCAACTACAGAGTTAATCTTCTCTGCTAGAGCAAGAGACATTTCATCGGCGGTCTTCCAAGGCCGCTTTGAATATCTAATGATGTTTGCGTGGTAAGCGTGTGTATCAGATGTGAACCAAATCATATTCTATGTATCTCAATAAAAGGTTGCGACTTAGGTTCAACCCTATCATCTATGTCCTGTTGTGCGTCCTTTGCGTCACTATAGATAGCGGCGGTTCTAGGACAAGGACGTTGTAGGTCGAACATTGTCAAGTATCTTTTTTCCTTAGTATGCCACAAAGCAAACTGTTTCATTTTACCCTCACGAATGTACACCTCTTAGAGAACTCTTTGAGCCTATTCGCGCCAACGTATGTTAGCCCAGAACGAACAGCACCCTGAATAGAGTCAAAAGTATCCTTAACCGGACCCTTATACGGTACTACGATTTCCTTGCCTTCCGACGCTCTATATGAGGCCATTCCTCCGTTATGTATGTCCATTGCCTCTTTAGAGGACATACCGTGAAACTTGAGTCCTACCTTTTTGTCTGTGGTACACCACTTGATACCAGTTAGTGGCACGGTGCCCACCTCTCTCCACTCTTGGTGGTAAACCCATTCTCCATCGCATTCGTCGCACCCAGCCAACATACCGCCAAGCATTACGAAGTCCGCGCCACCACCAAAAGCCTTATTGATTTTTCCTGTAGTATCACACCCACCATCTGCACAAATCAACGCACCCAGACCATGAGCAGCATCGGCACAGTCCATAATGGCAGATAGCTGTGGCACACCTACCCCTGTTACCTTCCTAGTTTCACATACAGAACCAGGTCCAATGCCCACCTTCACTATATCAACACCAGCCTGAATAATAAGCTCTTGTGTCATTTCGGCAGTTACTACGTTTCCAGCCATTAAGATAGCGTTCGGATACGTTTCTCGTATATACTTCACACTATCTACAAACTTTTCATTGTAACCATTCGCTACATCAACACAAATGTAGTTAATATCGTTGATACACTTAGACACCACCTCTCTTAGTTTTTCTATGTCTTCGCCCTTAATGCCAAGACTATAAAACACCTGTAGGCGGCGTTCTGTATCACACTGATGGCTATAGAAATCAACCAGTGCGTCTACTGGATAATGTTTATGCAAACACCCAAATGCGCCCAAATTAGACAATGTGCGGCACATAGCGAATGAGCCAGTAGTATCCATGTTGGCAGAAATAATAGGGATACCGTAAATTGTCTTATTGTGAACCTTGAAAGTTCTATCAATAGGAAAGTTTCGAGTAGGAACCGTACTGCGCTGTGGCTTTATCAGCACATCGTCGAAGTCTATTTTAACTCCTTCTTCAATTCTGCCCACTATTGTAGCTCCATGTTTTATGTACTAATTCTGTATCTGCGACTAATAGGCGGACTCTCATCCCTATTGCCTTATGCCTATGTTGTTCTTCATACCAACGGAATATGCGTTCTTTGGAGAACTCGATGATATGTGTATCGTATATGTGGAGGGAAAACTTAGTATACCCGCCTAGTCCGTCGTGCGATAGAAAGACCTGTGAGTACAGAAACAGCGCCAACAGGATTCCAAAGTATGCTGTATATTTGAACCAATCACTGAGCGTCCAAGTATTCCGCGTAGCCATCTAAAGCCTTTCCAGCCGCGATTTCGTCCTTATACGGCCCAATTAAGTCACTGTATGTTTCGTTCCAAAAATACCAGCCGCCCTGTAGCGTATGGCCCCAAGCATCTTTAGTGCCGGGCGCTGCCCAGCATATTAACGGATTATTCTTACTTTCTAGGAATGTCATCTTGGTTCCCACGGAGGAAGGCTGAATGTCTCAGTAATAAACCCAACAACCCACCACTTATATCCTTCGTCTAATTCTGCTATAAGCTGGTCTTTAGACACTGACCACCTATAGAAGTTTTCCTTTGACTGAAAACGCACTACTACAGGTATAGCAAGAAGTTCTTCTAAAGAGGCATATTCTACGTCAGCAGGTCTGTCTATAGCTATCGAGTTAGGTATGTGGTGTCTAAAGATTGCCATGTTTTTGCTTATATCCTAGCATTCTGAACACTTCGGTCATAAAGACATTCACCGAGCCACCAATATAGCACGATGTAGTCTGACTATTACCTGCAATGTTCAAGGTTTTGATGTTATTGATTAGTATCCAGTGTGCAACTAAGAACTGCATTCTACATGACGGCGATTCATAATCCTTTAATCGACCGCTCCATGTATCAAACTCTACGTCAAAGTGTGGCTTTTTGTAATACTTAATAGCGCTTAACGTACACTTTTCCCCTTCGGAATCAAGGTGACTTGCTAAGCGTATTGTCGCATCTGCCCACTCTACGTTTGCCCATGTTCTGTCTTTGTAGTTCGCAGAACTATGTTCCTTTGCGCCATACAGTTTTTCATACTCTGGCTTACATCCGGCCTGTGTACGCCAGCCCTTCGGCATCCAACCTGACGTTGGAAT
>JACCDG011866434.1_pt1 | contig 38780 bp, 47 predicted proteins | sample 7442471 | NCBI WGS metagenome assembly JACCDG01 (sample SAMN15323444, study PRJNA562643) | freshwater metagenome | isolation source: river surface water | place: USA:Blue River Watershed | collected 2017-08-17 | reverse complement strand
GTGGTACTGGTGCTTCTCCTATTGGCACGACTGCGGCGACTAACCTCGCTGGCGGTGCTGATGGCGGCGCTGGTTCTTCCAAGCTGCAAGCACGTGAAGCTGTGGATAACTCGGCTGGGGCGACCCAGGTGCGTATCCGCGTCGAAGTCCTCTCGTAAGGAAACTGCATCATGGAACCCAATCAAACTACGGATGCAGGTTTAGTCGTCCTTAACGGTCCAGCTAACGCAGGCAAGAACGCTCTCTTTGGCGGGAATGCCGGTCAGCGACTGATGGCGGCGAACTGGAATCCAAACGCACTGCGGACCAACTCGGTTCTGCTGTATGACGAGTGGAAGCATTTTGACTCCCAGATCACGGCAATTGCTCGTGAGCGTCTGGTTGTCACTCAAGAGCTTCTGCGTCGTGGCCTGTCGTATAACCTGCCGAATGCTTTAGGTGTTCTGCAACTGGTTTGGCAGACCAGCGGTGATATCAATGGGGCTGAAGTCACTATGACTGGCCTCCCAGAAGCTGATAAGGATCTGCCGGACTTCGGTATCGCCTCGATGCCAATTCCGATGATCCACAAGGAATTCCGTCTTGACCTGCGCACCCTGCAGGCCTCGCGTAATTCCCAACAGCCTCTGGATACGACCATTGCAGAAATTGCAATGCGGAAGATTGCGGAAAAAGTCGAAAGTCTGATCTTCTCTGGTCTGTCCATTGCAACCTCTCTGGGCACGATCTACGGTCTGCTGAACCATCCGAATCGCAATACCGGTTCAGTGACGGCAACCTGGACTACGGCAACTGGTGCTCAAATCCTGGCTGATGTGTTGGCCATGATGGACAAGGCCATTGCGGACAATCAATTTGGTCCGTATATGCTCTTTGTGCCGAACGTCGTGTTCTCTAACATGAACAACGACTTCAAGGCCAACAGTGATAAGACGATCCTGCAACGGATTCTCGAAATCCCTGGCATCCAAGGCATCATGCCGACCACCCAACTGACGGGCACCAACGTTCTGCTGATCCAACTGACGTCTGACGTCGTGCGGATGATCAACGGTCTGGCTCCCACGATGGTGGAATGGGATAGCCGTGGTGGCTTCGAACTGAACTTTATGATCTTCACCATCATGCTTCCGCAGGTGCGTGCTGATTATAATAATCAGTCGGGTATTGTTCACTACTCCTAAGTTTTCGCTTACCCCGGAACTGAAGAGTAGAGGATAGGGCTGGTAGTTGATTGTAACGTCTAGGCAACGAGCAGTCAGTTACCAGCCCATTACCTTTTAAGCAGCCCAGCCTGAAAGAATTCACATGGCCGATACCGATACCGACATCAACGAGTCCGAAGTTTCTCGCCCCTATCTGCTTAAGGCAGGTAAGAACCATTCTGCAATCGTTCAAGGTGAGCGAGTGGAGTTTGAGGTGGGCGAGAAGGTTTATCTGACCGATGCCCAGTATGAGTCCTTTAAGGACAAGTTTACTCCCGCTGAAGCCGATGTGCTTGTTCTTGCACCAGCTCCTGCACCAGCTCCAGCTCCAGTTGCGCCAAAGCCGGCAGCCTCCCCTGCTGGTTTAGAATCCAAGCCTGCAGAGTAACCTCACTAGTCATTTGATTGGTAAGCAATTTCAATGGCCCTCATTACCATAGATGATCTGAAGGCAATCCTAGAGGTCCCGGGAGATGTCGATGACAGCTCGCTGGAGTCCTTCATTGCGGATGCCCACATCATTGTTTCAGAGGACCTTGCAGGTAAGGGTTTGAGTGACGCCCGTCTCGCTACGATTGAGAAGTATGTTGCAGCACACCTGTCACTGCTCTTAACCGAACGAGGCGGGCTCATTTCTTCTCGTGCTGGTACTAGTCAGGATAACTATTTAGCATTGTCTCCAATGGGTAATTCCAATATTGGAGGCCTTCAACTCACTCGGTATGGACAACAGGCAATTGCGCTGGATTCTTCAGGCACTCTTTTGAGACTGTCTAAACAGAGCCTTCCAGCCCAATTTCGTGTTATCTCGGAACTGGATCCCGCTGCCAACCCTAATCAGATTATCACTGATGACGGTACATAAAAATGACCTTCATTAATCGGAATCTGAAACAAGTTGTAACCTATTGGGCCCCTGCAGGTTTTAATACCTACAGGGAAAGATTGTTTGATGATCCCGTAACTATTTTAGGACGTTGGGAAGACCATGTCCAGTTAGTGCGTGGTATCTCTGGAGAAGAGGTAGTCTCCAAGTCAACAGTCTTTTTAGCATCGGACGTAGCTTCAGGTGGCTACTTGGCTTTAGGGGATTTTACCTCTGAGGCCTCTCCTCAAGATGCTAATGCCCACCCGATCATTTCCTTTACATCTACTCCAGACTTAAGGTCGGTGAGTACTGAAAGGAAGGCTTACGTATAATGGCTCGGGAATCTCGGTATAAGATCAATAGGGCAGCGGGTTCTAATGTAGCTCCAGTTCGTATTGGGATTGGACCACGTAACATTCGAATTGGGCCTAATGCAGGGCCTAATGAGATGAAGACAGCATTCAAGCAGTTAGCAGACGACCTCACCTGGTACTTTAAGCAGCTCAAAGATGGGTTGCCGGAAGATTTGAAAGAGGCACTTGAGCCTACACTCAATCTATCCAAAGAGTATTGTCCTGTGGACACAGGTAAGTTAGTCGGATCTGCCTATCTGGAGACTGAACAATTTCGTGGTGGTTCTCGGGCGGAAATTGGATATGCGCGGAATGGTGATCCAGACTACGCTGTCATCGTCCATGAACAAGTTCATGTAGGACACAAAGCACCTACCAGTGCTAAGTTTCTACAACGGGCTATCGATGAAGACTATCACAATATCCTGCAAAGGTTATCTGATAGGGTAAAGATTAGGTCAGGAGCTTTCTAGGTGACATCTGCACCTACTCCAGCACGTGGCATCTATAACATCCTTGAAGGGGTGTCTGGAATGTTTACTGGCTGGACCTTTAATGTGGGTGGTGTTGTTGATTCTCCAGACCGTCAGATCAGCCTTATTGATACAGGTGGATTTGCACCAGAAGTAGCGGTAGCAATTGATTATCCTTCTGTTCAGGTTTTTGGAATAGCTGAAAGCACTGCTGGAGGATATGAGGCTCTCTATCAGAAAATGGTAGCAGTACGAAACGCATTGTTAGGCATTCCTTCTAGGCCTACACTGTGGACGGAATTAGATTCTGTGGTTGGCTTAGGCCACATCTTACCTTTAGGGCGAGATGAAAAAGACCGACCACAAATGAGTTGTAACTTCAGGTTGATAGTGTCCTATTCAACCTCAGGCTACAGGGATTAACTCGAACTCGGTTTAGGACAGGGAGAACATCGTGTCCAACAAGCGCATTAAAGTTTCGGACGACGGCGGAAGCAACTACTACACCCTGCCAGGTAACCAGGGTGAGTTCCATGAAGAAAACAACATGGTCAATGATACTGTCTTCGGACAGAATTATGAATCCATGCAACCCTCTCTTGGACAGTGGAATGTAACCTCTAACGGCATCTTCAAGGGTGTCGCAGGTTACAATGCTATCCTGAAAAAAGGTGGCACTCCAACTACCATGACTGGTGAAGCTGTTACGCTGGTTGCCACCCGCATCTATCAGATCACCAACACTGCCAAGCGTGTCATTTCCTATCTGGATGCCTTTACTGTTCTGGATGGTGTGACAGATGTTACCGCTCAGGTTCTTACTATCGACTACCTGATTGGTAAGATCACTTTCAAGAACACCTATACGGTTGTTGGCACTATCACAGTGACTGGCAAGTATGTTCCTCTGTCTGTGATTGCGAAGGCGAAGAGCTGGTCTCTGACTCAATCGTGTGCACCGACTGATGGATCTTGCTATGACGACGCACAAGCCAATAGTGGTCACCGTACTTTTAGTGCCGGTCTCAATACGGTTGGTTTGCAAATCGGTGCTATCTACTATGCCACGACTGCCTGGCTTACTACTCTGAAGAGCCGTGGTATTGTCTATGTGGAGATTGACACGGATGCTACGGGTGCCGGTGCTACTGTGTTCCGTGGCTTCTTCAAGATCGCCAGCCAAGGTCGCTCGGGTAACCAAGGGGCTTTGGAAGAAGAAACCATCCAACTGAACCTGTGGGTTCCAGACGGTTCTCTGGTTGTGCAGCCTTTCGGTTGGTACTTCAATGCATCGACTTTGAGCACGGCAATCCAGAAGGTTCTTACTGCTTGGGCTGCAGGCACTACTCTGAAGGTTCAATATCTGCCCACGGGTGCCATTGGTGCATCGCCTAACGATGGTGTTCAAGGGGATGTGGTTGTGGCAGAAGCGAGCCTTGCCAATACTGCTGAAGGCTTGAATATTTTCAGCTTCAACTTCCGCGGCACTGGTGATTCCACCATTGTCTAACTTGAACTACTCGACCTTTCTGCTTTCTTCAACACCAGAACATGGAGGCCAATATGTCTGGTACTGGTAAACTTACCCGAGACCAAATTCGGGAACAAATCTTTAACACCAAGCCCATGGTGAAACAGATCACATTCATGGGAGTCGAAGTTGATCTTCGGGAACCTCCCATGGATGTGGTTCTGGAGTTTCAAGCTTCCGATGCTGAGAACCGTAAGTTCCAGGTTGCGAAGATGATGCAGAACTACGTCTACGTTCCAGGCACTGAAGATCCGGTGTTTGAGGATGGTGACGTTGAAGCCATCCTGAAGCTTCCCTTTGGACGTGACATGCAGCTTCTCCAGAACGAGATCATGCAGATCATGGGGGTGCAGCCTACGGCGTCGGACAAAAGCCAAGCTCCGGTCGAACGGGACGCTATGGTGGATCCTGACGATAGCGGAGCTCCTGAAGCTTGATGAGGAGGTAATCATCCAGACGTGGACACCTACTAAGGTTAGACGCTGGGTGACTTATCTTGTAGTCAAGTCCGAACTGGAGGAGGAAGCACGGAAACGTGCAGAGATCCGAGCCAAGCAAATGGCAGCCATGCGTTAGCATAGTCACCAGCCACAGTTTGAGTTGGGTCAACAGAGCCTTCCAGCAGCACCAAAAGTAGTGTTACCATAAATTACGGTCAGTGATCAAAGGTTAGGTTAATCTCATGGCTCTGAATCTTGGTGGCATTACTTTTGGTCTCGCTGCTGACGTTACTGGTCTTGATAGAGCTGCTAGTACGCTCCAGGCCTTCGGTAATCGCGTCACTGCAGTTATGGCTGCTGCTAAGCGTGGTGCAGATACCAATATTCAAGAACTGATGCGCCAAGAGGCTCAAGCAGTTCGTACCCTACAACAGGTTCAAGATAAGATTGCCGCCATCGGGCGCATGAATATCTCGCCTACCGTTCGCACAGATCAGATCGACCGTTTACGTGAAGCTGCTGAAGGCTTTACTCGGATTATGTCTGGGAAGTTGGATGCTCTCCAATTCCAACGTGCTGGTTTAGGCATTAGAGAACTTCTCCAAGACGTTGATCGTGCACTTCAGGCTGAAAAGTCTACGGCAGATACGGCTTCTAATGCAGTGGCAGCGGCTTTTGAAAGGCAGCGCCTAGCAATCATCCGTGCAGAGTATCAGATTGATCTCTACATTGACAAGCTAGAACGTGCACAAAGAGCTGGTCAAATTAGTGGTAGTGAGGCCTCTGGACTTCGTATTCAAGCCTTTAATGCATTACAAGCACATAATGCTCAAGTTGAACCCGGTGCTACACCATTAAATGCGGAAGCTATGTTGCGGGCTAACCAAAGTCTACGCACTAGCATGACTGGATTAAATCGTGACTTTTCTGCATTAGTTCAGCATCAGAGTTTCGCTGCCTCAGGCTTTAAGGCCTTAGGTAATGCTGCGACCTTATCTATGGGACCCTTATCTGGGGTCTCTTTCCGTGTTCAGGCTTTAAACCAACTGATCACTGATCATGGTGTGCTCCTTGGCGTAGGCGCAGCAGCAGTCATTGGTTTCGCTACAGCCCTCTTTGGACTTGCTCAATCTGTAGTGCATGTGACTATTGAGATTCAGCGGACGCAAATGGCCCTGCAGGGGATTACTAATTCTTCTGCATTAGCCACTGCAGAGATTAGCATCTTACGCGACGTGGCTAATCAAGCAGGTTTGAGGTTCTCTGAGATTGCACCTGCCTTCTCACGCTTTGTATCTTCTGCTGTTGGTGCCGGTCAATCTTTGGGCACAACCAATCGAGAGTTCCAGCAGTTTGCTATGTTAGCTGGTGTCTTACACCTGTCTACAGATGAAGTGAACAACTCTCTGCGTGCCTTTGATCAGATGTTATCTGCTGGCCGTGTTCAAGGTCAAGAAGTTAGGCAATTATTCAATAACTTACCAGCTGTTATGGAGATTGCTACTGAGGCAGCTCAACACTTAGGTATGAACTTACGTGATAGCATGCGATCAGGTACATTAAGTTCGCAAGCCTTCATCCGTGAGTTCATGAATGTGGCTACCACCATGTTCCATATTGACCTTGCACATCCAATTGATACCCTGCAAGCGGCGATTAACAGATCCAAGAACTCCTGGGATACTTTCTTATTGGCAGTAGATCGTGCTGTTAACATCTCAGGATTGGCTAAGACTGGGTTTAATGCATTAAGTAACATTCTGAACTCCTTGAGTAACAATATTCAGACTATTGTGATACACCTAAGTGCTTTTGCTGGCGCTATGTTAGGTGCTGTAGCTGGATTTGCTGCCTTTGCAGGATTACAGGCTGCCATTGCTGCATGGCCTACGGTACTTATGGTGATAAATGTTGCTTGGCAACTCATCACTGCAGGTATCTGGAGAGCAGCTGCTGCCCAAGCGGTCTTTAATGCTGCCACCAGCAGTAATTTCTGGATTGCGATCGCTCAAGCCATCTTCACTGTGGTAGGTGCTTTAGCGGGCTATACAACTGCACAACGGATGGCTGCACAAGCTACAGCAGCTAATGCTGCAGCTCTGGAAGATGCTTCTCAAACATCCATTGAACAGTATATTGCTGGTCAACGTAGGATGTTGACTGCTACTGAAGATACTACCGCTGCCATGATTAGGCAGTCTCAAGCACAAGGAGCTCAAGCACATCAAGCGGCTGTGGAAGCTGCAAACACTCTTAATACTGCCAGGGATAATTTTGATAGAGCATTAGCTATTCGTACATGGTCTAGGCAAGCTGAATTAACTGATCCTTCTGGTGCCTCCAGTGTTAGTGCTGTTATCTCTGAAGGATTAGTTCGTCGATATGGTAGTGCTGTAGATTCTGCACGGGAGTCTTTGAATGCAGCAGTTGAACGGGATCTGCGCATACAAGCTAACCTAAGGGAATTACAAGCACTTGCAACCAGGCAACATGGTATGCCTGATTCACCAGCTGCGGCCACTGCAGCAGGTTCTGGTACAGGTAGACATGCTGATCCTATGTCAGGTCTACGAGGCCTTCAGGATATCATTGAGAAGGCCACTGAAGCCCAAAATGCTCTGGACAATATGTGGCGTGGACCTGCAAACACCTCTATGTATCAAGCCTTGGCCAAAGCTAATGAAGCGGTCAATCAACTCGATGCCTCTCACCGCGAGCTGCTCGGCCATATGCTTCAGGCTGCTGGGTTTGAGGTTAGTGCATTAGGTGGTGTCTCTGGTGCCGTCTTTGTTCTGACTGCACGTACACAGCTGGCTACTGAGATGGCTCAACGCTTTGGACAAGCTTGGTCTACCATTCATGAAACAGTTGTGAATATTGCAGATCTGAATACCCAGTTGGATTGGTTACGTCATGGTGGTAATCCAGATGACATGTGGGCTATAGAGGCATTACAACGCACACAGAGTCTGATCAATGAGCTTACAGGACAATCTGGATCTGGTGGATTACCTGCATTACGCCAAGCTTTACAAGGCATGGTGGAAGCGGGAGCTATCAATGCTGCACAAATGCAAGCAGTCATGGATGCTGGTAACACTGATAACGCTGCTGGCTTACATGCCTTGGTGGATTTATTACATAGCCTGAACTATGGATTAACTACTACAGGAACTGATGCTGAGATTGCAGCAGCTGGGTTAGATGAGCTGTTTACTTCAGGTGCACGTCTTAATCAACAACTCCGTGTTACTTCTCAAGTATTAGGTGATGTACGCACTAGGTTCCGTGAATGGGCTAATCTACAAGCACAGATGACCTTAGGACAGAACCATGGAAGCATTAGGCAGTTCCGTGAGTTGGAGGCCTTACAAACTTCTACTGAGTTCTTCCGTCGGTTACGTGAATTAGGTGATACACAAACCATTGATGCTATTACAGGAATGCTTAACGAACAAGGGTTTACTGTTGGAACCTTGGAACAACGTTATGCAGCCTTTAATATGGTTGTGGATGATACCCAGCGCTCTCTTGATTCCTATCGCCAAGGTTTAGAACAAACTCAACAATCCTGGACGAACTTTACCAACTCTACCTTGGACGATATTGAATCCCTCATCATGGGAACAGCTACTCTTCGGGATACTGTTAAGGCTATCCTGATGGATCTGGCTCGTACCATTCTTGAGACTACTCTGTTCGACCCCATTAAACGTCAATTGACTAACTTGATCCAAGGTATTCCATCTGCCTTCGGAACTGTGGGTTCTAATGGTGGCGGTATCTGGGGTTCAATCCTTGGACTATTTGGTGGTGGAGGCTCAGCTGCAAGCTCAGGTGGTGCTAAGGGTATTGTAGATGCTATTGGGTTCATGTCAGGATTCATGGGCTTTGCAGGTGGCACTGATTCTGCTCCAGGTGGTTGGTCTTGGGTTGGTGAGAAGGGCCCGGAACTGATGAATGTTCCAAAAGGAGCCCAGATCTATCCTCATGGTACTGGCCCTGGACCTAGTGGAGGTGTTTATGTTAATGCTTCTACTTCTGTGGTGGTGCAAGGTAATCTGACTCCGGATGCTATGGAAGAACTGAAACAAGTCCTAACGTCTCGTGAGATGAGGTTACGTGCAGAGCTTCCATACCTCATTGATGGACGTGTTCAAGATAGTATTAGCCGTGGTCGTTACGGGTAAATAGGTTAGGTACTGAATCATGAGCCTTCCAGCTGCTATAGAGATGCCGAGCCCCTTGCCAGTGAACAGCAAGAGCTTTGACCTGTCTCGTCCACAATTACTGTCTCCAGTAGGAAGTGGCTTTATACAAACTCTGGATCGCTCTTCGGCGTTCTGGGTTGCACATTATACTACGCCACCACTCTCTGAAGAGCGTGAGACAGCCTTTCAAGCTTGGTTGGATCTTCTTGAAGGGACGATGAATACCTTCTTGGGATATGATCCTCGTCGTCCAAGGCCATTAGCCTATAAGACTTATATTGGTTCTGAGCCTTGGGCGTTGAATGGGTCTGGTGTGCCCCGTGTAACAGCTGTAAGCTATGCCAACTCCACCATCACTATTGATCGCTTAACTGCTGTATCAATCATTACTGCAGGTGATTATGTCTCCTTCCAGGATGGCAACATTTGGAGACTATATCGTGCAACCGAAACTCGTACGGCAGATGGTAGTGGTAACATCTCAGCACTGAAAGTTACTCCTCGTCCACCAGCCTTAGGTGCTACTCGGAATATAAGGATGACTAGAGCTTGTGCAGCCATGAAGATTATCGGAGGCGTCCAAAAACAGGATAAGAATGATGACATCGGTCCTTCTTACTCCTTTTCTGCTGTCCAATTCATTGATAGATCCTAAGCCTAAGTCAAAGTCAAGGTAGGCCAACCATGGCAAGAACATTAACCTCACCCGAAAAGGCTCTGCTTCGATTAGCAGGGTTTAAAGTTCGCTTCTTAGTTACCTTCCATCTAGACTCAGGAACTTACCGTTTCTGTGATGACATTGAAGATGTGTCTGATGGATCGAATACCTACATTGGTGCGGCAGCTCTTGCCAATGTTTCGGACATTAAAGGATCACAAGGATTAGCAGCTGAAGGTGTTACCTTAGTTGTTGACGGTGCCCGTGTATCTCAATCAGGGTTCACTGATCCTGCACAACTTTTCCGTGACATCTTAGGTTATAAGCTGCATCAACGTCGTGTAGACATTTCCTTAGGGTTCAGTGAGTTAGATTCGGCAACGCTCACTTTGGTTATTCCTGTTTATGCAGGGAAGATCAACAATGCCAAGATTACTGACCCTAAGCTCTCTTTTGACGGAAATGCTCCAACCGAATCCATCGGTAATATGGAGATTGCGCTCGACTCTCTCGCACACAGATATGGTCGTGTAACTGGACGTACTCGTTCACATAATGACCAATTAGAAATTGATTCCTCGGATATGTTCTTTAGCTTTGTGCAGGATATGGCACAATCTAAGGACCTCTATTGGGGTAAGATTGATGCTGCTGGGAAAAATGGCTTTGTAGGCTATGGTAACGGATCCTACAATAACGGCGGTGGTATGGATATCAACATCGGCGTAGGGCAGATGGGTCTCAATGGTTAAGCTAACTAGGTTAGATGATTGGCCTGCACGTCTTCAAGCCTATCTGAACAAGGTAGTGTCCAAGGAGATCCAATTCTCGTGGGACCCAAAACTTGGGGCAAACTGCCTCACATTCGCTTGTGGTGGTGTAGAAGCTGTTATAGGGATTGATCCTTACCTTGAAATCGCAGGTGAGGATTATGACTACTCTACTCCTGTGGCTGCATACAAAGCCATGAGATCTAGAGGTGTAGATAGTCTTGGCGATCTCTGGGGTCAGTATTTTGAAGAGAAGCCTCCTATTTTCGCACAGTATGGTGACATCGCCATTGTAGAAGCTATGCATGATGCACATGGATTCGTTGAAGCTTGTGGTATTGTAAGCTCAGCAGGCATCTACGTCTTGGAACCACATGGCATTGAACATCTCCCTCTGAACCAACTGGTTCGTTGTTTCAAGGTGGAGTCATATAAGGGTAAGGAGATCGATCAATGCCTCCAGTAGTAATTGCAGTTGTCAACTTCGCCATGGTGGCTGCAAAGTTCATCATGATCGGACTGAAGATTGTTGCTGTGTTCGCAGCTGCACATCCTTTCGTCTGGGCCGCAGTTAAGATCGCTGCAGCATTAGGAGCCGCGGCAATCGCCAAGGCCTTATCCAGAAAGAAAGGTAGCGATCAGATGAATCAAGGCACTCAGCTTGCCTTGAAATTAGATCCTACCATGCCTCGTCAGATTATGCTTGGCCGTGCTGCTACTGGAGGCTCCATTGTTTATGCTTATACATGGACTGACGATGCTGCAGTTCCTAATAAGTATTTAACCAGAGTCATTTCCCTCTCTGATTGGCCTTGTTCTAGCCTTGTATCTATTCGTGAAGGTGACACCACTTTAGCCTTTACAGGTGATGTGACTACTGGGTTACGTCCTTGTACAACACACTTAGATAACCATGGTGCTACTAGTATGTGGTGTCGTGTGTATTTAGGTTCCTTTACACCTACAGCTGATGCACACTTGATTGCTACCGAGCCTAATAGTGCTTGGACAAGTGATCATAAAGGTGTGGGTCAATGCTATGCCATCGTAGAATATATGTTCGATGGTTCAGGCACTGCATTCCCTAATGGTGAACCTCAACTGGTATTTGAACTTACAGGTGCGCCTATTTATGATCAACGCAATGACTCTACTCGTGGTGGACGTAGTGGTTCTCAACGCTTAAACACTCCAACTACTTGGGCATATTCTGATAACACTGCGGTAATCTTACAACAGGTTTTACGTGGGTTTAGTATCAATGGGTCCTTAATTATGGGCGCCCAAGCTGATGATCAAGATCTACCTGATGCTATGCTTACCTCTGCATATAATGCTTGTGACGTTTCGGTTACTAATGCAGATGCTAGCACAGAAGCTAAGTATCGTTCCGGTTACATTATGTCATCTAATACCAGTGCAGAGACGGCAATCAATGAACTTCTCGGTGCTATGGATGGCGATCTTTATGATCGTGGCGGGATTATTACCATCTTGCCTGGTGTTGCTCGCAGTACTATTATGGCCTTGGATGACACGGATGTCAATTGGGCAGAAGAAAAGAGCTGGCAACCTGAGGCAACCTTAAGTGAACTGTACAATACAGTTTCAGGGTCTTTTGTTTCGCAGGCTGACGGCTACACTCAAAAGCCCTTCCCAATCAGAACTAACTCCACTTGGATCACAGATGACGGTGGAGAACGTATTGTTTTACAAAGGGATTATGCTGCAGTCATCCATAATACCCAAGCACAACGCCTCAGCAAACGTCTCCATCTGAAGAGTCGGTATCAAGGCACTATTGGATTTGTTGGTCCGTTGTGGTTACTTGAACTGGAACAAGGTGATTGGTTCACCATGACTTCTGTTCAGTTTGGATTTACTGCTAAGACCTTTGAAGTTCGTTACATTGGTATTACTGCTGACTTACAGGTAGCTATTGTTGCACGGGAAATTGATAGCAGCATTGATACCTATGTAGCTGCAACGTCTCAAGTTACACTGACTGATACTCCTGTTTCACCATCTGATCCTCCTACTAACATCTTGTCAGATGTACAAGTTCACTTAATTCCTGATACCTTTACTGGAGTGTCTGCTGATAACTTTGTGTCCATTCAAGCTTTACAGCCTGATGGTTCATATAGCACTAATGTGGGTCTTGGTGTTAATTCAGTCTCCTTCTACAACAATGCAGGGGCTGTGTGGCAAGAATCTATGCGGGTTATCGATGGTAATGTTCTGTTCAATGGTAACTTGGATGTTTCCTCTAACTATCGCCTAACTTCTGGTGCTCCATGGCCTACAGGCTTAGCTAGCGTTGATTACCTTGCCTCTGACGGTGATGTTATTACCTTTGGAACGGATTTAATCAATGTACCAGTTCTAAGCATTAACCTTGCAGTTGCTAACTTACCTCAACTTGCTACTGGTGATGCTTATAACATCTATGCCGAAGATCTTACATCTACTGGTTTTACTTTTAGAGCCAGGCAAGTTACTCCTGGAACTCCAACAGCACGAACTGGATCTACTGGCACTGGTGCTCATGGCACTGGTCCATTGTGGCAAGCAGACAAGACTGTATCTCAAGATGCCTACAACCAATATTACACCATCAACTTGACAGGAACTATTAGGATTCTGAAGACAGTTGAATACTATGGAGGAGATCCTAAGTTCGGTGGTGGCGGTACTTATAACTCCTATACCTATGGTATGGTTGTGGAGTTGTGGTATTATGATGGATCCTGGCATAGCCTTGGTACACAGACTATCATTCCATCCTTTACTGATTCTGGTTGGGGTGATGGTACTTATCATGATATCAGCTGGACACTTGCTGTTTCGGCTCACGTCACTGCTGCCTTAGGTAGTGGTGGTAAGTTTGGTGCCAGTGTGTATTCTTATACATATGCACAGGATGTCATTGATACCATGCCTGCTGCAACCTGGTTATCACAAACCTTGACTGATAATGGATCTGCTACTCCTAATGGGGAACAGTTAATCATTTCAGTCACTCCAAAAGCACAATAAGGATCAGATTGGAATAATCATGGCTTCTGAACCTATTCCACTTACACCGATCTACGGATCATATGATATGGCATCGATGACTGGTGAACCAGGACATCTGCAAGATGCCTTGATTGCCGAAGGCTTACATCACATGAAGGATGAGAAGTTTGCTTGTCCTACTTGTAATAGGCAACGTCAAGCATTTGAAATGGTAGATGTTCGTGAAGATGGTCGTTGGCCTTTTGGTTTTGTGTGCTCTACTTGTCATAAAACTGCACGTAGGATGCTTCGTCATATCTGTGAACACATCACACTTTAGGGATTAGGGAAGAGATCACATGTATAAATCTGTCCGTGACATTTATAACGACTTCCAACTGTTGAATAAGGCGTTGGGACGTAAAGAGCCTGGTCCAGCTTGTGAGTTCCTATCAGCTAACATTGATAGACAGGATATCGATGCAGTGCGTGAGGAATTATTATTGGATCCAATTGCAGGTCCAATGACTATCTTTGAGGTAGTGCGTTACGTAGATCGCTTTGTTACTCCTGATGAAGTGGCAGAGATTCGGAAGCACTACATTGATGTACTGGTTACACATAAGTGGTCCGATGCAGGTAAAGCTGCCGAACTCATTCTGCGTACATGTAAGGACAGGTTAGATAGCGGACCCTTAAGAGTGTTGACCCAATATGTGGGTGCTTATCATATTAACCCACAAAGCTTAGTACAGAGTAAAGCCCAGCGTTTTGAACTGCCTGAAGGTGTGAATAAGGAGACTTTGCAGCAGCAATTCTCCGATGGTTCTATCACACCAACAGATCCCGAACAACCCTTAATCTAACTGGAGACTATGATGCCCAGCATAGGCTATAATGCAATTCCAGCACGATATCAGTGGCTTCTGTCCGTTCCTCAATTACCTAAGCTTGTGGACGAAGCCTTGAAGCTCTATGGCACCCATGAAGGTGTTGGAGCAAGTAATAATGCGACCATCTTAGCTTGGGCTGCCGAGCTTGGGTTGCAACATGAATACACTGCTGACAGCATTCCTTGGTGCGGCTTGTTTATTGCACTTTGCTGCCAGCGTTCAGGACGTCAATATGTTCCAGGGCCACTGTGGGCTCTAAATTGGAAGAAGTGGGGAGTTGATGGAGGACAACCAGAACTCGGTGACATTCTTGTCTTCGTTCGTCCCGGTGGTGGCCATGTGGGCATCTACATTGGAGAAGATCGGGAAGCCTATCACGTCCTTGGTGGTAATACAGCAGACTCCGTTAGCATTGCCCGTATTGCCAAGCCACGTCTCGCTGGGTGTCGTGCCCCAATCTACAACTCTAAGCCCGCTTCGGTGAAACCTTATATCCTGGCTAATGGTGGAGGCTTGTCTTCCAATGAAGCCTAGTTTAGCAACCATCATCAAGTGGGGGCTTTACTTTGTAGCCTTCGTCTGTATTGTCTTTATTCTTTGGAAGGTTGGAGACAGTATCTGGGGACCACGCATCCATCAGCAGCAACGACAGATTGAACACCAAGCCGATCAAGTTGTTGCAGCTCAGGTAACAAATACTGGGAATCAAGAAACTGCCCGTCAAACTGAAACCCACAGTACTTTGACCTTGAACATCAATAGGCAAACGGAGGAGGTCCACCGTGCTATTCAAGCTACCCCATCTGCGAATACCCCTCTCGATGCCGATGTGGCTGATCTGCTTAGGCATAATGATGAGCAGCTGTGTCAACTTGGGGTCAACTGCACTACCACAAGTAACAGCGAACCCACCACAACTAGAAGTTCCAGCAACAGTGCGCCGACCGTGCGACCTCTATCGGTTGCCCCTGAATGAAGCAGGTAGGCAACTTACATGGGCTGATCTAGAAGTTGGATATGCTACCAGAGGTGCTCAACTGGTAGTCTGTAATTCCCAACGGGAATTAGCTGTGGGGATTATTGATCGTGAGCATGCTGCCGAGCAACAATGGCTTCAGGCACGTGCTAGAAGGAATTGCCCTTGGTATCGCTTTGGTACCTGTAGGGCTGCAAGTTACTAAGTGTTGATGAAGGTAGGGAAATAGAAAGGGCAGCTAGGACTCTACTGGAGATACTTGGTAAGGTGGGGAGTCCTGTGGCCTCAGGGCTCCCCATTCTTCTGCCTACTGTGTCTTCTGCCATTCCTCCCATGGGAAGATCAGCCAGTCATTCTCGGCCGCTACAGCACCAATATGGATGATTTTGTGGTCATCTGGGTGATCCTTCATGGCTTTATGAATTTCCTGCTTATGCCACAAGAAAGCCTTGTGAGCATAGGGTAATTCCTTATGAAGAACATTATAGGTACCTCCCTTATCAAAGAGGTCATCTATGACCAGAGTGGCACCATTGTTCCATAAGCCACGTTGTAGCAAAGTCATCTCGGAGATGATTGGCTGCTTAGCTTGACGGTCTTCACCGTAACTAGAAACCTTAATGTGATCAACATCAGCACCATTGATGTTCATGAAGTGCGACAGCATAACTGCTATAACACTTCCACCTCTAGAGACTCCAAGGATACGTTGAGGCCTATACTTTACTTCTGCAAGATGGGTAATAAGGTTATCCAGTCTATCTTGAATGTCTAACCATTCAACATAGAATTTAGTCTTTTCTTCAGAGGCCACTGAGTAGCTCCTCTCTTAAGGCAGCATTGGTGAAGAACTTACCACCCATCTTATCTGTGGTAGTTTCAGACGCATGTTGTAAGCTACCACGAGCCTTCATGCAGTAGTGGGTAGCACGAATGACCACAGCGATGTCTTCCGTCTCTAGGACCTCACTTAAGGCTTCGTAAATTTGTGCAGTGAGACGTTCTTGCACTTGTGGACGACGACTGAAGAACTCAGTGATCCTTGCAAACTTGGAGAGGCCTAGAAGTTTCTCGTTAGGGATGTAGGCAATGTGTGCAAAGCCGTCAATCGTCTGCAGATGATGTTCGCACAGACTCAGGACTTGGATGTTACGGACTACAACCAAGTCTTTCATATGTCCTGCAGGAATTGTAGTACACTTAGGGAAGAAGTTATAGTGCAGGCCTTTAGTGAGCTCCCCAACCATCATAGCGGCGTAACGCTTCGGGGTGTCTTTAAGACTATCGTCCTCCATGTTGAGACCAAGAGCCTCCATACCACTATTGATACCAAACTCAAAGGCTCGAATTGCTAATCCTATGTTTAAGACATCTTCGACCATTGGAGTCTCGAGTCCTGAGCCTTCCAGCCGCGCTTTAACTTTCAACCCTAAACTTGGGTCACATTTGTCTTGCACGAGGGAATGCAATAGGTCTTGATCTTCAATTGACAAGTTAGCCATTAGGCAATTCCTTTTTCGGAAAGGTAATTAAGATACCAGGTAGCCTTGCTGAGGTCAGTGGCTCCTGCTTTGTTCTTTTCACGCCAGACATATTTGATGGCGTTACCCTTACAGAACCCACGGAACTCTTCTTCCGTAAGGGCTGCACGGATGGCTTCAATGCATTCAATACCTGCAGTATTATAATGCGGTGGATGGTTCACCATATCTGGTTGAACAGATTGGAATTCATATCCTTCTGAATGTACTGTTGATTCTGCTTGTGACATTTTTCTAAACCTTTCTCTGTTCTCTGGACTGATGAAGCTTGAGAAGATAGTGTTCATCCGCATTTACTCCATCCACAATCAGTGCAGGTAAGACAACCAGATAACTGTGTAACAGAATATTGACCACATTGTGGGCAGCGATCCATCTTCAGCATGTTTGTAGTTTTGGTCTTTTGGTCAGGAGTCGCGGCTTCCAGCGGCTCTGAGCTAGGAGCGGCGGAGCCATAATCATCCAGATCAAGAAGATCCGCTTGGACCACACTAGTCATCTGTGCCATTTTGAAGCCAATGTAAGCAATGAGAGAAGGCCAATACTTCTGCTTCCCATCACCACCGTCTGCCCATCCACCTTCCAATGCATGGATCTGTTGGAATTCACTCGACAGGGTTTCAATAGGTACACCATTCCTAATGACTAAGCTCATCAAGATGGTTAATGCCATAACCCAATCAGATGACTTCTGATCCTTAGAGTTCAGGAAGATTTCATAGGGTTGTCCATTCACATACCCTACCGTAAGATAAAGTGCGCTGGTTAAACCAGGCCACTTAATCTTCGCCGTTTGAGATGAGATGACTTCTGGACGGATGGTTTGCTTGGAGTCAAGAGCAAGGACAGGCTCTCCAACAGCTGCTGCTTCTGATTCGGACTCAACTGAAAGGATGGAACCTCTGACTTCAGACGGACGATAGGTAGTGCATCCTTTGAGACCAGAATCGTAAGCAAGCTGGTAGACATCCTTAAATTCATCATAGGTGATGTCCTCGGGTAAATTGATCGTCTTGGAGATACTGGCATCAACCCACTTTTGGCAGACTTCTTGAATTCGGATGTGTTCATGGATCTTGACATCTGCACAGACGTTCATATAAGAGGGAAGATCATCTAAGGTCTTACCTGGATTCAGATCTAACCAGACTCGTGCACCAAAGCTGATTTCGTCATATGCAAGCCAAGAACCATCTGCTTGACGGACCTTTCTACTCATGCTGTGAGCAAACACAGGTTCCAATCCACTGGATCCATTACCATAGGCAATAGAAGTAGTTCCAGTAGGCGCAATGGTTAAGAGGACACCATTACGTAGACCTGCTTTAGCAATAGCGTCCTGAACGTATGGAGCTAACTTCTTGATGAAGGGTTGCTGAAGCAGCTTTTCCGTGTCACAAAGAGGGAATTTGCCTTTTGAGGCTGCAAGGTTCGCAGAAGTTAAGTAAGCGGTATTGGCAATCCGCTGCATTACTCTTTCGGCGAATTCACACGACTTAGGACTTCCATAACGCATACCAAGCATATGCATTACATCAGCAAGTCCAGAGATGCCAAGACCAATGCGTCGCTTGGCAAATTGTTCTTCCTTTTGCTCTGGAAGAGGATAATTAGTCACATCGATGACGTTATCCAAGAAGCGGACACCAACGGCAACTGCTTGATCCAACAGTTCCCAATTGAATTCTGCATCTTCCGTAAATGGATATGTGACACAGCGAGACAACACAACTGCACCCAGATCACAGCAGCCATGAGCAGGAAGAGGTTGCTCACCACAAGGATTGGTGCATTGGATGTGTTCAACATAGTTTAGGTTGTTAAGATCATTAACCCGATCAATGAAGATCACACCTGGCTCGGAGTAGACATATGTGGACTGAAGAATTTGGTCCCACAGATCTCTTGCTTTGTGGACGGAATATGCAAATTGAAGCACACCGTCATTGTCTGTAAAGTTGTAGGAAGCCAGAATAGGATCTTGCTGTTCAGCAGGTTCAACAGAGTGATGCAAGATCCACTCTTGATCTTCTTGAACTGCACCCATGAACTCATCAGTAATTAACACTGACACATTGAAGTTTGTCCAACGACCTGCAGTCTGCTTGGCTTTGATGAACTCTGGAAGGAATGGATGAGAACAAATTAATGTTCCCATCATAGCTCCACGTCGATCTCCAGCACTACGGATTGTTGTGCATGCACTATCCCAGGTATCGATGAACGGACCAGGGCCTGATGCGACCGCTCCAGTCCTGCGTAATATCGCACCAGGTGGTCGTAATGGGGAGAAGTCAGTTCCAATTCCTCCTCCTTGTTGCATCGTGAGCATAATGTTGCCCAGACCCGTTGCAATAGACGCCATATCATCTTCGAGATCCTGGTTCACAAAGCAGTTAAGGAGAGTGACCCTCTTATTGGTGCCTGCACCAGCTAAGATACGACCAGCAGGCATCCAGATACCAGCATTCATCATGGTGTATGCAACAATCTCGCCAGCATCATCTTTGGCATAAATAGCCTTAGCTACCCGATCAAACATTCCAGAGTAGGATTCATCGCCCCACTTGTATTTCGATTCCCATACATCACGACAGAGTGGTGTTACAAGAGGATGCAGCTGGGGCCGCAAGAAGGTAGAGTCAATAGATTTCATGGTGAATATCCTTTAGCCTACAGCTACAGTAGAGGTTGTTGATTTAGTAGCTGGCTTCAGGGGCAGTTGAACCAGATTATTGACAGGCTTTGTTTTCCTACAACGCTTGTTCATCACAATGGCGTTGATCAGAGTGGCCACCACAGCTTCTAGCTTATGGTATCCAAGGTGATTGGCTTTACCACCTAAGTTAGTAGTCCGTTGAATGATGCCTTCAATCGTGAGGCCTTTATCTTCCTCATCTATGTCTGTCCCGGCATTTCCTCTCCATGCTTTGGATAACTTCCAGTACTTCAACGCTGCATCTGCTTTAGGACTACTGTACATCGCCACTCCTTTCATCTTCTTTATTATACAACTGTTTTCAGGAGAAATCAAGAGTCAAAATAGAGGCGTGGGCCATTTATTTTGTGCTTCTCATAATACTTGGTCACGAGTTCCTTCATGATCTCTCGATGTTCATCTGTAGGCTTGAAGTCAGTCATATATTCATTCAACTTGGCCTCATCCTTTTCACCTGCTTCCTTGGCATTCCTTTTTGCACCCCAACGAGGGCCGATTTTGGCTTCTGCTAGGAATGGCACTTTAGTGATGCCCCAACGCTTTGGCATATCTTCCATGACTGCTTGGATATATGCAATCGCTGGGCCGTAAACTATGTCGTTGGCAAATAATTCCGAGTAGAGAGCGTCATGGATTTCATTGACAAAATCACCGTCCCATAGATACTTGATAACTGGTTGACATTCAATTCCTGATAACAGGGTAATGTCGTGGGCAGTACTCTGATGTGGGAAGTTCGCCGCTTCATTAGAAAGGTTCCGCCCATTGTCATAAGAAACAACTCCCCATCTCTTCTTACGACCGAAGTTGGTAATCATAGTGCGCAGTTGAGCAGGAGCATCTCTACAAGACTGGATGAACTTGGTTGCTTCTGGATACCTAGCTAACCAAATCCGAATGTATTCATCAGCCTCTCTAAGGGAGATGTTGAACTCTTCTGCTAGGCTTGGGGCAGTACGACCATACACGATTCCGAAGTTAACGGCTTTGGCTCGCATTTTCTGGTCATCCGTATAATGCTCCCCAAACATTGCTACACTGGTAATATGATGAATCGAAACTTCATTGCGGGTGTAGATGTCAATCAGGGTTGGATCATTAGACATAATCGCTAGACAACGAAGCTCTGCCTGATTAAGATCACACTCTGCAAACAGTCTACCTGGTGTAGCAATAAACTCACCACGGATTTGTGCATCTCTAGGCCAGTTTTGGATGTTAGTAGGATCCGAAGAACTTAAGCGTCCAGTGGTAGTAGCATGCATCTTGAAGGAAGTATGCACTCGGCCATCTAAGCCAGGCCAATTAGGGGCATTTTTCACATAGGTGTTGCGTGCCTTAGAGACCTTACGCCAACGCATAATGTGGTTGACGATGGGATGATCAAAGCGACGTTGGATTCGAATCAGCGCATCATCATCCGTAGATCCTCCAATAGGACCTAGCTTCATGTGGTTGTAGAGGAGCTTGCTAAGTTGCATAGGTGAATCAATGTTGATTGGCCCACCAGTATACTGATGTGCATACTTCTGGATCTCTTCAGCTGGAGCAATAAGCTGTTCAGCTAAGTAGGCATCATTTTCATGGACACGTTTGAGATCCAGCAAGAGGCCCTTCATCTCTACTCTGGTGAGGAATTCGGATGCTGGGATCAGAACCTGCGTATACAATTTGTGGGAATGTGGATCTGCTTGAACAGCCTTCCATAATGCCCAGAACATCTTGTAGGTTTTAGAGATGTCAAAGGCTGCATACTGGATGAGTAGGTCGCGTGGGATCTTACCATAGTCACGATTCTTCCGTGCAATACGTTGACTGGTGAACCACTCTTCAACAACCTTCTTGTGTTGTGGTGCTCCAACCCAATCCCATGCTATGGTATCTAGATCATGACCTTTATTTTCGTTCAGTGTGTATGAGAGCAGCATGGTATCATGATCAACACGTGCTTCATGAATGCCTTCATACCTGAAGAACTTGATGTCGAACTTTCCGTTCTGCCAAATCCACTCAGCCTTGTTACCTAGCAGACGATGTGATAGATCTTCGTTATTCCAGATTAGATCACCTGGAATCCATTCCACATGATTACCATCGCTTAGATCACTTGTGATCCCCAGGCCAATGATATAGCCCTTTTGGAAATGAAGACCTGCTCCCGCTGGCCCACCCGTTTCAATGTCACCTGCAATAAAGGCAGCCCTATCCATTCTGGTGACGAGGGATTCATACTCTTCCCTGGACCCCACGGTAGACCAAGTAGGCTCTTCCCAGAGGCCTGCTTTTGGGTCTTTGTCTTTGAGGAGTTCGACTGCATACTTAAGATCTGCCTTCCATTGGGGATACATTTGACCATTCCTCATAAGGAATGCAGGATGGAAGGTACTGACAACTCCAGCAGATGCAGCAGGATGTGGATAACGCTTACCACGATCCATGGTGATCTTGATGTTGAAGTTGTCAGTAACACTCCAAGCTGCTGAGTTCCCTAAGGTCAGAATGATCTTCCTCGGGTAAGCTCTCAATTGCTCAGCTAGGCGACCTTGACAGCATTTTGCAGCATGTGCCATGACACCTGGCTTGTCTTTGTCACGTGGAAGACATTGAAGAGCATTGACATAGAAGGGATCTAATGACCCATCTTCAGGCAATCCTACAGCAGCCAGAGTCTCTTGTAACATCTGACCACCCATCCCAGCGAATGGATAGCCCTTGGCGATCTCATTAGAACCAGGAGCTTCTCCAACAATGACAAATGGAGAGTCAATAGGTCCACGAGTTCCCACTTTAATACCCTTGAATGGACAACTAGGGCATGCAGGCGGTCTCTCACTTAACGGAATCGCAGGGCCAGAGGCTAGCTTCTTCAAGTCTTCCATGTAACTTACCCTAGTTATCTACCAAGCAACTTGTGGCGTGATTCGATTGATCCAATGGCGTACATTGGTAATGTTCTGTTGGGCTAGCCTAGTATAGGTTCCCTCTTTCCACCAATCACCACGAGGTCCCACAGGAGCGTTGGGCGTCAGAACGGTCTGCGCACGGACAGGAACAGCAGAATCAATCCCTTCAACAAAAGGATTAAGCCTAATGACTTCCATATCCTCCCAGATATCATCACTGAATCCCAGCAAGTGGATCTTCACATTCATAGGTAGTACCATCCGCAGATAGGCTAAGGCACGCTGACGAGAGCCTAATACATCGGGACGTGCAAGCCATCTAGGAACACCAACCCAAGTGATGTAGGGATACATTGCATTATTGTGAACAAAGAAATGATCCACAAGGTCAGTGAAGTCTTTCCAGCTATTCCCTTGTGTCACAAGCATGAAGGCTGGACGCTTAGCTGCTCCACGAAGCCACTTCTCACTAGTCCACTTGACGTAGGCTTCATGTGACTCTATAATGGTACGCTTCCCATCACCCATCACATCTGGGAGCACAGCAACTACTTGGCGTGGACCATGCTCAAAGCCTCCCACAGCAGCCACTGCATCACGAATCATGTCAGAGTTAACAGCACCACCTAACTCCACAACAGAGTTGTCCATGATGATGGTTGGACTAGCTTCATAACTTCGGATACCGTCATATGTGTTGAACAGATTCCTGAAGCGTGACGGATTATTATCCTCTACTGTGTGATGAGCTAACAGAAGGTGATAGTTTCCAAAGGTCCTGAGATCCTTAATCATATCTTCCAAAATATGAATAGGAGCAACAGGAGCAAACCTTACATTATGCTTTGCCATCTCTAGTCTCTACACTCCAGCCCTATTGCCCCAAACGAGCACATGTAATTGTGGAAGGAAGATCCACTTGGACAAACGTGGATCCTGACAGAAGTCCTCAATGAGCATCTTATAACGTGATAGAAGCATTGGAACAATCGCCTCTTCAACATCTGGATCCAAATGTTGGGTCATCGTACCTTCATCAAGGATGGGTGGATGAGGATTGCCCAAGCTAATGTAACGTGTACAAGGATCCCAACCCAGTTCATTGAGGAGTTGATCAATAACCACAATGAATTCCAGATCCGTAGGATAGAATGCAACTACCTTGATCGAAATGTCAGGATAGTCCATCTTAGGATGCACAGCTACTAAGAGCCGATCCAGGAAGTCATTGAAGGCATTGTGATCAAATCGTTCACCCATACCAGGTGCCTTAGGCGAGATGGTAATGTGGTTACACAATGGAATCCAATCACGCCAGATTGAACCTTGAGTCTCCACAGCCACCTTGATCTCCATCTCCTGCAAGACAGAGACCAGCAAAGCAAGATCCCACATCACAGGATTACCTCCAGAGATAGTTACCCACTCTGTATTGGTAGTGCGCATCACTGGGATGAGTTCATCAAGGATCTGAGCCACTGTGAGCCAACGAGCATGTGCCTTAACAGCCCTTGGGTCCACAGCATGCATAGAGTCACAGAGTTCACAACGATAGTCACATCCACCAAAGCGGATGAACATTGTCTTAACTCCGATCATTCCACCTTCACCTTGGATTGTAGGTCCAAAGATCTCCATTACTGGGAAGGTAGCTAGATCCCTATTCTTGTAAGGTTCTAATGCTTTAACTAGCCCAAGCTTCTGCTGAGGCGTCAAGTCCGTATTCGGCGGAGTTTCCGTCATGCTCATGTACTGAGACCTTTTCTAGAACAATGTGACCGTAACCTGCATCCTTGAGCCATTGCTCGGTATACTCAAAGATTATCCGTGCAGTAGCTTCACATCCACAGGAAGGTACTTCACGTAATTGGATTAGACCTGCAATTGACATCTCACGGAACAACGAGATCTTCGGGTCATCGGAAGCAACCAAAGTAGTGTGGTCAAACATTTGTTCGAGCCAACCCTTCAGAGGCTTCAGTGATCCAAAGTCTACTGCCCAATTTCTGTGGTCAAGTTCTGTTGTGCTGAATTCAAAGTGCACCTTCAGAGCATAACCATGAAGGAAACGGCAATGAGATTCTGCACGCCATTGACGGAAGCAACAAGAGAGACCCACGGAATGATTATAGGTCTTTGTACTCTTGTATTTGTAGCCAGGTGCAGCTACCTTGACATCAAACTCCTTGTAATTATCAATCGGCATTGGCGTATTCCGTAGGATCCTTAATGTTCAAGCCACCCTTGCGAAGCATGCGGAATGCATCACGACGAGAACGACAAGTTGGACAAGTGCCACAATGCTTCTCTCCACCCTTGTAGCAAGACCACGTGAGATGATAAGGAGCCTTGAATCCAATACCTAAGCTCACCACAGTCATCTTGTTCAGTTCGAGGAGCGGGGCACGCAGTCTGACTCGATGATACGTACCAACGTAGATTGCCCCAGCCATCCCGCCAATGAATTCTGGTGTACAATCCGGATAAGCCCAATTGGCTCCATCGTCGGCATGGACGCCACAGTAGATGTAGGCTTGAACTTGTTCTTTGGCTTTGGCGAGAAGGTCTTGACCAATGGAGTCATTTTCATCAATAGGTCCATTCATCCCAATATAATCAGCTTCCACTTCACGTTGCCGTTGCATCACCCAGCTCTGGGCACGAGATGCTAACACACTGAGCATCAGACCGTTACGGAAGGAAACATATGTGGGCGAGATACCAGCAGGAAGATCTGCATAATCCACATCAGGAACTGCTTCATTATCAGCTCCTTTGTCAACCAGCATCCCAGTCATGAGACCAGAGAGATTGATGACGTTGTGTTCAATCTTGTAGTGGGCTGCAACAGCTTCCGCTGCTTGGATCTCTTTGGCATGTCGTTGGCCATAATCCATGGTGACAGCTTCAATCGCAACACCTGGCATGCTCTCCTTAGCGAAAGCCAGCGCAGTAGTGCTATCAATCCCTCCACTCAGAAGGATAAAGATACGTTCGTTTGACATGATTTCAGGGTTCCTTGTTACTTGTTTCTTGTGGCGTGTTGTGTTGTGTATGGTTAGGCGTTGGTGAATTTTAGATTCTTGACGTTAATGGTAACATTATCACCAGAGACTAAATAGCATAAGCTTCCGTTAGGCATTAAGTCTATAGTGTGGGTGGCAAGATCACCAAACTTCACTAGTACATAATGTCCTGAACATGTTTTAGTTACAGCCCAATAGGAAATCTTTATGTCACCTTTTTCAGGTGGTGCTTTGGGCCACACTAAGCTGTGGAGATATTCCTTGATCTTCCAGCTTAGTTTCTGTAGAGGGGATTTACTTGCCCAAGCTAATTCTACTTCCGACAAAGGGAATCCATTGAAAACAAGTTCATGTAACATCCGAGTGTCTTTGTTAACAACATGCACTTCGGTTGGAACATATGGACTATTGGGACGTTCGGGACGTTCATGAGCCATAGCAACTGAGCCTTCCAGAGCAGACATGGAAAGAGGAGGGTATTACCCCTCCTCTCCCAGGTTATATTGATAGTCAGGATCCGGCGCTCGATTTCCTTCACGTTGGAAACGGGAAAGTTCATCGAGGCCAATCACAGGTCTAGCTCCCATCTGAAAAGTCATCAGCCAACCCTTCTTAACGTATAGTCGGACTGTCTGTGGATGTATCTTCAAGATTGCAGCAGCCTGTGGGATTGTGCACCATCGACGTATAGCTACTTCTTCAACTACTCGTCCAATGCGTTCATAATCCGGATGCCTGACTGTCATATTTCACCTACAGCGAGAAGCCCGAAGCCTCACCACCAGAGCCAATGGCCAGAACATCAGCGACGTTGCTGCGGTCTTCACCATCTTGACCCTTCTGAGTGTTGATCTTCAGCTTGGCCAGCTTACCTACGAGCAGTTGCTCTTCGGCAATCTTCTTGGGGTTGAAGTCTTCCAGTTCGGCCAGCTCAGGAGCGACCCGATTCAGGAACATCTTCGCACGACCACGTTGATCGGCCGAGAAGACAATGAAGCTGGTGATCTTGCGGTTCTTCTCAGCCAGCTCACCGTTGAGGAAGCCCCACTTGATCTGCCACATCGGATTGCCCGAGTTCGCGGAGATCTTGTATTGGACTTCTTCAATCGAAGCAGGATGCTGGCCAACCGGGATCAGCGGAAAGCCAGAAGAAGCCTTCTCTTCCTTCATGTTGAAGGAGAAGCCGTCCGAACCTTCGTACTGCAGGCCTTGATTTTCGTCAGACATGGTAGTTCCTCAGTTGTTGAGTTGTTGGTGCAATTCGGTTTGTCTGTCCCAAAAGGACCCTTGGTTTCCTCAAGTGTCAGTTGCGGCCTTCTATTACCTAAGCTAGGTCTTGTCCACAAACCCAAAGTCACGCATGATGTCAATGAGTTGTGGATTGTCATAGAAGGCACGCTTGATTGAAGCCCGACGACATTTGGCATCGAACTTTACACCCGACTGAGGCTGGATGTATAATCTACGCAGATCAGGTTGTTGGGGATCAGCAGAACTAATCACCATATAGCCAACCAAGTCTACGAAGGACTGAATCTGGGTAGCCAATTGACCAGTAAGCCATGGCGTATAATGATACCGCTTCATTTCATCCTGCGACCACTTAACACCGCAGATAACAAAGAGGTTCACTTCCAGATTTCGGAATGAACGAACAACAGCTTGGATGGTATTGTTGTTCTTCCGGAATTCTGTGTAACCAGGAGGTTGGAATTCGTCACCGACGTCAAACCCCTTGGAATCCATGCCAAGAACCTTATTCATGTTCAAGGCTTCAATATCGGTAAGTGAGTCAAGGATGACTGTCCGATACTTGCGAATGCGATCGATAGGCTCACCTGCTGGGATCCCAAAGACCATCCGTTGCAACTTCTCCAGAGCAACATCATCACCCTTATCACGAGCACGGCAATGGAATTGCAGGAATTCAAAGACCTTCTGGAGCTGTTCGATCTTGTCCAGCTTCAGAATGTCAATATTGTCAGGCTGTGCAACATGATCATTGTCTTCAAAGACGATGTCACCACCTTCTGCAGTGATGAGAAGGACGTCTCGCATTTTCGGATGGTTGGTAGCAGATCCTGCAAGCGTAGACTTACCAACGCCAGGACCTCCATAAACGAGAGCCTTGAGATAACGTGTGCGCTCTTCCGAAACCAGGGGATGGAACCTGAACGCACCAGCCGAATTGTCTAGCGGCGTACGTGTAGGACCACCTCCTGTTTGAAGGGGTGCTCCTGTTGTAGTAGTGGGAGTCGCTGCATCAGCCATATTAACTCACTTCCTTCATGTTAAACGAACCCTTCTCGTTCATGCCTGCGAAAGCATTTTCCTCACCAGTAGCTTCCATCCACTCTGGCGTAGGATACTCTCCTGCAGCAATCTCCGCTGCCCTATAGGCTTCTGCGGACTGAAGTTGGATATTGGTTAGATCAGGCTCTTGTCCTAACTCCATTTGGAGCTTCAGGATTTCAGGTGTCGGCAACCTAGAACGCCAGAGACGATCCAGATCATTGTCACGTGAAGAGTAGGAGGCTTCAATGAGACCTTCCCAATCTGATCCATCATCCATGTTAACACATGGAGTAAGAAAACTACACATCCGAGTGCAGTCACGTGTAGGATTAGGATAAAGAGGGAGATCTGGGTTCAGAATATCTTCCAGTTCCAGAAGGATCTTCTGAGCCTCATGTTGTGATTGTGCAGCGTTACGGTGAATAGGCTCTCTAATGATGTACCTATCACGGTTCTCGTTCTCAGAGGCAATTAACCGATTCAGGAATGCTTGGTTAAGGCTAGGAGCCTTCATCACATCCCCATACATATTCTCCAAACATTCCTTGTATAACGGGTATGAAGTAACAAGGTTCTGTGCTGTGGAGAACTTACCCGAAGAAAGGAGTGGAGGTCCTTTGGGCATCTTCTTACCAAACTGCTGATAGATCACACCAGCCACTGGGCGATCATAGATGAGTTCAGTTGCCCATACATAGGTAGAGACTTGTGGATCAGTTGCAAAGTGGGTCGATTGCATCACTTTTGCGGTCTTATATTCAATGACCCATAACTGACCAAAGTCATCAATACCTACACGATCAATAGTGCCACGATACAAGACACAGTCAATACCTTGTGCCTCACAGTAACGGGCAATAAGACTGCCTGGCTGAATTGGAACTGGGATTTCGAAGTTGACTTCTACCTGAGGTTCAAGGGCCCCAGTTTGTTGGTTCTTTGCCCAATATGTGCGATCAGGTTCTCTTGGATAACCTTCCAGCCACTTGTCAACATAGTAGTCCATAATTGCAACGCCGAGCTGGTAATGCTCTTGTGCGTCTGGTGGGAGATCTCTCTTCCAATTCTGTGCTGTAGCTTGACAATATGCCTTGAAAGCTAGGCTCGGACGTCCAAAGTAATTGTAACCATGATAATCCTCTAGGGCATAGTGGATAGCAGATCCGAACCATAAAGGCGCTGCCAGTTGTTTTGGGGCCAGATTACCCTTGAGGTGAGAAGAGAAAGCCCACTTACGACGGCATGCCTTGAATGCAATCCTATCAGACGTACGAATAATTACGGCCCTGCGTCCATCTGATAGGGTTGTGATGTTCAAGTATGACATGTGGGGATCTGCTGCTCTTGAGCTTAGATGTTAAGTATATTAAATCATAATAAGGAAGTCAACAGGAATATTTTGGGCAACCGAGTTATTTGTGTTCGTGAGCCCGTCGCTTCAGTTGACCCCAGGTCTCTAGGAGCATCTTCCTATTATTAGCCTTACCAACCAATTGACTAATCATTTCCTCATTGTAGGAGTTGAGAAAACGACAATATTGGATGAAGGTAGGTCCAATACTAATGAGACGGTGTAGCCTTGCTTCCGCTTGCTTGTTATCTTCGGGGTCCCATTCTTCTCCCAGAAAATATCCATAACGTGCTTCAGGAACTTCCCAGCTTTCGCCATACTTAATGGTCGAGATGATAATTCCAGGAGTTTCTGCATCGTTGCCGAATCGTATATAATCACGCCAATCCTGCAGGCGCTTTTCCTGTTCGTCAAGTCCAATGCCTCCTTGAAGGATAAAAACTTGAGCCCCTTGATTACGAAGCCAGTCTTGAAGATATGGGATGGGAGATCTGAACGGAGTGAAGATAACGTATCTAGTGAGTCCTGCTTCTTTGGCATCAGTATAGATCTCCTTAATCCCTTGGCCTACATCTAGGCGTTCATCAATCACCTTGGGACAGATGAGTGACATACGGAGCTTATGAACTTTGACCAAACTATTTGGTGCAAAGATATATTCATCATCAGCTAGTTCCATGAACGCCATCTGTTCCATCTGATCATGGATGCGACGTTGTTCAGGAGGCAGCTCAATGTCCAAGAAGTCTCTATTGAGAGGTGGCATAGCATCACCAACCATCTCACATGTCACATGGAACACATATGGAGCTACAGCATTACGCCATTGCTGGATCCTATCCGACCTAGGCCCAATGATAGACTTGCCATACCCTCTGTCATCTACTTCACACCAAGTGTGGACATACTTCCAATATGAGCCCCAGAACTTCTGATCACAGAGGTGCAGAGCAGGCCATAAGTCTTGAGGGCCTTTGCTAACAGCGGATCCAGAAATTGGGTAGAAGTATTTAGTGTGACGAAACAACCGCTTGAACAGTTCAAAGGTTTTCGAGGTTCTATTGCGGAATACTCTATGGAATTCATCACAAACAACAGCATCAGCTTGACCAGCTAACAACCACTGTGGAAGACGTGGCTTGCTACCTTCCCCTCTAGCCCCAGCATCAGAAAGAAAGGCTGCATAGGTTGCAATAAAATACTTAGCCTTTTTATTTTTCCACCTTAGTTCTCTCTCAGAACCTGAGCCATAGACTAGCTGTATCTTGTCCTCGTGATCAGGAAACTTCTTGATGTCTCGCCTATAAGCTTCCATACCTCTTTCTGTGGTAAAAATGACCACAGTGAATCCTGGGGTGTTTTGATGAACAGCCGGGTCCTCAAAGATGGACAAAATAGTGCTGGTCTTGCCTAGGCCTTTATCCATCGACAGGATACAACGACGGAACTTGATGAGATGATTGCGACCCACTAATTGGAAGGTTCTTCCTTGCCAATAAAGGTCAGGCTGATCTCCCCAGGGCTGTTTAAGCCCCAGGGAGTCAACAATAGCCGCATAGTTAATAGGCTCAGCCATCGTTAGGCCTGCAACTGCTTATCGATGTTCCTTTGGACCCGAGCAATGCAGGCATCAAAGCCTTCAAGGATCCCTTCCATAGTTTGTCCAGGAGCTGTATTCCACTCATACAACCCAGGAAACTGGAAAGGAATGTCTCGAATGGTGAGTGATAGGAAAGAGTAAGCAGTTGTCCACCATTTGGAGTTCTTACCTGCCTCTCTAATCGCACCATATGGGGTATAGAAGATGCGATTGTCGACTTCGACCTTATCAGGTGCGCCTAACCCATCGGACCAGCCAGCCTTGATCAGCTCTTTGGCCTTCTGAAGGATCTTAATCGCTTCCTTGTTAGACATCAGCCGTTCCTTTGCGAGAGGCGTGGGTTTAGTGGTATTGGCAGCTTTCAAGGCAGCCACACTAAATGATCCACGCACTTGTTCATAATCACGAACCATATTCACTGCCCTTACGTACATAGACAGCTTTGACCTCAATGTTCTTAAGACTGTGGAACATTGGATCATTCGGATCACGGCAACTACCAGCCCAACTTAAACTATCTTGAATAAACTCCAAGACGTCAGAAACCTTGGCTGTTTCAGGTATGTCTACCGTAATTTTAAAGGATCTACGAGCCATAACTACCCTCAGTTAGGTTAGGCTTTGACGACGGCCTTCTTCTTGGCAGCCTGCTTAGCGTTGACGACTTCGACACCCTTCATCACGTTGGACTTGGATTTCGGAGCCGCACTTGCTTTGGCTGCAGCAACTTGAGCTTCATGGTTAGCCACCGCTTCATTGATGGCACCAGCGGCATCACGTTCCTTCTTGGAACGATAGCTTGTGGTCCAGAGCCAAGCAGACTTGATGGCCTTATCAGCATCATCACGAGTCAGCTGCGCGCGTTCAGATTCACTAGTGAGCACGTCATACATCTTGCCGTAGACCAGCTCTTTGAAGCGATCAGGCTTTGCACCCATGATGCCATGAATAGCTTGGCCTTTTGTAACACCAAGCTTACCGGCGAAGAGTTGGATCAGCTGATCGCAGTATTCACGATCCTCGTGTAGAGCCTCTTGGTAGTCTCGAGGCGCACGATCGGCAAGCTTGTTGCCTTTCTCATCCCGTTCGAACCTCTGCACCACGGAATACCGCTTACGGCCCAAGGCTCGTTCAAATCGTTCCACCTGCTTGGGGAAGAGGTGATCGTAGAAGTAGTTACCTGTCTTGAAGTATCTACCCAAGACAATTTCAAGTCTATTCCAACGCATAATGTGTACGTGCTCCCAAAAAGCTACCGTATTAACTCAGCAGACCATTCTGCTAAGAGGGTTTGAACCTGTTCATCTTCTTGACGAGGTTCGAAATCGAATTGATCGGACGATTCTTATTGTCCACACCAGAGAAATCATTCCCGATGCGCATTGAACCGCTAGTGCATGCTTGCACCTTAGCTTTCCGCTTCATACGGCGGTTCGCGAAGTGGGTGTTCGCTTCATCATTCCCAAAGATCTGCATATTAGTCCTTATGAAGATGGTGGAGTCAAGGGGACTCGAACCCCTAACCTACGCCTTGCAAAGGCGGTGCTCTACCAATTGAGCTATGACCCCAAAAGATGGTTGTGGTTGTGGTTGTGTCAACTAACCGTTAGTCGACACGTGCGATTTCGAAGGTTCCATCCTTTTGGAAGATGGCAACCCAAGAATGTGGATACATGACGATTGTTTCGTCACGAAGTTTGGCCTCAGCGATCGGCCGATAGATTGGATCTCCCGGATACTTGATGTTGCGATCCTCCAACAGTTGGAACCCGATGAACGGACGCCAACCACCACCATGAGCATAGTTGCGATCGATTTGCACCTTCGCAGGTCGAGGATCCTGCTCACTGAAGAACTGAGGCAGGAAGCCTACAACATCAGATTGATATCGGGCATCAAGGAGTTGGAATCTGATAGTCATGGATGTGATCCTTTATGTATGTAGTTGTGCTTGTGGAATACAAGCTACAGGAAAGTGCAGATCTATATCCTGGAACCTCGACTTCTTACCTAAGCTCTAACATGAGTCCCACATTAGGGGAACCTGATAAGCCCGTATACTGGTTGTCAGGTTAGGTTATGTTCTGCACTTACCTTTAGCTTGTGGTGGGGGGTGTCCTGGCTATCCCTTACTTTCGCCAGATGAACCTGCGTGCGGTATGAAGGAAAAGGAATCTAAACCTTCATGCAAGGACTTAAAAGAGGAGCTTCCGCATAATCCCCGGGTAAGTGGGTCTCATGGACTCGACTCTCTTTTGGTTCTGACCTCTTGACCTGCTCCTAGCTTAGGTTTGTATAACGTTGAGTGATGCTTTCCAGTTCGCTATTGAGCTTCTGGACAGATTCTTGCAGTTCACGGAAGACCGGATCAGAATCCATGAGACGCTGCACAATCATCTCTTCCATGACCTTCTTTTTCCGTTCTTCAAGGACGGCTTCAGCTTCACTCTTCATTCGCTGAAGAGCAGCCTTCTCGGCATAGAGTTTTTGGCGTTCCATCTTACGTTCCGTCTCCAGACGAATACGTTCACGGTTTACTGTTTGACGCATCACCTCTTCTGCAGCACGTTGAGCACGCTCAGCCTTACGACGTTCAGCCAGCTTCTCGTTGTAGTAGATGGTGTTGTCCTGCATCCTACGATAATCCGAGGACACCACATGTTCTTTTACCACCGAATAGATCGGCTTCAGACTCCAGGCAGCATCGGAATCTTCCACATCACTGAAGTACGTAACTTCCACCACAGTGGCGACAGTCATGCCATGCGTCGGAGTCTTGACAACGACTTCGTCGCCCACATTGATAGCAATCCAATCCGGACGCATCCAGATATAGTCGTAAGTCTTGGTGTTTTTGGAACGCGCTCCGTAGTAGGAAGCGAAGCTATCTGCAGCCCGCTTATCCACTCCGAACTTGACGCTTGCAACTTGAACAGCACTCATGTCTTTTCCTTTCGTCCTTTGGTTGTAGTCTTCTATATTCTATTCTTTATTATACAACAACCATCTAAGGTCAAGCAACAGAAAAAGAGGATCTAGTGCACTTATTTTTTGGGTCTACCACGAACAGCTCTTTTTTGTGTGCCCTTGTGCTTCTTTGCAGCGGCTTGATTAGAACGATTAGTGAAGTTGGTATTAGCAGCATTTAAGGCTTTACGTCTAGTAATCTCTTCTGGGCTGAGTTTTGGCCCAAAGCGGGCTAGACGACTAATCACACTATTACGGGAACGACCAAGAACAGCAGCAATCTCTGCTCCTGACTTATCTTGTTTGACGTACAGCTCGATGGCAAGATCAGTTTCCTCTTTAGTCCAAGGCTTCCCACCACTTCGAAGGATCTCTTCTGGACTACGTGGTCTAAGTGGGGAGATGCGGATATCTTTAGCCGGACGAGTTTCTAGAATGGCTGCTTCTACTTCAGTAGTGGAATCTGAAAGATTGGGTAATCCATATTCAGGCCATTCAGTTTTATTGATCCGCCAACGTTCAAGAGTCTCTTTAGTTAGTGTCAAGGTCATCGATAGATTCCACTGGTCGATCTGGTTGGTCTTGATACTTGCCAACATATGGTGCTTCTGTAGGCTGGTCTAATTGATGGAACAGAATCTGTGCAATCGGCATTCCACGGATTAAACCAATTTTTTGGATCCCATGATTGGAGAGCTCCAATGTGATATAGCCTCCCCAGCCCGGTTCTAAGACAGTATTCTGTAATGCGAGTCCTCTACGTGCCAAGGTACTCTTATCATGTACAACACCTACCAGATCTCTAGGCAATTGAACACGTTCCAATGAGGAACAAAGAATGAAATCACCAGGACGCAGAGTCAAGGATTCCTGGAGATTACTTAAAGGAAATCGTCCGAGACGGATGTCATATCCACAGACAGACAGACCATAAGACATTCCGAGTGTTTGCTTGGACTCAGAAAATGGGTCAATCTGTAGAGAGCGTACATGCCCAATAGGATGATTGACTCTCTGTCTTATGGTCTGTGCTGATAAAACTGACATGGTTATTTCTTGTTCTCAAGCGTCCCAGTAACCGCCCTTACGACGGATTCTTTTGGTCTGTGGATTGAATTGCGGATGGCGCCTACGAAGATTCTCATTCACAGGTTCTAAGCCTTTATGCATAATCCACATATCACAATCCCCATTCTCAGCACGGGAAAATGTAACAGCATGGATATTTGGCTCAGGATCAAACCTTTGACAGAGGTTCTTGATATTGCAACCAGTATTATTGCACCGAATCAAGCTTCTTCTCCAGTGCCTTTTTGGCAGTCTCATGGTACTTGAAGCTCTGAAGCCACTTGTGGGCACCACCTGGCATCACTTCAACCAGATCCCAGTGCTGATGCTTGCGCTCAGGAATATACAGCAACTGGAAACGCACAGCAGGAGCTACAGGAATCTTCTCCATCATGACCGAAGGAGCAGATTCCACCTCACGTGGGACTGTAGGTTGCTCATATTGCTGAGGCTGTGGACGAGACCGAGGCCGAGGAGCAAACATTGCCCTAATTGCTAAGAAGGCCGTAGCTGCTCCAGCTGCAGCGGCAATGACTAAGCCTATCGTTCCCATATTGGGATCAACATCAAGGTGAGTCGGGATTTGCATTATATTGTCCTCTGTGGGATTGGGTTAAAGCTCTACGCTATCACGGAAACCATGAAACACTGGCGTTCGGGGCTTATCATAACCGCCTCCAAACCCTTGATGCTTAAAGGTAACATGTTTACCAATAAGCTGATCCCGTTGAGCCCAAAGAGACACCTTCTGTTCATAGGTAAGTCCCTTAAATACACCCAACGAAAATTCTACACCAGAGGGCAGCCGAAGCTCTAGAGCCCCAAGACATTCTTCTGCGACTAAATTCTCCTGGTGGGAACTTCTAGCTGTATAACCCAGTTCAGAAGTAGTCGCCGCATTCTCATTATGATACCTTGGCTGAACACCAATCACTTCAGCCTCTGCATCATCAAACCTCTTCAGTTTGGTGAGCCAGCCTTCATTCGCGGTAGCCCGATTATACTTATAACCAGACTTCCATCTACGCAGAATGAGGCCCTCAAATCCTTTTGCCAAATAATCCTCTTCCATGGCATAGAGTTGATCCAGTGTCCCCACAGAATGCGTAGGACATAAGACCACACGCACCTTATATGCCAGCCCTTCAAACATCAGATCATTGGAGAGCACAGGATGGTCAGGAAACTTCTTCTGCAAAGATCCTAACCTTGTACGATAGTTATAATCCATCGTCTCTGGAGCGAAGTTATCAAACAGGAAGTAGGTGAATTCTTTCGATCCATCAGCTGCACGTAACCCAGATTGAGCTTCACGGAAGATAGTAGGATTCATCTCTCCATCTACATCACCAGCCATAATGCCTGGCAACATCTCACCATCCCAACCTTCCATCATGACAGAAGATTCCCAAGCCCACTTCTGCATGGCAGCATTCGTCCAAAGCTTCCAAGATCTAGAACGAGCTTGTCCATTTGACACTAAGACTCGCATACCATCAATTTTGGGTTGAACGAAGAGATACCCATCTTCTTCCAGATGCTTAATTACAATGTCTTCATTGAATTTTGCAGCCAACATCGGACGAATTTTATCTGTATTCCTGGCCATCAGCCATCTCTCCTCAGCCTTAACCCTAACCTTCTCTACTATTATATAGAGAAGCACACAAGGTAGTCAACAGAAATCTTTGGTGCATTCCTTATATTGGACCGACATCGTTTCCAGAGTCACCACCAATTCTGTCTGACATTGGAACTGTGCGAGTCTTACTACCGAGCTTGAGCTTCACAGGTACAGGATCACCAATAACATCATCACCTTCTCTCTCATAGGAGGCTTCCATATCAATGGATGCTGCTTTGGGCCACTCTTCTGCACTAGGTGCATCTGTCAAAGGTTCTTCGGCCTCTTGAAGTTCCTTCTTCAAGACCTCGATCTTGAAGCCGATGGCATCATTGTATGCCTTCTGTAGAGCTGTCATCTCAGGTGTAGTAAGTCGTCCGGTATCCTGACTGTAAGGAGCCAGAAGATTCTTGACCGCTTCTAACAGTGCAGGCAGCGCTAGAATCTTATCCATGTTAGATTGTTTACAGATGCTCTCACAGACCAGATGGCCGCCATATTTTTCAATGTTGAAGCGATCATCATGCCCAGTAGGGAAATTGGACACTACAGCAAAGGGATGTTCAGCTGATTGCCACCATTCTTCAGCATCCTGTTTCACATGTAGGTCGATATTATCAAATTGAGTCTGGCGTTCGCTCATAACTTGTATTCCTTGTGTCTGCGTTGATTGTTGGCTTGTTCTTTTTTGGTAGCCCACCTACAATTGGACTTGGTATAGTTGCCATCGGCATCTATGCGATCCATTGTGTGTTGTCTTGTAGGTGCAGGACCCATATCCTCAAGGTAGTTCTTGAAGCCCTCACCGTTAGGAAGACTCTTACTCCATCGAGGATCAATTGTAATCCCACGACCACCGTATTGAGGATAGCTCACGTGCTTTACGTATTCACAACGTAAGTGCATCGACTGCCAGCAGACTTTTTCATAAGGATACGGATTAGCTTCCGCATACTTTAGACAACCACAGCTAACCTGTGGATTTGGTTTTCTTGTTAGGTATTGCATCTTAGTGCGGATAATTGTTCCACACTTTGTGCCATCTGATTTTGGTGCATCACACCGCATATCATATCGAGGACCCTCTTTTGTGGCCACTCGACGGATGCAGCAAAGGTGTCCAAAATATTTACCAGGGTAGATGCTTACACTAGCTGGACGACCTAACCTCTTCTTTGCTGTTTTGGGTGTTTTGACCACTTGGAGTCCTCTTTAGATTATTCCTTATTATACTACATTCTCTCTATGACCTCAAGAGGGTATTTTGTGGTCAAATAGTATAAGTCTCTTTTTATTACCAATCCTCATCAGGAACAATGTGTAAGAGATGTAATTGACCTTCTTTATCGGGTAAACACTTTACATAGACCTTTTTACGGTCAGCAAAGAGACCTTGTACAGAAGGCGTTAATGGAAATTGTCCTTGCCATGAGCGGCTCTTATTGTAAGCCAAGCACATGATGATCTTATCTGTGGTTACAACAGGTAGCTGGAGCTTAAAGACTTCTCCTAGAGTCTCTGCTTGACTATGATTGACAACTTCTACATTGCGCTTCATAGCTCCATACTTATTAATGATCACATTCGGATCATCACTCTTAAATGACTTGGGTTGAGGCTGTTTTTGTCCGTACTTCATTTTAGTCCTTCCCGAAAAATCCTACCAAAGTTTGAATTCAACTCACACCCCCCAGCCCCGTTCGAAGGCTCTCCGTTAACCATCACCTATAAGATGATCAGGAGGTGTATTAAACTGTTCTTGAAACACATCATGGCCCTCTGGCCAGAGAGCCAGCTCAACATCTAAGATGTCAGAAGGTCCCATATCAGGCAGATTAGGATTCAGATACATGATGTGTGGATTACCCAATTCATGGTGCATAATTACATGCGTGGGTTTACCTGACCTCTTGATTTCAAAGGCAATGTTATCCGTCTGATTTAGAGGACAACGACCCATCTCTATGGCGCCTGCATATAGAATGACAATGCCATCAAATCCTTTGAAGACGAACTTGCCCATCAAACTGCAAAAATCTGACCAGTGGCCAGATTCGCCCCATAGTAACCAGAGACCTCAGGGAGTCCGTTGGCTAATGCAAACCTATGGACCATTTGCTGGGGAGATTCATTACCTCCCATACGTTCACCGCCCGATAAATACATCACTGGACGATTCATGGTAGGGGAGGGGGAAACTTCACCGGATCACCCCCGCGTCACGTGCGTCGTCGATCACCGTCTTCGCCATGCGGCTGATGATCCTAGCGTCTGCCCCGACCTTCGTCTGCTGGCCGATCTTCCGAAG
>JACCDG011475859.1_pt1 | contig 38844 bp, 32 predicted proteins | sample 7442471 | NCBI WGS metagenome assembly JACCDG01 (sample SAMN15323444, study PRJNA562643) | freshwater metagenome | isolation source: river surface water | place: USA:Blue River Watershed | collected 2017-08-17 | reverse complement strand
GTCCCTAGTTTTTTATAAAGCGCGTGCGCGGACGAAGTCTAAGACCCGTTGATCCATGAGGATGTGCCTTGGATGTAGGGGTTGTTTTAGCACGAGACCTTCGAAATTGGTACAGCGGCTTAAGGCGACATACATTTGGCCATGGGCAAAGGTGCCGGAGCCGATATCGATAATGACGCGGTCAAATGTCTGGCCTTGAGCTTTATGAATGGTCACGGCCCAGGCTAATTTGATGGGATATTGGGTAAAATTGCCCATGACTTTGGAGGCCAAGGCTTGGCTGGCTTCATTAAAATAATATTGGTATAACTCCCAGCTATGAGGTCTTACATCGACGACAGATCCGGTTTGCAGCTGGACCATGATCACATCGGTGCCGTCTTTGTCTTGAACAATATTTACAATTTTTCCCAATGACCCATTCACCCAACGCTTTTCGGCATCATTGGTTAACATCATGACCTGTGACCCAACTTTTAATATCAATTGCTCTTGGGTCGGCAAACTCTTTTTATCAAAATCACCATGCGTTGAACCTTTAAATATTTTAACAGCACCCGGCAACGCACTAAGCTGTTGCGTATTAATACGATCTGCAATCGCATTGGTTGTCGTTAAGGCAATATAGAATTCTTTGGATTGAAAATTGCCTACATTCAAGCGCTGATTAAATTGAGTGACATGATGTTCTTCTAATTCATTATCTCGAACGGCATTTAATAAACGGATAAAGCCTTCATCGGTCTGACGGTATATCTTTTTCAAATGAAAAATATTCAAAGAAATTTGCGTCATACTTTTAGCAGAGAAAAAATAAGGACTTGGATAATACGACCCATTAAACAATCCCTCTTCTTCCGATCTCACCACAGGCGGCAATTGAAATAAATCGCCAAAAAAAATCATCTGCACCCCACCAAAGGGTTTATTAAAATCCGGCCCATGCGTGCGTAAAAATAAATCAACACAATCTAATAAATCAGCACGCACCATAGAAATCTCGTCGATAACCACCGCATCAAGCGTCTTATACATTTGACGCTTAGTCTTACGGATAATTAAGTCAGGTACAGATTCAGGCGTGATGTCAGGTTTGAATTGAAAGAAAGAATGAATCGTCTGCCCTTTGATATTTATGGCGGACACACCAGTTGGTGCTAAAACCGCAAGATTTTTTTGAGTCTTTAGACGAAAATACTGCAATAAAGTTGATTTCCCTGTCCCTGCTTTACCCGTAATAAAAACATGCTGACGCGAATTCTCCAAGGCCTCAAAGGCTTTGACGAATTCTTCATTGATATCTAATTCAGCTAAAGGTGTTGGGGAAACCACACTCATAATGATCCCTGTAATGTGCGGTGGAAGGTTTTATTATCACCACGGGAATTCATGATTTCAATAATGGTCGCTGTAGTCGAGGATAAGGCCTTGCGATACACTTTCGTGAATTGGTCACGGTCAACCGGCTGGCTATACTGCAATTCAAACATCATCGCGGCATTGGCAAAAGTGACGCCGTGTGGTGTACCAAAACATTTTTCAAAGACATCACTATACTCAGCAATAGGTAAGAATGAGAAAATCCCTCCCCCACCATTATTAAGCACAACAATAACAACCGGATATTGAACATCTTTAAGCATCGCCAATGAATTTAAATCATGCAAGGCAGATATATCGCCGATCATTAATGTCACGGGCTGCTTTAACCCTTGAGCATAGCCAATAGCAGAGGCAATTAATCCATCGATGCCACTAGCCCCTCGATTGCCATTCACATAAACCGTTGCGCCTTTGAAATCGGCATACATGTCCATATCACGAATCGGCATGCTATTGCCTAAAAAGAGACCACTACCTTTGACGATTTCTTGAGAAACAAGTCGTGCCACCGCAGGTTCGGATAAACGGCCATCGTCTTGTAAAAACCCGTCGATTGTTTTATCAATTTGCTTATTAAGTTTAATTAATTGAGTGAGCAATTTACTTTGTGCCCGATTCTTAATTAAGGGACCGACGCTATCACAAAAATTCAACGCACTAGATTCAATGCGCAGTGTCACTTGATGATGTGGGTCATTACGCAAGGCATGTGGTAATACCATGATATAGTCGAGTAGTGTTTGTTTAGCGACAAATTCATCAAGCCGCTTGGACGTCATACGGCCACCCACATGAATCACCCCATCAATCTTGATGGTTGATGCGCTGGCTGTTAATAAAATATGGTCCATATACTGAATCACTTCAGGGGCACTCTCACCTAAACGTAACCCTGATGAAATATCTGCCGCAATAGGCCATCCTAGACGACGGGCTAAATGAATAATAGCCTGGCGCTCTTGATCAGAATTCACTTTGCCAACAATAATTAAGCCTTGTTTAATCGCATTGATGCGATTAGCTATTGCTTTAGTTTGAGGAATACGGATTTGTTCAAACGCTGTGACGTATTCGGTATAAGGTTTAGTTGAAGTTTGCCATGATTTTAACGCATCAAAATAATTGCCCCATTTTTCTTTTGAGTTGATAGGAGCTAATGGTTCACGGAACATGCAATTTAAATGAACAACTCCCCCTCGGCGTATGGCTTGATAAACTGCTTGATCAATCGTTGTTAATACCACTTGAGGATCAATGGCTTTATCGGGGCATGGCATATCTGTCGCCCACACCGTGTATTTACCAAAAATACCAACCTGATCAATCGTTTGCACACTACCGGTAAAACGTAATTCCGGTGGACGATCAGCAGTCATGACAATTAAAGGCAATTTCTTTTTCGAAGCTTCAATAATCGCGGGCAAGAAATTCGCAGCGGCCGTACCTGACGTGCAAATTAAAACAGCTGGCTTTTTCGTCGCTGCCACATATCCAAGTGCATGAAACGCCAACCCACGCTCATCAAAATGCACAAAACAATTTGCTTTTGGGTGACGCGCCGCAGACACACTTAAAGGCGATGAACGCGATCCAGGGGCAATGCAAAAATAATCAATGCCTAAGCGAATGCATTCTTCAATAATTAAACTACCCCAGGCATAATTGATATTTGGGTACGTGATGGGCATAATTAACGGGAGATGATTTTATAGAAATTACTGATTTTATGTTCGATTTCATTCCATTCGCCGTCGGCGGTTGATCCTTCAACAATACCAGCGCCAGCGAACACAGATAAGGATTTTCCTTTGATAAGACCTGAACGTATAGCTACAACAAATTCAGCGGTATGAAGCCCAATATAACCCACAGGCCCGCCATACCAAGAACGGCCAAAGCCTTCCATTTGACGAATGCATTGAAGTGCCACCTCGCGAGGCTCTCCACCTAAGGCAGGTGTAGGATGCAAGGCTTCTAAAATATGTTCATCAAGTACGTCTTTTTTCAACTGTCCTTGAAATAAAGTATTTAAATGATGCCCATTGGTCAATGTGACAATACTCGGGCTCTTGGCACTGACTAATTTACTGGTCAAAGGCTTCAATGCTTTTTTAATCGCATCCACCACCAATTGATGCTCCCAACGGTCTTTGCCCGACGCCAATAATTGCTTAGGGCTTGAAGCGACATTTAGTGTGCCTGCTAAAGCCTGTGACACAATTTGATTCCCTTTACGTGCATATAAACGCTCGGGCGAAGCCCCTAAGAAAATATGCTGCCCAAATTGAAAAGCAAAATGATAACTGCGTGGGGTTTCTTTAACCAAACGTGCTAATAAACTCCACGGATTAATATTCTTATTAAAATCAAAATTGGTCTTACGTGCTAAGACAACTTTCTGACACTTCTCCGCCGAGATAAACTCAAGCACCTTCGCTACATTCAAACGCCAGCGATCTTTATTGGGCGTATCGACACGGGTCTTCACCTTGGTGATCGACAGATCTTCTAATGGCTTAATGCTTTTTAAATCTTTGATTTGTTTTAATAAGAACTTCTTATTAATGGTCCCAATTAAGTTTAACGCCAAAAGCATTTTCGACCCATCACGGGCTAACTCGACTTGAGGTAAAACAAAACGGTATGTCCCAAAACCAGGCCACATCTTCGCCGGTGATTGACCATCAAAAGTAAACCCACCATACCATTGCATATGCGGATAATCATTGCTTAAATGTGCACGTAATTCAGGCATGACTGTTTTGACATCCACTCGCCCATGACCTGATAACGACATGGCGCTCCCTATCCCGGCAATCGATGCACTATTATCTTGATTCGCCCCATAAATTTTAATGGTTTGATGCTGGGATGCTAACCAGACAATTTGATCGACGGGTTTAATTCTAATTTCAATGCGGTACACATGCGGTTTTTTGGTTAAATCTAATTTCACCAATTCATCAATCAACAGCTGTTGCGCTTGCTCTAATGTATACATGCTATTTTTTGTCATTGATTTCTCGTCTTAATTCTTATCCGCAGAATAAATCGTTGCAACACCACCCATTAAAGGATTTTCCTTAATGGATGTAAATCCAAACTGAGCTAATATTTTACAAAAGCGATCCCCATAAGGGAATGAGCCAATCGTTTTGTTTAAATACTGATAGGCTTTAAAGTTTCCCGACAATAAAAAACCAACACAAGGCACAAAACTATTTAAATAAATCCCATGACCTAAGGCCATGATTGGATTCTTTGGCTTTGAAAATTCTAAAATAATGACACGGCCATCTTTTTTAAGAACGCGAAAGATTTCGAGCAAGGCCTTACGTAAATCAGGGACATTGCGAATCCCAAAAGAAATCGTCACGCAATCAAATGTCTCGTCTAAGAAAGGCAATTGCTGGCAATCACCCACTTGCAATGTTAAACGCTCTTGAAGCCCTAAAGCCTTGATCTTTGCCTGCCCTATTTCTAACATTTTGCTGGCTGGATCAACACCAATGGCATTCGTAATGCGTTTATCTTGTTTAGCCAATGTAATCAAGACATCCGCTGTTCCTGTGGCAATATCTAACAGCTTCACAGTCGCCTGCGCAGGCAAAAACTTAGCCAAACTCTCTCTCCACGACACATCTTGACCCAATGATAAAACACGATTTAAGAAATCATACCGTGCAGCGATCGCATCAAACATCGCCGGAGATTGTTCTTTCGATAAAGGTAATTGATCGTTCATTTTTTTGTGACCAGTCGACAAAATTCTGTATTATTACCAAAAACAGGTTGATGTGGATTACGTTTAATCCACTGATTCACTTGTGTTAAATACCGATGTGTCCCATCCATGGTTGAGCCCACATACACAGGAATCATCATGGGTTCAAATGTAATATCAAATGTCGGGGCAACTAAGACACAACGGTCAAAACCCACTGTTTCAAACGCCGCGCGATCATTTCCATTAGGGCTCCCATCATCACCGATATACACAATATCTAAGACGGGAAACTGTGCATGATGCTGACTTAATTTCAACGCTTCCGTACGGTAAAACTGATCAAAAATCAGTGAACCGTTGGCATCGATCGTCACTAAATCCGCACCACCGTTGGCTGATAATAAAACGCGATTATAATATTCTTTAGGTAAACCCGTGGTCAAACGCTTAAAAGTCCTATTAATATCATTACCAGATACTAACATAAATACACCGCCGGCATGCAAAAACTCCATCAGTGACTCAAAAACAACACTATCTTTAAGCATCGGTAAAAACGTCGTCTTAGGCCCATCATAAATCGTCCCATCACCATCCGCAGCTACAACGGTGCGGGTTTGTCGGGCATTAATCAAAGGACCCGGTGTATAATGCATTTGATCAAGCACCTTGCCCCAGGCTACACGTAAAAAACGTAATGGCAAACTCTTATCGACACCCGCTTGATTAAACTCAAATGACGACGATCCCGCCGTACGGACAAAAAGATTATGCCCATTGGCTTTTAATTGATCGCGGATATTATCGACTAAATACTCGCGCTGAACGCCCCATACCCCTTTGGCCACCACTTGAGCTGCCCCCAAATGATTCACCCCACGCAATTCAATGCGCACGGGAAATTGATGGGCTTTTTCAATATCAGCGCCATGGGAGACTAAATTATGATTGGAGAAATTCAATGGATTGGCTTTATAGGCCAAAATTGAGGCCTGGCTATCCCCTTGAAAATAAGTCGGATCACCCGTCGATAAAAACTTACGGATAGAAGCGCCGGACAAATCAATAATGTCATTCACGACATCTTTAGATAAATATGTTGAGCTCACGTGACGAATAATAACCCTTAAGATTCTTTTACTTTAGGACCGCTGATATAACTGACAATATCAATAAATTGCTGCACTTTTTTAGGATCTTTTTTCCCTGGAGCTTCTTCGACAGAACTATTCACATCGACCGCATAGGGCCTTAATTCATTGACGGGTTCAAAGACATTCTGGCTATTTAACCCACCCGATAAAATAATCGGCACATTCTGAGACTTGAGTTCTTTAAGCATGCGCCAATCAAATGTCTTGCCTGTACCACCAAAAGCATCTTTGTCCAATGTATCAAACATGAATGCATCAACCTTGTAATCGGCAAGTTGTCTGGCATCAAAACTTTCTCCAACACGAAATACTTTAATCACCTTCACATTGTAACGCTTGAGGCGATTACAAAAATGATGGTCTTCATCCCCATGCAATTGCACCACACGAATCCCCGTGTGATTAATAATATCGCGCATGGCCCCCAAATTATGATTCACAAAAACCCCAACGGGTGTGACAAATGGTGGTAATTCATCCATGATTTTCTTCGCCTTAAACGGGCTAATAAAACGAGGACTCTTTTTATAGAAAATAAAACCCAAAGCCGACGCGCCTAAACGCGCCGCCTTCAATGCATCTTGTTCATTTGTAATACCACAGATTTTAATACGTACCATGTTAACTCCCGCTCTAACTCATTTAAATAAGACAACTATCTACCCATTACTTCTTTCACCTTCGCCCCAATATCAAATGAACGCATAAATGTCTCACCAATTAATACCGCATGCGCGCCAGCTTCTTTAACTTTGATAATATCATCATGGGTCGCTAAACCACTTTCTGCGACGATGATGCGATCTTTCGGTATACGCGGGATCATGCGCACACAATTATTCACATCCACTTTTAAACTACGCAAATCCCGATTATTCACGCCAATAATCTGACATCCAAGTTTAATTGCCCGATCTAATTCTTTATCATCATGCACTTCAACCAAACAATCCAAACCTAAAGCATGCGCAATTTGAGTGAAATCTTTGATCTGACTATCACTTAACATCGCCACAATCAATAAAATCGCACTAGCCCCATAAAAGGAGCCTTCATAAATTTGAAATTCATGGACGATAAAGTCCTTCATTAAAGCTGGCAATTGCACTTCTTCAGAAATTTGTTTTAAATAGGCAAATCGTCCTAAGAAATACTTATCTTCCGTCAAGACCGACAAAGCAGCTGCCCCTGATTTCGCATAGGTCGTTGCGATTGTTAATGCATTAAACTCATCGCGAATCAAACCGGCTGACGGAGACGCCTTTTTTACTTCGGCAATTAAATTGATTTGGCCTGGCTTACTAATTGCTTTCTTAAAAAGCTCATAATGTGTCACACCAATTGGCTTTAAATTCTTTTTTAAATTGGCGTAATACGATTCTTTGACCCTAATGATCTCAAGCTTTTCTTTGGCAATTGTCGTTAAGAAATCAGCGAACACGGATGGTAAACTCCCGTAATTCCTGAAACTTCTTTAATGCCCGTCCAGAATCAATCGCATGGGCAGCCATTCCTAAACCCATTTGAATATTGGTGACAATTTCAGCGACGTATAATGCATAGGCGGCATTTAATAAAACAATATCTCGTTTTGGCCCAACGTGACCTTCAAGAATTTTTAATAAAATGGCCGCGTTTCCATTGGCATCAGACCCAGCTAAATCATCCAACGCCACTTGCTGAATACCTAATTCCATTGGATCAATGTGATAACTAATCACATCTTTCCCATTAAACTCAGCAACGTAAGTCTTTCCAGTCGTTGTAATCTCATCAAGCCCATCTTGACCATGAACAACCAAAGCTCGTCGTAAACCTAAATTTTTCAAGACATGCGCCATGGGTTCAACCAAATCTCGGCTATAAACACCCATCATTTGATGTGTTGCTTTCGCTGGATTTGTCAAAGGCCCTAAAATATTAAATATGGTTTTAACACCTAATTCTTTACGCGCGGGAGCGACATTTTTCATCGCGGGATGCAAGCGCTGCGCAAACAAAAATGCTAAGCCCACTTCATCTAGACATTGATTTAAATATTTTTCTTCCATCCCTACGTCAACACCAAGCGCTTCTAACACATCCGCACTGCCGCATTTGCTTGAGACAGACCTATTACCATGCTTAGCCACCGCAACACCACAAGACGCGACGACAATCGCAGCAACAGTAGATATATTGAATGTATTACGCTGATCGCCCCCAGTCCCACAAGTATCTAAGATCACCTGATGACTGGTTCTAACTGGAATAACAAACTTGCGCATGATCAAAGCACACGCCGTAATTTCCTCAATGGTCGGGCCTTTTTTATTTAAGGCGAGTAAAAATTCTTTGATCTCATCAATCGGCGCATGGCCTGACATGATCAATTCCATCATGATGGTGATCTCATCGTGATTCAAACCAGCCCCACCTTTGATTTTGTCAATATAATTACGCATGCCACTTAAACCTTTAAAAAATTCATGAGCAATTTCTTCCCTGACTTAGTCAAAATCGACTCAGGATGAAATTGCACACCATAAATCGGTAATGTTTTATGCTGAACACCCATGATCTCTCCATCATCCGTCGTGACAGCCGTGACTTTTAAACAATCAGGAACTGTTTTATGGTCGATGACAAGTGAATGATAACGGGTTGCTTCAAATGGATTATCTAATCCTTTAAAAACACCAGTGCCATTGTGTTTAATCATGGACGTCTTGCCATGCATCAAACGCTTGGCATTAATAATCTTCGCACCGAACGCATAACCAATCCCTTGATGCCCCAAACACACACCAAGTACTGGAATCTTATCACCTAATTTTTTAATAATATCGACGGAAACACCCGCATCTTCCGGACGCCCTGGCCCAGGAGAGATCACAATCTTCTTAGGCTTCAATTCGCGGATCTGATCTATCGTTAAGGCATCATTACGAATCACATCGACATCCGCCTTTAACTCACCAAAATATTGGACGAGGTTATAGGTGAATGAATCATAATTATCAATCATTAAAATCATACTAAATCCTTATTCCTTCTCGCGGGAAACCTTTGCCCCAATGGCTAATAATTTCTGATCTAACTGTTCATACCCACGATCCAAGTGATAAATACGTAAGATATCTGTTTTGCCACGCGCAACTAAACCTGCAATAACTAAAGCAGCAGACGCACGTAAGTCCGACGCCATGACAGGCGCGCCATACAATTGCTTAACCCCTTCCACAATCGCACTACCCGCATCACGACGGATTTGGGCCCCCATACGGTTTAACTCGGCAATATGCATAAAACGATCTGGGAAAACGCGATCCGTAATAATACTCACACCCGGTGTCACCGCCATCAATGCCATGTACTGAGCTTGCAAATCCGTCGGGAAACCTGGATGAGGATGTGTGACAATATTCGCTGGCTTTAATGTTTTCTTGCATTTAACTCTAATGTCATTTGACCCCACACGCTTCACATCAACACCAATTGAGCTTAACTTATCAATTAAAGGGAGTAAGCCATTATATTGGCAATCCTTGACGAGAATATCGCTTTTAGCGGCAGCCGCCATGATCAAAAATGTACCGGCTTCAATGCGGTCTGATCCCATTTTATAACTGGTACCGTTTAATTTCTTAACGCCATTAATCACAACACGCGGTGTACCATGCCCTTCAATCTTGGCCCCCATGCTGCTTAAAAAATTCCCTAAATCTTCAATTTCTGGCTCGCATGCGGCACATTCAATAATTGTTTCACCATGAGCTAAAGTCGCCGCCATCATAACGTTGGCAGTCGCTAATACCGACGATCCAAAGGTCCCACCCAAATACATTTGTGTCCCTTTTAATTTAGTCGCATGAGCAATCACATACCCCGCATCAAAATCAGCCTTCACCCCCAACGCCATAATCCCCTTCATGTGCAAATCGATGGGACGCACCCCAATAACGCAACCACCAGGCATAGATACTTTCGCCTTACCCAATTTACCTAATAAAGGCCCAAGCACGCAAAATGACCCGCGCATGGTGGAGACTAACTTATAATCCGCCACGTGATTATTCACACTACCCGCAATCGTGACTTTATTACCGACGATATCAACAGTTTTACCCAAAGATCTTAATAACTTACACATGGTCAAGGTATCGCGCAAACGCGGCACATTACGGATTTCACAGACGCCATCAGTCAATAAAGTCGCGGCCAAAATAGGCAATGTTGCATTTTTAGACCCGCTTACCCGTATTTCACCTTTTAATGAATGCCCGCCTTCAATAACAAATTTTTCCATGCCACACCTTTCATGTGTCGCCCTCGATTTTTCTCAAAAAGGGCCTACTGAGCCACGACAAACCTGTCACGGCCCGCTAAATCTTGATAAATGTTTACCCTGGTAAAATAGGCATGACAGGCTCGTCGAACGCTTTCGGACTGCCCGTCGCCAAATTCCATCATAAGGCAACCTGTATTTCTTAGCAAGCCCCTAGTTGTTTTTATGATAGTCTCATAAAACTTAAGTCCATCAGCCCCACCATCAAGCGCTTTAAGGGGTTGGGCCTGTACATCCAAAGGCAATTTACCTATTAATGACGTCGGAATATAGGGTGGATTAGAAATTATCAGATCAAAAGTCTGATCTTTACTCAAATTTAACCTCAACATGTCCTGACATTCAAATGTTATACGATTCTCAACACCATGGAATACCGCATTGGTTTTAGCTACAGTCAAAGCCTCAGGACTCACATCAACTGATATAATGTTCACTGATGGGCAAAACTTCGCAATAGTAACAGGTATATTTCCCGACCCCGTCCCTAAGTCCAAGACAGACGCCCGAGGATAATCCTTCAAAAACTCAATCGCCTTCTCCACCATCCCTTCAGTTTCTGGACGAGGAACCAACACCGAAGGATTCAACTTAAACGTCAACCCATAAAAATCCCATTCCCCCAAAATATACTGCAAAGGCTCCCCTTGAGACAAACGCAACTTAAACCCATCAAACACAGCTTGCTGGGTACTGTCCAATACCGGCCTTTTGATAGCTATATCAATGGGAGAAAGATGAAGAATATGGGCTAAAATAAGTGTATCAATATCCATGGAATTCCGTCGTGATAAAGCAATATTGTACCACTAATTAGGTAAGATAAAAAGGAAGGATTTCAAGACCTTAATAATTAAATTTGGACATGTATTGTGTAGGGGAGGACCTTGTGTCCTCCCGGTTTTTCTATATGATGTATGCGGGCGGACACAAGGTCCGCCCCTACGAAAAGAAATTCAATTATAATTTTAGGCTTGTTCTTTTAATTCGCGTTCGGCGGTCATTAAGGCGTCAGTGAGTTCGTCCATGTCGCCTTCGAGGATGGATTCTAGGCGGTGGCTGGTGAAGCCGATGCGATGGTCTGTTACGCGGCGGTCAGGGAAATTATAGGTGCGAATTTTTTCACTTCTGTCCCCAGAACCAACTTGGGATTTTCTTGCACTAGCTTGTTTAGCAAATTGATCTTGCTGCATTTTATCTAAAATACGGGCACGTAAAATACGCATGGCTTTGGCACGGTTCTTTAATTGCGAACGCTCATCTTGGCACACAACAACAGTGTTCGTCGGCAAATGCGTAATACGCACAGCGGAATCGGTCGTATTAACACTTTGCCCACCTGGACCAGATGAACGGTACACGTCGATCTTTAAATCTTTCTGCAAAATCTCTAATTCAATTTCTTCTGGTTCAAACATCACCGCGACGGTAACAGCAGAGGTATGAATACGTCCAGATGCTTCTGTTGTCGGAACACGTTGTACTCGATGCGTCCCACTCTCCCACTTTAAACGCTTGGAACATTCCTTACCACTTAATGAAAACGACACTTCTTTAATCCCACCCGCTTCCGTATCGCCATAAGACATAACTTCCAATGTCCATCCTTTGCGATCCGCATACTTGGTGTACATGCGGTATAAATTCATCGCAAATAAACTCGCTTCTAAACCACCGGTTCCGGCACGGATTTCAATGATAATATCTTTATCTGGCTCATTCTTGGATGGGTCAAAATGGTCGACAATTTCTTGGACCATGTGGGCATGTTTTGCTTCGACATCCGGCAATTCCAGCTGGGCTAATTCACGCATTTCAGCGTCAGCTTTATTCTGGATCATCGTCTTTAATTCTTCAATTTGGGATTCTAACTTTTGGAAGGCATGGTACTTCTCCATCAACAAAGAAAGTACGGCAAACTCTTTAGCAAGTTTGCCGTACTGGTGTTGATCAGAAGCAATTGAATCTTCAGCTAATAATTTTTCTAATTCATTAAAGCGTTGTTGACCTTGCTTTAACTTCGTTAGATCACTTGGTTTTAGCATAACGCTTGTTAAAACGCTCTATACGGCCAGCTGTATCAACAAGTTTCTTAGAACCAGTGAAGAAAGGATGGCATTGAGAACAAATTTCAACGCGAATCGCCTTCTTGGTGGCGCGTGTTTGAATCACATTCCCACAAGCACAACTAATTGTTGTTGCTTCATAGGCTGGGTGAATATTGGCTTTCATAAAATACTCCTAGTTAACGTTAAAATTTTGAATCGCAATTATAGCTTATTTGTTCATATTTTGCAAGAACTCTGCATTGCTCTTGTATTTAGCCACTTTATTGATTAAAAGCTCCATCGCTTCAACCGTATTGAGGTCATTAAAGGCCTTACGCAATAACCAGGCGCGTTGTAAATCACTTTCAGGGACCAATAATTCTTCATGACGGGTGTTAGAACGCTTAATATCGATAGCTGGATAAATACGGCGTTGGAAGAGGTTGCGATCAAGCTGCAATTCCATGTTACCTGTACCCTTAAACTCTTCAAAAATAACTTCATCCATACGGCTTCCGGTATCAACAAGTGCGGTTGCAATAATTGTTAATGAACCACCTTCTTCGATATTACGGGCAGCCCCAAAGAAACGCTTTGGCTTATGTAAGGCATTAGAATCAACCCCACCGGAAAGAATCTTACCGGAATGAGGAACAACCGTATTATACGCACGTGCTAAACGTGTAATACTATCTAATAAAATAACCACATCACGTTTATGTTCAACCAAACGTTTGGCTTTTTCGATAACGATTTCAGCAATTTGAACGTGACGTTCTGCGGGTTCATCAAAGGTGGATGCAATAACTTCACCTTTAACAGAACGCTGCATATCCGTAACTTCCTCAGGACGCTCGTCGATTAACAGAACAATCAAGACAACTTCCGGATGATTATGCACAATCGCATTGGCCATCTTTTGCATTAACACTGTTTTACCACTAAATGGTGGCGCAACAATCAAGGCACGTTGTCCCTTACCAATTGGTGTTAATAAATTGATAATACGGGTCGATACTTCTTGTTGGGAAATTTCTAAGTTTAAACGTTCTTTAGGATATAAAGGCGTTAAGTTATCGAAGAAAATCTTTTCTTTGGATTTTTCCGGATTTTCAAAATTAACAGCCTCAACCTTTAAAAGGGCAAAGTATTTTTCCCCTTCCTTCGGCGGACGGATTTGACCAGACACCGTATCACCCGTTTTTAAATCAAAACGGCGAATTTGTGAGGGGGAAACATAAATATCATCGGGGCAAGGTAAATAATTGTACTTAGCACTGCGTAAGAAACCAAAACCATCGGTGAGAATTTCAAGCGTTCCTTCACCAAACATCAAGCCTTCTTTTTCAGCTTGGGCTTGAAGGATTTTAAAAATCAAATCCTGCTTCTTTAATGTCGACGCACCTTGAACATTCATGTCTTTGGCGAGTTTAGTTAACTCAGCCATTTTCATTTCTTTGAGATCTTCTATATGAACGGTTTTACCAGAAGGATTACCAGGCTTATAGTCCGATTCTTTCACATCTTTAGATTCATCTTTTTCTTTTACTTCTGCTTTGGACATAGTCCCTTTCTCCTTTGTAACCGTTGAATAATCGCTTTCACTTGATTGGAAGTGTCCGCTAAGTTGCCATTATTATTGATAATAATATCGGCACGTTGCTTTTTAATTGATAAGGGTAATTGAAGTTTAATACGCTCGTGGACCTGCTTAGGCGTCAACCCTAACTTCTTCTTTAACCTTTGAATTTGAGTTGTTTTGGTCGTCGTGACTGTAATATTTAAATCGGTGAACTTGTCCCACCCTGCTTCAAACAATAAAGGTACATCCAAAATAACAAACGATTTTGACTTATATCGTTTTAATTGATCTTTAACTGTAGTGAGAGCCTCTGGGTAAACAACATTGGTGAGTTTCTTTAATTCACGCGGGTTATTGAAAACGATACTGGCAAGAAGTGCTCGATTAACCTTACCAGACGTAAGTATAACACCTGGAAAAATTTTTGCCACTTTTTTATAACATTTTCCTGTTGGCTCGATAAGCCCCCTCGTAATGGCATCGGCATCAATGATCGCGGCCCCATGTTTCTTAAATAGGGCTGCAACGGTTGATTTGCCTGTGCCGAATGATCCGGTGACACCTATAATATACATTGTTCAAAGGCCTTTATGTATGCTTTGGCAGATTTTTCCCATAGAAATTTATAACGGAATGTGTGATTGGCTAAAAATGCCATTTGTTTTTTATCGCGGTAGACTTTGACAGCTTCGCTGATGGCTTTGACAAAATCAGTCTTGGTATATTGCGTAAATAAGAAGCCATTACCGGTATGATGGATTTGATCGTATAAACTAATGGTATCAGCCAAGCCCCCTGTTTTATAGACGATCGGTACTGCCCCATAACGCAAGGCAATCATTTGACCAAGTCCGCACGGTTCAAATACCGACGGCATTAAAAAGAAATCACTCGCCGCATAAATGCGGTGCGCCATGCGTTCATCAAAGTCTAAATGGAGGCCGACATGTTTGGGGTGCTTACGCGCGGCTTCTTCTAACATCTTATGATAGCGACGATCTCCAATACCAGTAAACACACATTGGCAGCCCATTCGCACCATATCATCGATGGCTTCAGCAATAATATCCACACCTTTTTGATGGCATAAGCGTGCAACAAAACCGAATAAGGGTTTACCCTCGTCGGGTAATTTCAACGCCGCAAGTACAGCTGATTTATTTAAGGCCTTGCCTGCCAAATCACCGGGCGCAAAAGGATGATCGAGCAATGGATCGTCTTTCGGATTCCAGGCATCATAATCAAGGCCATTGAGAATACCAAACACACTGCTGCTGCGATTGCGCAATACTCCGTCTAAACCACAGCCAAATTGGGCAGTCTGAATATCTTTGGCATATTGAGGACTTACTGTGGTAATGGCATCCGCAAAAATAATACCGCCTTTAAGCATATTCACTTTTTCATAAAACTCCACACCTTGGGTATGGAATAAATGCCCGTCGATGCCAAGGCGACCATATTGCTCTTTGGGGAAAACGCCTTGATAGGCTAAATTGTGAATTGTCAGCGCTGAGATTGTATTCTTAAAGAATGGGTCTTTAAGATAATTTGTCTTTAATAAAATAGGAACAAGTGCTGTATGCCAATCGTGACAATGAATAACGTCGGGCTTAAAACGGATGTCTTTCAATAATCGGATCGACTCATGGCAAAAGTAGGCAAAGCGTTCTAAATTATCGTCGAAATCCCCTTCGGCATCCCCATACAATCCCCCATCACGGCCAAAATAATATTGATGTTCAATGAAGTAGACCCGCACATTCTTTCCAATACGCACGACGGGAGACGGGACATTGAATTTAGATGATTTATACCGAGGGGTAATGACAATGACTTGATGCCCTAAACTTTCTAACACCGGCGGCAAAGCCCCGCACACATCAGCCAAACCACCAGTCTTGGCAAAAGGAACAACTTCGGATGCACAGATAACAATATTCATTCAAAACCCTTTTTAAACTTTATTCATTTCCAGCCAATTGGGCCCGGTTTTAACCGAGGCTTTTAATGGCACATCGAGCGTTAATACATTTTCCATGGTTGTTTTAACTAAATCAATCATGGTCTTAACTTCTTTAGGTGGCACATTGAAAACCAATTCATCATGCACAGTCATGAGCATGGTTGACTTTAATTTCTGCTCGTGCATCGCCTTATCAACGTGAACCATGGCGAGTTTAATCATATCAGCCGCAGTACCTTGCACCGGTGTATTAATCGCCTGACGCTCAGCAAATTGGCGTAAGCCTTGATTCGAATTATGAATTTGAGGCAAATAGCGACGACGGCCAAACATGGTGGTCACATAACCCAAATCGCGGGCCTTTTGAATTTCTTGGTCCATGAATTCACGGACTTTAGGATAACGTAAGAAATACCGCTCGATAAATTCTTGGGCTTTGGCATTCGGCACTTCTAAATCTTTGGCTAACCCAAACGCTGAAATCCCATAAATAATTCCAAAATTCACACGCTTAGCCGCATAACGCATACTCTCTTCCACTTGATCTTGTGGAATATCAAACATTAATGACGCTGTATAACGGTGAATATCTTGGTCTTCAGCAAAGGCTTTACTTAAATTAACATCCTTGCATAAATGAGCAAGTACTCTTAATTCAATTTGCGAATAATCAACCGCTAATAAAATATCATCCTTAGCGTAAGGCACAAAAGCCCGTCGGATTTGACGCCCTAATTCGGTACGAATAGGAATGTTTTGTAAATTAGGATTGGTCGAACTTAAACGCCCTGTCTCTGCCCCGGTTTGATTAAATGTGGTATGAATGCGACCTGTTGTGGGATTAATCAACAACGGTAAGGCATCAATGTAGGTCGATTTTAATTTTGCTAAGGTGCGGTATTCTAAAATCATTGCCGGCAAAGGATGCTGGCTTGCTAAACGGCTCAATACTTCTTCGTCGGTCGAATAACCTGTTTTGGTCTTTTTAATGACGGGGAGCTTTAATTTTTCAAAAAGGATTTCACTTAATTGCTTTGGCGAATTGAGATTAAACTTTATTTCAGCTAATTCATAAAGCTTATTCTCGAGCTCATGGATTTTTGTCTCACATATCGATGAAAGCTCGGCCAATACCTCTTTATCAACAACGACACCATCTTTTTCAATCTCATACAACACTTGGGCTAAGGGCAATTCAATATCATTCAATAATTGCTCAAGGCCTTGCTCTTTCACCAAACGCTGCTGAACATCATACAAAGCCTGCATGGCCTCATCACTGACACGGCCTTGATTTAAATCATACTGACCTTGCCCGCCGGATAAGACATAATCTGCCAATGCCACATCAAAAATAGGCGTCTTCGCTACATCATCTTGTGTAATTAAACCATCCTTCAAACAACTCTTGGTATCCATCACAATCAATATCGATTGACCACGCTCATTCTTTCCCTTGCAGACACGCACTAAATCTACAGGTGCTTCGGTAATAGGAAGTTTGCCTGGTGTTAAATCATCTAAAAAGCGTTTGAATTCAAGGTCTTTATAAATCTTAGCTAATTCCTCGACGTTAAAAGGCTGTACTTTTAATTCATCGAGGCGAATGGTTAGAGGCAAATCGACATGCAATGTGGCCAATTGTTTACTTAAGAGTGCCGCTTCCTTACCGGCAATTAATTTCTCTTTAAGTTTAGAAGCCTTCATCCCATCGATGGATTGATAAATACCCTCAATCGTGCCATATTCTTTTAATAATTTAACAGCTGTGACTTCTCCAACTCCGTCGACACCGGGAATATTATCGGAAGCATCTCCAGCTAAACCAATATAGTCAACAATTTGATCAGGCCTTACACCAAATTTTTCTTCGACATCAGCCGTCTCAACAATTTTATCCAACCGAGGACTAAATAAAACAATGGGGCCACCAACAATTTGCCCCATGTCTTTATCTTCAGTGACAATGATCGCTTGAGTATCCTTATTGGTAAAACGTTTGGCCAAAGTCCCCATCACATCATCTGCCTCATACCCCTCGAGCTCAATCATGGGAATGTGATACGCTTCAATAATCTTACGGATAACGGGAATTTGAACACGCAATTCATCGGGCATGGACTGACGGTTGGCTTTATACTCGGCGTAGGCTTCTTGCCTTAAGGTGGCTTTGCTAATATCAAAACACACAGCCATGTGGGTGGGCTGATGGCTTTTGATAATTTTATGCAGCATATTGCAAAAACCAAACACGGCATTCGTTGGCTGTCCTTTTGAGTTGGTCAAAGCCTTCACCGCATAAAAAGCGCGGTAACAAAGGCCATGTCCGTCAATCAAGAACAAACGGTTGGTCATGATCAAATTCCAAGAAGGGTTTCTTCGCGGCCTGCGATGGTTTCTTTATTAAGAATGATTTGGGTCAATGGTTGTATATAATCAGGTGCATTATAAAGGATGGCACCCACCAATTGATCATTCACGGCATAGACTTTTTTAAATATATTCTGAGGCCCATTAAAACGCAAATACTCACGACCTCCTTCAGGCAAACAGGTAATACCGACGGCATAGCCATCTAAAATATCTAAACCAAAATGTGTTGGCTCAATAGGCAACAATAAAGGCTTAATACTCGCCTCTTCAAGCAGTTGATCGCCCTCAGGCAATTGAGGCTCGGAGAGCATGCCTTTTTCAACGGTTGTTTCATCAAAGATAACGGCAGAAGCTGCCATGACTTTTCCTGATTGCAAACGCACGGCTTTCACATCACTATCACCTAAAATTTCTTCGATAGCAGAGTCAATGACACGCACTCCATCTCCCTCGAGAATTTGTTTTAATAAAGAGCCTGTTTCATCATCGAAAATATTTGCCATTAAACCTTGAGGTGCACAAATAATAACTTCCTTATTGAGCTTACGTAAGGCACATGCCACATTAAGCCCTTGGAAATTGGTGACATTCACAAAAACAGTTTCAATATCAATAAGTTGTTTGGCTAATTTCTTAATGGACGTAAAACTAACTGCATCAAACACACCTTGCTTCTGATGACCTTTAAGTGCAGGCACATTAAAAACACCTGTATCAATTAAAATTAAACGATCATAACTAATTTGGCGTTTCGATTCGGTTGTGACATGACGACGTTTAACACTAATGCGTGCTAATTTTTCATTGGTAATAATATCCACACGATTATCGGCGAAGAATTTATCTAATTGGGGATGTAATTTTACTTCTTTAATCTCATGCGCTAGCCACGACGGTAAAAGCTCACGGGAATAAGGCAATACCCCTTCGGTGCAAAATAATGTAATCGAGGAATCTTTATCTTTCGAACGGATATCGATGATTTTATCAACAGCAAGCGCTGAGTTAGAAACAATGACTATGTGTGGCATAAGAGATACCGATAAGCCTTAATGGCATTTTGCATTAATATAACTGATGTCACAGGCCCCACTCCACCGGGTACCGGTGAAATAAATGACGCAGTCTTGACACATGAATCAAAATCAACATCACCCACAATCTTTCCATTAACTTCATTAATTCCAACATCAATCACAATGGCGCCTGGTTTTAACCATTCCCCTTTTAAGAAATGAGGTTTACCAATAGCAGCAATGACAATGTCAGCGCGTTTAATGTGCTCTTCTAATTTTCCCGCTTTACTCGTCGCTGAATGGCAGACCGTGACAGTGACATGCTCATCTAATAATAACATCGCAACCGGACGACCAACAATTTCACTACGACCAAGCACCACTGCTTCTTTGCCTGCTAAACTCACACCCGATGATTTAAGTAAAGCAATGGCTGCCGCGGGAGTACACATATTGATACGCTCAATATCTTTGCGTGGATCAATGACTTTGACTAAGACATCAAAATTTAAATGAGCAGGTAATGGTTTATTTAAAATAACGCCATGCACTTCTTGATAGGCGTTTAAATCAACAATTAATTTTAATAATCCCTGCTGCGTAATCGTCTCGGGCTGGCGTTGCAATTCATATTTAATCCCTAAACTCTCGGCCGTACGTTGCTGGCTTAAAGCATAAGAAAGTCCTGCCGGATCATCACCGACGACAATACTAACAATATGTGGGGCTTTTTTATATTGGGAAACGAGTGTGGTGATTTCAGCGTGTAATTGCTCTTTTAACGAATTCGCTAATTGTTTGCCATCTAGAACTTGAGCACTCATGAATTAATCCTAACCATCACCTTAGCTCCATTAAACCCAGCAAATAATAATTCCACTGCCACTTCAACGTCAGATAATAAATAAGGATTACCACGGTCTACTAAAAATGGAGCTAATTGCAATGCCTTATAACACAATTGGCATACTTCAGCTGGTACGATACGCGCTTCCTTCGTCGCTGCCTTTTGCGTCTTAATATCTTTACCCTTAGCCTTACTTACACCTAAATACGCTTTAGCATCCAACGTTGCTAATTGCAATAATCGACGACGCATGGCTTCGGTTTGAACCAAAGATGCTTTAAGGCGTTTCTCAACTGCGGCTGTATTGGCTTTACGTCCAATGGAATATTGCGTAACCATGGATAATAATCCAACACCCATCGCTGCCGTTAAAGCAGCCGCAGAACCCCCTCCAGGAATTGGTTCACGACGGGATAATTGGTCTAAGTAGTCAGAGATGCGGTAAGAAGAAAAATTAAGTGCCATAGGTTTTATCTTAACAAATTAACAGGACGCCAACAGTAATTTTTATAGTTTTAATGCGACGAAATAAAATGCTCGGCCTCTAAAGCCGCCATACATCCACTACCTGCTGAGGTAATTGCTTGGCGGTATACTTTATCTTGCACATCGCCTGCTGCAAACACACCTTCCACAGAAGTCTTGGTTGTACCAGGTGTGGTTGTAATATAGCCACTTTCATCTAATTTAACCTGGCCATTTAAGAATTCCGTATTAGGAATATGACCAATGGCATAGAAAAGACCGCCAACATCTAATGTCTTTTTCTCATGGGTCAGAGTATTCTCAACAACTAATCCTGAGACCATTTTCTCACCCAATACTTCTAAGGGTACCGTGTTAAGAAGAATCTCAATTTTCGGATTATTCTTCGCACGTTCTTGCATGACTTTCGATGCACGTAACACATCACGCCGCACAATCATCAAAACCTTGGATGCAAACTTGGTCAAGAAACTTGCTTCTTCAACCGCAGAGTCTCCTCCCCCAACGACAACTAATACCTTATTACGAAAGAATGGCAAAGCCCCATCACACACCGCACAGGCAGAAATCCCTTTTTGCCACAATTTATCTTCACCAGGTAAATTCATGCGTTTGGCGGTCGCACCAGTGGCAATAATAATCGCCTTTGTCTCATAAACTTTCCCCGAAGCTGTTACCTTAAAAGGACGTTGAGATAAATCGACGCTATCCACCGTTTCCGTTAGAATCCGTGTCCCACAATGCACACTTTGCTCACGCATTAAGTTCATTAACTCTGGACCCGAAATCCCTTTAGGAAAGCCTGGGAAATTCTCTACTTCCGTTGTCGTCGTTAATTGACCCCCAGCGGCAACACCTGCGGCAAACATTCCTTCAAACAAAATAGGTGTTAAGTTAGCGCGGGCGGCATAAATCGCAGCTGTGTGTCCGGCAGGGCCAGAACCGATGATAATAACATTTTCCATAAATATCTCTTTAGTTTAATTTTAGGTAAGAACAAATTAGGGCGGGGTTTAGATTCCCCCGCCCTAGAATACACATTACATCTTAAGACTCAATTAAATCACAAATGCATCTAAGATTTTGGAGCGGTCTTTCTTTGGCGCATTAGCAACAATGTTTTGCATCACTTGATCATAACGGGGTTTGCTTTTGTTTTGATAAAATAACCCGAAATAACGACGCTCAGCCGCGGCATAACGAAATGCTGTTTCAACATTGCTTGGATCATGCTCGATAATTTCTGTTTTTTCAGCTAAACGACGATCAGGATCAATCCCATTGCCATGTTTTAAAAATGAAAACCAATTCGTTGACTTGTGGTCAAAGTTATTGGGATCAAAGTGTGGGCAGCGTTGAGAAATATGTACAAATGCAAAACCAGGATGATCAAACGCAGCCTTCATGGTATTCGTTAAATGATCTGGAATCCAATCTGCGGTTGATGCTACAAATGAAGCACCTAACCCTAAAGCTACAGTAATAGGATTTAAAGGATTCAAATAACTTCCTTGCGGTTGTGTATTTGTAGGGTGATCTTTACGCGTCGTCGGTGATGTTTGATTTTTGGTTAAGGCATAGACTTCATTGTCATACATCAAGAATACGCATTTGAAATTTTTATTAATCCCATGAATCAAGTGATTCCCACCAATCGATAAAGCATCCCCATCCCCTGCATGCACAAATAAATTTAAATCAGGACGAGATAAAGCAATACCTAAAGCGACGGTAATTGGACGACCATGGATGGAATGCACACCATAAGTATTAAAATAATTAGGCGCACGACCTGAGCAACCAATACCAGAGACGTTAACGGTATGAGCTGGTAATAATTGACGATCGACGATAAAACGCTTTAAACCCATGATAATACCGAAATCACCGCATCCAGCGCACCAGCGCGGATTTTCTGTATTCAAATCTTTAATTGTTATAGGGGCTATGGTTTCAGTACTCATTTGAGTATCTCCTTCAGTCTTTGTATTAAAATCGAGGGCCGTATTGGACGACCAGTCGCATCAGACATCAATGGGTGAATATCAACTAATGTTTCAGCGCGTAGCATCAATGCCAATGGAGATGGTTTTAAATCATCGCCATACGCAACTTCAACAGTAACAACCTTCTTATACTTGGCAAAAATTTCCTTAAGCATTAAAGGCAATGGGTACACAATCTTTAAATGTAACCCCGATGCTTTAATCCCTAAATCTTTGCAGTTATGAATTGCTTCTTCAATAGCACCACGGGTAGAGCCCCAACCAACAACTAAAACATCATTGGTTTCCGGACCAAATATTTCTGGCTTAGTTAATGCCCGACGGACGTGATGTACTTTTTCATTACGGATTTTATGACCACGCTGATTGGTTCCAGCAAAATAACTCACCTTCCCTTGCGCATCCGTATTCAAACCTGTGATACGACGCATGGCACCTTCTGTACCTGGCGTACTTTGTAAAGTACGGGCCATTTCAATATTATTTGGCAAACGATTGATATGAAAACGCTCGAGGACAAAATCAGGAATTTCATCCACATTATTCATTTGCACAACTTTAGGTCTAGAAATAACTTTATAACTATTTGCCGTTTGGAAATCACTCATGATAAACACAGGCAAACGTAATTTTTCAGCTAAATAACGCGCGACATGTGGTGCATAAAAACAGTCAATAACATTCGCCACACTCACCACAACCTTGGTGTAATCCCCATGCGATCCATAAACAACCGCATGCAAATCACTTTGTTCTGTTTTAGTTGGCATCCCCGTCGATGGACCTGAACGTTGCACATCTAAAAGGATAACAGGAATTTCAGCAACTTGGGCATACCCGATAAATTCTTGCTTTAACGATAAACCTGGACCTGATGTGGCGGTGACAGCTGGAACACCACCATAATAAGAACCAATGGCTGTACCAATCGCAGCAATTTCATCTTCCGATTGATGCACCATCCCACCATAAGATGGAAATTGTTTGGCTAATGTATGCATGACAGATGACGCAGGTGTAATGGGATAACCAGAATATAATTTAATACCAGCATCAATGATACCCATACTTAAAGCGGTATTTCCGTCGATTAAAATCTTTTCACCTTCGCGTGGTTTAGAATCCACATGAATACGGAAAAATACTTTTTCTTTGGCAAGCTTATACCCATTTTTATAAAGGGTAACGTTCTTCGCCATGATTTCTTCTTTGAGTTTTTTTCCAAATGTCTTGGTAATTTCGGTTTGGACCATGGCTTCGTCCATGTCAAAAATATAAGACAACATCCCTAAGTAATAAAGGTTCTGTCCTTTACCACCAAGTTCTTTAATAAGTGTTTGAGATTCTGGATCTGTATTAAATGGAATGACAGAAAGACCAAGCTTGGTACAACGCTTGAGGACCATTTCATAAGAATCAGGATTATTTTCCTGATCACCCATGTCGAGTAAAATACGGCAATTGGTATTGTATTCTTCATCATCTAAACGACGGTCTAATACAATTTCATGGGACGCTAAAATAATATCCGTATCATTCCCAATATTGGTAACATCAAAATCGGCTAAACGAATGGTAACCCCTGATAAAGCAGGACGTGTACGCACTGGCGGCGAAATTTCAGCTGGGATCATCGGCTCGACATAGACGAATTTACCCATGGCCACGAAAGCGCCTAATAAAATGTCACCGGCTTTCTGGGCCCCGGTCCCGGCATCCATTAATAGCTCAAAACGCGCAACTGAATGATTCTCGACTGACATATCAACCTCTTTAAATTAAACAAGTTAGGAAAGATTAAGAAGACAAATTAGTATACATCGCGGGACGTAATTCTTTCAAGCTTTTCAATAATATTTTTTGCTGGTCCGTTAAAACAGCAGAAGGCCCATTAGCTTGAGTGGCAATCAAATCTTCTAAAGGATAATCACTTTTAATCGTGAAGCCCGCATCCTTGATCATTGTTAATGTATTCGCATTGGTCTCGCCCTTGGCATTTAAATACCCTTGCAAAAACAATGAGTTTGCCGGGTATAGCCCCATGACTTCCATCGAACGCAAATGAATCTCCCGCCCAGCGGCCACACGAATTTCCGCCGATGGGTTTAAAAAACGAAATAATGATAAAACACGTAAACAAAATTGTGGCGTTAAATAATCGGGGGCTTTATCTAATTGATTTCCCTCGATCGGAACAAGTAAATTAATCGGAATCGATTCCGCCTTCACCTCACGCAATTTAAGTGCCACATCAATAATATCCTGATGCTCTTCACCCATCCCGACAATCATCCCGGAACATACTTTTAAACCTGCTGCCTTTGCCGCCATAACCGTATTTAAGCGATCCGCAAACGTATGTGTTGTACAAATATTTGGATAATTGGCTTCGGAAGTATTAAGATTGTGATTCAAGCGATCTAAACCGGCCGTCTTTAATTCACGGGCGCCGCTATTATCAACAAATCCCGTCGACACACAAATTTCACGGTCAGGAAATTCTTGTTTGATGGTTGAAACAATACGCTTTAAACGATCAATACGCGTTTGCGATGCACCACGCCCAGCAAATACCATGCAATAACACGACGCCCCTTTGGCGTAAGCTTGACGCGCTTCTTCAAGCATTTCACTCTCAGGCTTCATGCCATATTCTTCAATATCTGCCTTGGATGTTTTGGCCTGCGCACAATAATGACAATCTTCCGGGCAATGCCCATTTTGCGCATTATTTAAAACGTGCACACGCACTTCATTACCAAAGTAATGACGACGCACTTGATAGGCTGCGTCCAATAAAGGTAATAATTCAATCGCACTATCAGATAAAATACGCCCGCAGGTTGCTTTATCCAGTGTGTGGCCAGCTAATGATTGATCGGCAAGTTCTTGATAAAATGTTCTTGGAATAGTCATAGAACAATTATCCTAGTACAAAAGCTCAAGAACATCAAATATTTTCGAAGTGTTAGTTTAATGAGGAAGAATTAAGCAGCCAATCTTGCAGATTAATTGGAGCTGTCTGCTGAATGGTAAAACGAAGACCATTGCCGATAATGATATCGGAATCATCGAATTCAAAACGGGAGGCATTTTGGTCTTGCTTGGTATTTACATCGCGGTTCATGGTGGTTAAATCAATACCACCTTGCCTCGTCATATCTTCACCCATTTGTGCACGATCAGTTTTTCCTTGCTGATAACCCTCATTAAAAGCAAGCTCCATATCTGCTTTTAACCTAAAGTTATGTCTTATATCACCTAACTTTGGATCGCTTAGCAAACTTGCCCGAGGATACACTATGTCAAAAATTAAATTTTGATATCTCTTTCGCTCTTTATCTAAGCTCTCGGGATTATAATTTCTTTCAAAATGATCAAAATCGATTAATTGAAATTTCCATCGACCCTGTTCATCTTTGTACACATAAATATGTTCTCGCTTTAATCTATCCTCGGTATCAACCAAATTATTCTTGTGTAACAGCCCAACGACCCTGCCAAATTCTTTAATAAAATTCATCGCACTCTCTTTCGACGCAAACGTATGCTTCCAATCATAAAGCGAATCTCCTTTAGCTAAATTCTCAATCATTCTAATCTTTCCACCATTTGAGAATATCAAATGCTTAGGCGCTATCCCCAACCCTTGAATTGTATCTAATATTGCCTCAAAACCTGGATTGCTTTTAAAGTAAAACTCTTTTGTCTGACCATCCTTTAATCGCACAACAATAAGCAACACATCCTCACGCTGCTGCTGAGGAAAACTATCAACACCATCAACCGCAATCTTTGATAATGAATCTATTCCCATAAAATTAAGAACCTGCTTTACATTTGATAAACCAAACAATCCATCAAACATCTTCTTAGGTGATCCATTCTTGATCGGCTTGCTTCCCATAGCAAAATCAAACATTGTCACAGATCGATCAATAAAGATTCTGACAACACCTTCACCTTCCTCAACTTTAATATAGTCTGTTGAGGAGGCTTGTTCTATGATATGTTGCTGCAATACATTTGATCTATCCAAGACAAGCTCTATTCCTCTCGGTAAGAACTTAAAAAACCTACTTTTAATCCACTCTTTAAATTTGTCTACATTAACGCCTTCTGGCATGGCTTCAGGATTTAAAACTAATTTAATTTCATTTCCACGAATTTGCGCACTCATTAAACGTTTAACATTTCCATTCTTAGGCGCATCAACTGGACCTTTTAAATCTCCAATAATTTTCAACTCAATTTCTCCAACAATTAAAGCCGAACCATCATCATGCATTACAGGTTTAATACTAACTCCATGCACTTTATATCCTGAACCCATTTTATCAGCCATATAAAATCGTTCGCCGTCAGGATCAGGCACTTCAAACATTTTTCTAAATAAATCAACAATTTGCTTTAATTCAATCCTCTCTCGTCTTAAACGCTCAATACGCGCCTCTCTAAAAGCTGAATAATACGCCTCATTAAATGCTATTTCTAGCTTAGTTATTAAATCATCCCGCTTTATTTCTTTAGCAACTGAATCATAAAAATTTCCAAATAAATAATAATTCACACCAAAAACTCTTCCCACATTCTCTCTTTCTTTACTAAAATTATTTGGATCATCGCTAGCAAAAGGCATACTTTTTTCAGATATACTAACCTCAAAATCAGATCCTGCTCTTCTTATCATTATTTGTGGATTCTTTAATCCCGCCAAACTTGAGAATAAACTGCGGTGAGCCCTTCCTTGACCATGCGCTGAACCTAATACAGCCCCAATCTTAGTAGCTAATTCGATCGCCTCGTCAATACTATTAATCTTAATGGTAGTCAAAGAAGTATCAAGCGACATCCAGGGGTATCCTTTTTCAGATACATCTCCGACATAATCCTCTTTAATTTGATTTGTTGTCATAGCATCATCGTTTGAGCCATAAACAAATCCTTTTTTTATTTCAGTCCATCCTGATTCTTCAAGATATTTTCTTTCAAAGGGGTAAACCTCTGGGTATACCATCATTTGTCCACCAGACTTCGTAATCTTATTTAAATCTAATAAATGAACTGCGGTAGTTAAAGGTTTCAATCTCATCGAATGCGTCAATGCAGTCGATGTAATAAGCAAATCTATTGAATTGTGTTCGAAATATTTATCAATATTTCTAGAATCATCCCATATATATGTAATACCTTCAAAACCAACTTCCCACTCTGCATAATATTGATCAGAAAGACCAAACAATAGAATATTTGTAAATCCATTTTGCTTAGCCCATCGATAAATATCATTTAACAAAAAACCTCTACCGCAACCCCAATCCAAAATCACAAGAGGAGCCCCATGTTCTTTGTGATTCTTTCTAATAAAGGTCTTAAGATCTTCGCTAAATGCAACATCTTCAAGCTGTGTTCTTGTAACCTTATAATCAACCCCATATTCTAAACCTAACCCAACTTTTTTAGTTTTTCTCTCGATCCCTAACCTAACTTGAGAAACTAATTCTGATGAAAGAGTTGTCATTAAATCAGCTCCCGATCCAAGACTGACGGATATCGGTGCTGAAGAAGATTTTCTATATGGACTTGCCATAATAGACTCTTCCACATCATTTCTACTCCCTCCATTAAAATCAACATGCACAGCTACCATTGCTAAATCCTCTACAGGTCTATTAGGAGAGGTTTTAACATTAAGATTCATTACAGTCACTCCTCCCGAGAAATATTTCCTCGGAATCATCTGATGAGTAATTGGATCTTGTTCTTCACGGATTAAATTAGTGGCACCTTTTTTGAAGGCCATGAGGTATTGTTGGTAAATCTTCTCGATATTCAAAGATTGCGCATCTGTCGAATCAAAAGATATACCTTCAATTTTATTTTGATTTACAAATTGTTTCGCGATAATGTTGGATTTAATTTTATTTTTATACCAAGTCGCCAAAATTAAACTGTTATACACTTGTCGAAGCTGAGCAAAGTTTTTCCCTTCATTGATTTCTGTTTCTAAAGCAGGCAAAATAATTTCCCGAATAATATTTTTAGAAAACTCACTATTATTTTTTTGAGAGATGGGAACGGGTGGCACAGCGACAGGTCCCCTATAAACCGGAGGAGCGAGCTTTCCCAGCTCTGAGGATTTATAGGGTGTCGCAGTGACAGGACCCGTTGACACCGCATTGTTCTTAGTAATTGCTAAGTAATCACTCTCAAGCATGACTTTAAGTTTGGATTCAGTGATATAGGCGATTTGTTCTTTCGCAGGAATGACAGGACTATTTCCTTCATACACCTCAGCTTTTTCAGGAACTATCCAGACTTTGTTAAAAGTATTTACTGGAATATTGGTTGTCCCATATTTCTTAGCTGCTTCATCATATATTTTCTTCCAAAATTTCTTACCAATCTCATCTTCCGGATACATCAAACTCGCCGTGATTTGCTTAAGAATATAATCTTGGGCTAAGAGGTCTCTGCCCATTTCAGTTTGGCCGAAAGCCTCAGGGATAATACGGTCTTTTTCATAGGGGCTTAAGTTAACCCAAAGATCTTGTTCTGGAGTAGTTAGGCCGGCAAGGAAGTATTTGATTAGCTTATTAAGCTGCTCTTGTTGGGGAGCAGAATCCCCTTTATCCATAATAAATTCGAGCTTAAATGGATCATTAGCGAAAACTTTGAGGCCTTTGAGGGTTATAGCCTCCATTGGAGGGCTTAAAGATACTCTCGTGCCAGGTTTAGGCAGGATCATGTCAGCTGCCTGGGCTTGGGGTAAAGGCCCTAAACAATTGAGCATAAACGCTAAAATAATGCTATACTTAAAGCATCTAGCCAGTATGGGGAAAGACTTAAGTCTCATATATAAAGTATTAACTATAAATCATCTAAAAACAAGGGTTTGGGCTAAATTTTTTGACTCTTAACTTATACCGAAAACCCTTGCTTTTTACTTCAAAAGCCTTAAAATTGAGCTTAACCAAACAACCCTGAACTATGCCTACTTTTGAGGCAAGGACACTACAGCACATGAATAAACGTATTCACAGCTTCCATATCCCAGTCATGGGAACCGGATATACCATTGATAGCCCTGTCAAAGTGGCTCACTTTGGGATCTCCTCTGTTGTGTCCTTGGTGGATGACACCCTCATTGAACAAATGCGCAAATTTTACTGCGAACAGTATGGTGAATCCTATACCGCTATTACCAAATATGATGAAGATTTTAGGGCCCGTCGTATTACTGCCTATTTAGACCTTTTAAACGTCATTGTCGAAAGAAAATTCGCTGCCGTTAAAGCCTCTGCCTTTGAACCTGGCAGTGACATTACCAAATATTTTGATATGCTTTCTGAAGAGTCTGAATTAAAGACCCTTTACCGCTCCATGCTTGCTGAAGAGAATCCGATGCGCAAAATGCAAATGCAACAGCAATTGCGTGAAGCCATGAGACCTGGCCTGATTAATGTCAATATCATGACAAAGCTTGATCGTGATAACTATGATTCAAAAAATAACAAATTAGCTCCTGAATTCTCTGATGCCTTGTCCGCATTGCGTGGTTATGCTCAAAGCACTTTGCGCTCTGCCATCGTCTTTTCTGCAGGCATTAATCGCCGCCTCTATACCTACTGCGAACAATTCAAAGATTTCTACGCGGATGCAACAGGAGACATTAAAAAGAAAATTATTTTAAAAGTCAGCGATTTTCGCTCCAGCATCATTCAAGGTAAATTTTTTGCTCAAAAAGGCGTATGGGTCTCTGAATACCGTGTGGAATCTGGATTAAACTGCGGCGGACATGCGTTTGCGACCGATGGTTTTTTAATGGGGCCAATTTTAGAAGAATTTAAAATCAAACGGCAGGAATTAATTGATCAATTACACGCTGTTTATACAAAGGCCTTAACATCAAAGAATTTACCTGTTTCAGATAAACCTCATCATGTGGATTTCACCGCCCAAGGTGGTATTGGAAACGCTAAAGAAGATTCATTCTTACGCCATTATTATGGAATCGATTCAACCGGCTGGGGGACACCTTTTCTCTTATGCCCTGAAGCAACAAATGTCGACGAAAAAACCCTCGAACGTTTGGCAAAAGCAACTGAAAAAGATGTCTATTTAAGCGATGTCTCACCATTAGGTGTTCCATTTAATAATTTACGTGGTTCTTTATCTGATGAACAACGTGATGTGCGCATCATTCAAGGTCGACCTGGTAGTGCTTGCCCTAAAGGTCATTTGGTATCCAATACTGAATTTACAGAATTACCCATTTGTACCGCAAGCCGACAATATCAGAAATTAAAAATTGATCACTTACAGCAAAACGTTGCTGATCCGCTTGAATTTAAAAAAGCTCTTAATAAAGTCACTGTTAAATCATGCATTTGCCATGACCTGGGCGAAGGAACTTTAATAATTAAACAAATTCCCAGCACCATTAACCGCTTCCCTGCTGTTTGCCCTGGACCAAATATTGCTTACTTCAATAAAGTTGTGACACTTAAAGAAATGGTCGATCATATTTATGGACGAGTTAATCTAATTACCCATCCTAAACGACCAAACATGTTCATCAAAGAACTAGGCATGTATATTGATTATTTGAAAAAAGACATCGAAAAATCACTCGATTGTTTAAATGATCATAAGGTTAAATACTTTAATGAATTCAAGACCAATTTATTTAATGGCATTGAATACTATACAAAATTATTTCCGCTCATGAACAGCGAATCCATTGAATGGCGGGCTAAAACAATGAGTGAGTTAGAAGAATGCCGTCAACGCCTTATTCAACTAGCTCAAGATTATTCCGTCGCTTTTAACCCGACTACAACTCCTAATACCGCATCTGTCTAATTTTGTCTTTTACAATAAAAAAGCCTGAGTCATGTGACTCAGGCTTTTTTATTTATTAAAATAGAGACGTCTATTCTAATCTTTTGAGTAAATCTCAGCACCCTTTTCGATAAACTCTTTGGACTTTTCTTGCATGCCTTTCTCGGCAAAATCACGGACGTCTTGGGTGATTTTCATGGAGCAAAAATTAGGGCCACACATGGAGCAGAAATGAGCGAGCTTGGCACCCTCAGCAGGTAAAGTCTCGTCGTGAAAACTTTGGGCGGTTTCAGGGTCTAAACTTAAATGGAATTGATCTTTCCAGCGGAATTCAAAACGGGCTTTAGATAAGGCATAATCCCAATCTTTGGCCCCCTTATGGCCTTTGGCTAAATCAGCCGCGTGTGCCGCGATCTTATAGGCAATAATACCATCCTTCACATCTTTTTTATTAGGTAACCCTAAATGCTCTTTAGGGGTCACATAACACAACATCGCTGTCCCAAACCACCCAATCATCGCAGCACCAATCGCTGAGGTGATATGATCATAGCCTGGGGCTACGTCGGTGGTTAAGGGGCCTAATGTGTAAAATGGTGCTTCATGGCAAATGGACAATTGCTTATCCATATTTTCTTTAATCAAATGCATGGGCACATGGCCTGGGCCTTCGATCATGGTTTGTATGTCGTGCTTCCAGGCAATTTTGGTTAACTCCCCTAAAGTTTCTAATTCACCAAATTGCGCGGCATCATTGGCATCATGAATGGAACCTGGGCGTAACCCATCACCTAAAGAAAATGAGACGTCATAGGCTTTCATGATTTCGCAGATTTCTTCAAAATGGGTATAAAGGAAATTTTCTTTGTGATGAGATAAACACCATTTGGCAATGATTGATCCACCACGGGACACAATACCGGTTAAACGTTTGGCCGTTAAAGGAATATAGCGAAGTAAAACACCAGCGTGAATGGTGAAATAATCCACCCCTTGCTCAGCTTGTTCAATTAAAGTATCGCGGTAAATTTCCCAGGTTAAATCTTCGGCTTTACCGTTTACTTTTTCAAGCGCTTGATAAATCGGCACAGTCCCAATCGGTACAGGTGAATTACGTAAGATCCATTCACGGGTTTCATGAATGTTTTTTCCCGTCGATAAATCCATGACTGTATCGCCACCCCAACGGATAGACCAGGTCATTTTTTCGACTTCTTCGGCAATAGATGAAGATACCGCGGAATTACCAATGTTGGCATTGATCTTCACTAAAAAGTTACGCCCAATAATCATGGGTTCAATTTCAGGGTGATTAATATTAGATGGTATAATCGCGCGACCACGGGCTACTTCTTGACGGACGAAATCCGCATCAACACCTTCACGTACAGCAATATATTCCATTTCCGGTGTGATAATACCCTTCTTGGCATAATGCATTTGACTGACATTCTGACCGGCTTTAGCTTTTAAAGGCTTACGTAATGAAGGAAAACGAATCGGTGCTAAATCAATATCATTCTCGCGTTCTTTGCGATATGTCGACGATGATTCGGGTAAATACTCCACATCACCACGATCTAAAATCCATTGCTTACGCAATTCAGTCAAGCCTTGGGTAATATCGACTTTAACAGAAGGATCTGTATAAGGACCCGATGTATCATAAAGACGAATGGGTGCATTCTTTTCAATAGAACCTTTTGGTCCATGTGTATCTGATAAAGCGACTTCGCGAAATGGAACTTTTAAAAATGGAAAACGTTTGCTCGTCTCATAAATTTTTTTAGAACCAGGCAAATGTTCATAAGCGAGTAAATTCGCATCAGGAAGTTTTTCCTTCTTGGGCGTTTTCAAGAGATCAGGAGACATAACATTTCTTTCTTTGTATTAATGAGGACGAATTTAACTAAATGAGGTACCACAACCGCATGAGGATTTGGCATTAGGATTGCTATACTTAAATCCACTTTCACGCAAGGTGTCGACGTAATCAATCTGCACACCCTTCACAAATTCCACACTTTCCTCGTTAATAATAACCTTTAAACCCTTTTGATCAAAGGTAATATCATTATCATAAGGATTCTTTTGAAATTTCATTTCATAAGACAAACCCGCACACCCACCGGTTGTCACCCCAAAACGCAAGGCATAATCGGTTTTTCCTTCCTTGGCCATCATCGATTTGATCTTCTCGGCCGCGGCGTCTGTGACTGTAACTATGGGTGTTTGTGTGTCTTGTGTCATAATGTCTCGTATACAAATGGTGATGAAGCTAGTGAAGCTTCATCCATAGTTCTACTATAGCATAGGTGGGTTATTTAATCAATATAGGGTACTGTCCCCTATTTTGAACCAATAATCTTCCCAATTTGCGTTTGTTGTACTTCTGTTAAAGGACCAATGATCGATAAATTGAGACGATGCTCAGTTAAAATATTCTTGGCAACCCTTGTGACGTCTGCGGGCGTTACCGCTTTGATTCTTTTAATGACATCGGCATAGGTCTTTGAGGCATCACGGCTAAGCACAACGGCACCAAGCCAAATCATATGCTCTAAGGTATCCTCAAGACCTAATTGAAATTGACCTAAGAAATATTCTTTGGCACGGTTAAATTCATCTTGTTTAATGCCTTTGGAAATTCCGTATAAGACTTTCAGAATTAATTCTAATGCAGGGATAATTTTGGAATTATCAACACCTGCACGGACGATGAAGCACCCTGTATCGTCTAAGCTTTTCATCCCACTTGAAACAGAATACGCTAAGCCTCGTTTTTCACGGACTTCATTAAATAAACGGCTCGACATATTGCCGCCTAAGATAATGCTTAATAAGCCTAAGGCATAATAGTCAGGGTGATTATTTTCATAGGCTAAATAGCCAAGGGCCACGTGCATTTGTTCGGTTTGCTTATGATGCAAGCAGACACCAGGCTTATCTTGATCACGACGGGCTGAGACATAATTAACAGCCTCTTGGGCTTTAAGTCCACCGAATTTCTTTTTTGTCCACCCTAATAATTGCTGATGATCAATGTTACCACAGGCAGAAACGACAATATTTGATGTTGTATATTGCTCGCGGTGAAAGGTCTTTAAATCTTTGACACTCATATGGCTGACTGTATGAGGTGTGCCTGCCAAGTTTTCACCTAAGGGATGATTGGGCCATAGCAATCCCTGCAACAATTCAGCGACGTGGTATTGGGGTAAATCTAAATACATTTTAATTTCTTCTAAAATGACGGTGCGTTCTTTTTTTAAGTCCGCTGTTGCCATCTTTGGATACAATGTAATATCCGAGAGAACATCAAAAGTTTTTGCTAAATGTTTGGCAGGAACTTTGGCGTAATAGCAGGTTTCTTCTTCACCTGTGAAGGCATTTAAATTGCCCCCTACCCCTTCGACCAATTGTTTAATTTCATCGCAGCTATATTTTTCTGACCCCTTAAAAGCCATGTGCTCGATAAAATGTGCGGCACCTTTATTGTGTTCGTTTTCAAAACGACCACCACTGCCTACCCAAATACCAATGGAAGCACTGTCGCGGTCTTTTAAATGTTGGGTGACTAAACGGATATTATTATTTAAGGTCGTTAATTGACGCATTAGCGTATCGCTTTCACAAGTGAGCTGACAAATTTGCCAACATTTTTAAGTAAGTCTTTCTTTCCCACATTCTTTTCAATTTCTTTAATAATCGCACTACCGACAATAACACCGTCGGCAAATTTGGCGATATCACGGGCTTGTTGGGCATTGTTAATACCAAAACCGGCACAAATGGGTTTATCCGTATAACGTTTAGCACGATTGATATGTTTGACTACATCATTGGCCACAGCATATTTGACACCAGTGACACCCGTTAATGACACATAATAAATAAAACCCGTCGCTGCTTTCGTATTTAACTTAATACGTGCATCTGTCGTCGTAGGTGCGATAAAGAATATTGTTGAGATATCGTGCTTAACAGCCGCTGCTCTTAATGCCTTGGCTTCTTCTGGAGGCAAATCAGGAACGATAACACCGTCCACACCCACCTCACGGCACATCCTAATAAAGCGTTCATCCCCGTAAGAAAACACAGGGTTGTAATAGGTCATCAACACGATTGGAATGGATGTCTTTTGGCGCAGGCGCTTCACTAAAGCAAAAATCTTAACCAAGGTTGTGCCTTTGGCCAATGAACGATGGGATGCGGCTTGGATGGTTGTCCCATCAGCCATGGGATCTGAAAAAGGCACACCGAGTTCAATAATATCAACACCTGCTTTTTCTAAGGCGGGTACTAAGACTTCGGTTGTCGCTAAATCAGGATCTCCGGCGGTGATAAAGGCGATAAATGCTTTTTGTTTGGCTTTTTTTAATTGCTGAAACTTTTGATCAATTCTATTCACTGGTTTTAAACCTCATTAAAGTTTAACAAATTGAGAAATTTGATTCATATCCTTATCACCACGACCGGATAAGCACACAATAACGGTTGAATTCTTTTTGGCTTTCTTGGCCAAAGTTTCTAAGTAAGCAATCGCATGCGATGTTTCAAGCGCAGGGATAATGCCTTCGGTCTTGGATAATAAACGCAAGCCTTCAATCGCTGCTTTGTCGTCGATCGCCACATAACTGGCACGACCACTCGCTTGGTAAAATGAATGCTCGGGCCCAACGCCTGGGTAATCAAGACCGGCGGCTAAGGAATGCGCAATTTGCACTTGGCCATCATTGTCTTGAAGCAATAAACTCTTACTACCATGCAACACACCCACACGACCTTTGGTCAATGTGGCGGAATGCTCTTGAGTATGCACGCCATGCCCTGCGGCTTCAACACCGATGATGTTCACCGATTTATCATTGTAAAAGGCGTGAAATAAACCCATGGCATTGCTACCCCCACCGACGCACGCGACGAGGTAATTAGGCAATTTCTTCTCTACCGCCATAAATTGCTTACGGGCTTCGCGTCCGATAATCGCTTGAAAATCACGCACCATGACAGGATAAGGATGAAACCCTGCGACGGAGCCGATGATATAAAATGTATTGTCAACATTCGTAACCCAATCACGCACTGCTTCATTCATCGCATCTTTCAATGTCTTTGAACCGCTTTCAACAGGCACAACTTCCGCGCCCATTAATTTCATACGCACCACATTTAACGACTGACGTTTTACATCTTCAGCACCCATGTAAATGCGGCATGGCATGCCAAATAAAGCGCAGGCTGTGGCGGTGGCAACGCCATGCTGGCCAGCACCAGTCTCAGCAATGATACGCGTCTTGCCCATCCGACGAGCAACAAGGATTTGACCCAACGTATTATTAATCTTGTGAGCACCGGTATGAAGCAAATCTTCGCGCTTTAAATAGACTCTTAATGTCTTTAAATATTTGCTTAAGCGTTTGGCTTCATACAATAATGTCGGGCGACCGGCAAAGTTCTTTAATAAATCGGCAAACTCGGCTTGAAATGTTTTATCTTTTTTAATCTTGGTGTACTGCAATTCTAAATCACTTAACAAAGCCATCAATGTTTCCGGCGCATAACGCCCGCCGAATTCGCCAAAGTGGCCATGTTTATCTGGGTAATTCATAAGTATAAATCCTTTTATTCTGCACTTACTTTTGTTAAAAGCATTGTGGTATTGGCTATCCCGACTGCCCCACCAATACGCAGCGGTAAACGTTCTGGACTTTGATCAAACCAAATCTTATATTTTGACGGATTACTTTGCAGGTAAAGACTCTCATATTCTCGACCAGCAGCTTTAAGTTTAGTAGGCTTCACCACTTTAATCGAGAGCTGCATCGTCGGTAAACGAATCTCAACGATTTCACCTACTTTAAATTCACCAGTCTTGCGGTAGCGGTAAATGAAGCCGTAAATATTATCGACATCGCCTTCATGAGCTAAAGTATCAGTGGTGGTCTTGTCTTTAGCTGTCTTTGTAATGACAACCTTACCTGCTTCATAAACTTCACTAATCTTTTCTTTAGCACCAAAGATATTTAAGTTTCTTTCCACAAAACGAGGACGATACGTTGTTGGATCTACATAAATTAATTCTTCATCAAGAAAATTAAACCCATCCGCTTTAAATTCAATGAGAACTAATTTCTCGCCCTTATATTCGACTTCGCCTTTAGAAGACAATGTAGCATCCCCTGCTTTAACACCCATTTGTGAAATAGAATAATGGAATGTTTCAGCAAAAGCCAAAGAAGGCAAACAGAGTAAAATAAAGAGAAATACTTTTAGCATTTGGCGTCATACTCTTTAATGTATTCTTCTAAAACCTGAGCGCCATGATGCAAAGTCTTAATGACGGCATATTCATCATTAGCATGAATGACCCCATGTGCTCCCCACCCCGTCGAGAACGCTGGAATGCCATAATCTTGGAAGAAGCTGATTACTGTTGCGCCTTGACTTCCGGTTAATTTTGCATCAGCCCCCATGCGTTTGCAAACATCCATGTAGGTTTTAACAAAAGGATGTTTAGGGTCAATATTGTAAGGCTTCTGCGCATCATCGATAAAAATCTTAAAGTTCTTCGTTTCTTTTTTAATGATAGAGGTTACTTCTTTTAACACCCCATCAGCAGTCATGCCTGGCATAAAACGAATATCTAAGGCAAACTCGCAGAAATCAGCAACCATGTTGACTTTATCGCCACCTTTAATTGTCCCAATATTTTTCGTCGGTGGAACTAGTAAAGGATGCTTCTTGAATTTAAACTGATGTTTTAATAAGCGGTTAATGATGCGCGCTGCGATTTCAATAGAATTAATACCGCGCCAATTATAAGCACCATGTGCCTTCTTTCCAAAAATCTGCACGCGGCAATGGAACAAACCTTTTTGAGCAATGACACAATCAAATTCTTCGGAGTCTGTAATCAAAGCGACTTTGGGTTTTAAATAGCGCTTTTGCAATAAAGGACGAATGCCTTGATGACTACCGGTTTCTTCATCGACGGTCGCTGCAAAAATAATATCGCGTTTTGGTCTAAAGCCATCTTCCATCAATGAATGCAATGCTTCCATTCCAACGCCGCAGTTGCCTTT